>Ga0310697_10005767_pt1 | contig 11900 bp, 8 predicted proteins | sample 172DNAGHGlowgp2_FD_203883 | JGI IMG/M metagenome (GOLD analysis project Ga0310697, IMG submission 203883) | Sheep rumen microbial communities from Palmerston North, Manawatu-Wanganui, New Zealand - 1728 DNA GHGlow gp2 (v2) (version 2) | ecosystem: Host-associated > Mammals > Digestive system >... | reverse complement strand
CATGGCTTTCACCTCATCACCATGATACCACATAAATTATGCTAACTTCAAGCTTTTTTAGCTTAACGCCTATGCCCCGCTGGGGGAGGGAAAGGGTGAGGGCGCTTTGGACGAGCGAAAAGGCCCGGCAAATCCGCGTCCCGCCGTTGTAGGGCGCGCCGGGGTCGGCGCGCCCTGCAACGGGGGTGGATGCGCCTTATGGGTGGATGCGGATTCGCCTGACGGCTTGCTTCCGTTTTGTGCTGCTGCGTGGAACGCCGGGGACGGCGTTCCCTACCGGCCGTGTGCGGATTCGCCGTAGGTGGTGGCAAGTCGTTTCCGTGTGCTACCGGGGCGTCGGGACGCCGCCCCCTACAGGGCCGATGCGCGTTCCCCCTTCCTTCCCCCTCCGGGGGAAGGTGGCATTCGCCGATCTCCCGCGAGGCGGATGACGGAAGAGGGAGAATCTCACCGCCTGCTGCCGCCCCGTTTTCCAGGACCGCCATCCCCGCGAAACTGACCAGTTTCTCCCCGCCAGACCCAGCGCCCTGCACAATTCTTACAATAAATCTTGACAAATTCATGAAATACTTGTATAAATAGACCTAGAACTCCCCGCAAACCCCGGTTTCGGTTTTCCCGCCGTTCGGCGTGAAAATAAACAAAACATATGGAAGGAAGCGACAGAAGATGAAACGTATCCTTGCACTCGCGCTTTGCCTGATCCTGGTCCTGGGCCTGGCCGCCTGCGGCGGTGGCGGCGGCGGGACGGAGGCCAAGGGCAGCGTCTACTGGCTGAACTTCAAGCCCGAGCTGGACGAGACCGCCCAGGCCCTGGCGAAGACCTACACCGAGAAGACCGGCGTGCCCGTGAAGGTCTACACCGCCGCCTCCGGCACCTACAGCCAGACCCTGATCGCCGAGATGGACAAGAGCAATCCCCCCACCCTGTTCGTCGTGGGCAACCAGGCCGGCGTGAAGGACTGGAAGGACTACGCCCTGGACCTGACCGGCACGGCCATCGCCGAGGAGCTGAACACCGACGGCTTCAACCTCTATGACGAGACGGGCAAGCTGGTCTCCATCGGCTACTGCTATGAGTGCTACGGCATCATCGTGAACCCGGACCTGATCGAGCGCGCCGGGCACAGCATGGACGAGCTGGTGAACTTCGCCGGGCTGAAGGCCGTGGCCGAGGACATCCACGCGCGCGCCGACGAACTGGGCTTCGACGCCTTCTCCGCCAGCGACATGGACGCCAGCAGCTCCTGGCGCTTCACCGGCCACATGGCCAACCTGGAGTACGTCTATGAGGAGCGCGAGGCCGGGGCCGTCTGGACCGAGTGCCCCGCCACCCTGACCGGCAACTACATGGACAACTACAAGAACCTCTTCGATCTGTGCATCAACAACTCCACCACCGACCCCAAGGAGCTGGCCACCGGCGGACATGACGCGGAGAACGAGTTCAAGACCGGCAAGGCCGCCTTCTTCGTGAACGGCTCCTGGGAGTATGCCGCCGTCTCCGGCGACGTGCCCCGGGCCACCATGATCCCCTACTACTGCGGGGTCGAGGGCGAGGAGATGGCCGGGCTGAACTGCGGCACCGAGAACTGCTGGGCCGTGAACGCCCGTGTCAGCGAGGCCGATCAGCAGGCCACCATCGACTTCATGCTCTGGCTGGTCAGCGACCCGGAGGCCGCCGGACAGATGGTGGAGCAGCTGGGCGTGCTGCCCTACAAAAACGCGCCGGAGTCCGCCAACGGCTTCCTGAACGACGCCAACGCCTACTCCGAGGCCGGCTGCTATGTGATGGATTGGGCCACCAACTATCAGCCCAACGTGGACGACTACCGCGCCGCCCTGGTCTCCGCGCTGAACCAGTACTGCGCCGACCAGTCCGACGCCAACTGGGAGGCCGTGCGCACCGCCTTTGTGGACGGCTGGGCCCTCCAGTACCAGAAGGCCAACGGCTGAACCAGATATCCCATACGGGGGCGGGCAGACCATGCCCGTCCCCGCTTGTTTTTCAAGAGAGAGGGAGATGAAACGCCTTGAAGGATTCTCTGAAAGCCTTTTTCAAAAACCCCATGCGCCGCTGGGCCTGGCTGTTCGTGGGGCCGGTGCTGATCTGTTTCGTCATCGGCTTTGTGTGGCCCTTTGTCCAGGGTATCTATCTTTCGTTCTGCAATTTCCGCCTGATCCGCGACGCGCAGTTCATCGGCTTCGGCAACTATCTGGCCGCGCTGCGGGACCCCAGCTTTCTGCACTCGTTCTGGTACACGGCACTGTTCGCGGTGGTGAGCCTGGTGCTCATCAACGTGCTGGCCTTTGCCGTGGCCTACGCGCTGACGCAGGGCATCCGTGGAAGCAACCTGTTCCGCACGGTGTTCTTCATGCCGAACCTGATCGGCGGCATTGTGCTGGGCTACATCTGGAGCATGATCTTTGACGGCATTTTGTCCCAGTTCGGCACCTCCATCCTGCTGGAGACCCGCTTCGGCTTCTGGGGCCTCATCATATTGATGTGCTGGCAGCAGATCGGCTACATGATGATCATCTACATCGCCGGGCTCCAGTCCGTGCCCGACGACATCCTGGAGGCCGCCAAGATCGACGGGGCCAGCCGGAGACAGACTCTGTTCCGGGTGGTCATCCCCAACGTCATGCCCTCCATCACCATCTGCACCTTTCTGAGCCTGACCAACGGCTTCAAGCTCTTCGACCAGAACCTGGCCCTGACCGGGGGGCAGCCCTTCATCATGCAGTCCGACGGCTCGGCCATCAAGACCACGGAGATGCTGGCCCTGAACATCTACAACACCTTCTACGGCCAGGGCACCGCCTCCCAGGGCACCGCCCAGGCCAAGGCCGTGCTGTTCTTCATCCTCGTGGCGGGTCTGGGTCTGGCCCAGCTGGCCTATACCCGGAAGCGGGAGGTGCAGCAATGAACAGACAACAGACTCTCACCTCCGAGCGCCGCCGGAAGACCATCCTCAGCATCGTCCTGGCCGTGATCTGCGTGATCTATGTGCTGCCGGTGCTGACGGTGCTGGTCAACTCCTTCAAGCTGAACACCTTCGTCAAGACGGAGACCTTCGCCCTGCCCACGGCGGAGAGCAGCGCGGGCTTTGCCAACTTCGTCAAGGGCATGACCTTCGGCAACTATCCCTTCTGGAAGAGCGTGGTCTACTCCGTGGTCATCACCGTGCTGTCCACGGGGCTGATTTTGCTGTTCACCTCCATGGCCGCCTGGTACATCTCCCGGGTCAACTCCCGCTTCTGCCGGGGCTTTTACTACCTCTGCGTGTTCTCCATGGTGGTGCCCTTCCAGATGGTCATGTTCACCCTGTCCAAGACGGCGGACAGCCTGCACCTGAACACCCCCTGGACCATCCCCATCGTCTACCTGGGCTTCGGGGCGGGCCTGGCCATCTTCATGTTCGCGGGCTTCGTCAAGAGCATCCCCCTGGAGATCGAGGAGGCCGCCGCCATCGACGGCTGCGGCCCGCTGCGCACCTATTTCTCCGTGGTGCTGCCCATGATGCGCCCCACCATGATCTCCGTGGGCATTCTGGAGATCATGTGGATCTGGAACGACTACCTGCTCCCGGTGCTGGTGCTGGACATCAACGAGTACCGCACCATCCCCATCCACATCCAGTACCTGAAAGGCAGCTACGGCACGGTGGATTTGGGCGCAACCATGGCGCTGATCCTGCTCAGCATCATCCCCATGATCGTGTTCTATCTGCTCTGCCAGAAGCACATCATCAAAGGCGTCACCGCCGGAGCCGTGAAGGGCTGACAGGGGGGAACCCGTCTGTTGCACGGACAGCTTGTTCGCCCTCACCCGTTCCCTCCCCCTCTGGGGGAGGGCGCCGCGCAGCGGCGAGATTATCACATACGTTTGGCGAATTCGCAGCCCCCGTTGTAGGGCGCGCCGACCCGGCGCGCCGCGCAGCAAGGGCGAGATTATCCCAAATGTTCGGCGAATTCGCATCCCACCCGGTAGGGAACGCCGTCCCCGGCGTTCCGCGCGGCAGACGCCAAAAACCACGCACCACGTCGGGCGAATCCGCATTCACCCTGTAGGGCGATCCATCCCTTGTAGGGCGCGCCGCCCGCGGCGCGCCGGCAGCAACACCCACGTTTTCCGCAAATTCGGGCGAATTCGCAAAACGCCGGTCAATGCGTCTGCGGATTCGCCCGAATGGTTTCATGTGGGAAGATTCTGCCGCGGGCCCGGCCATGGGCTGGACGCCGGCCCCTACAAGGAAGCGGGTGCGAATTCGCCCGGGATTTTCTGAAAACCGGGGTGCTGCTGCGCGGCGCGCCGGGGTCGGCGCGCCCTACAGGCTATATGCGGATTCGCCCTACGGGTAGCCTCCGTTTTGTGCTGCTACACGGAACGCCGGGGACGGCGTTCCCTACCGGGCTTGTGCGGATTATCCGAGGGTGGAACCAGGTCGTACCTGTGTTCTGCGGGGCTGTCGAGGACGCCGCTCCCTACAAAGCGCCCTCTCCCGTTCCCTCCCCCAGCGGGGGAGGGTGCCGCCCACAAGGGCGGCAGGAGAGGGAGAACGTGGCGGGACCGCCATGTGGAAATGACCGCAGCCGTGGGAAAAGCAACTTTTTTACCGTCTGCAAGCGGTCACGTTCTCCCTCTTCCGTCATCCGCCTCGCGGGGGATCGGCGGATGCCACCTTCCCCCGCTGGGGGAAGGAAATGGCGGCTGCGAATTCGCCCGAGGTTTGTTGAAAACGCGGTTTTGCTGCGCGGAACGCCGGGGACGGCGTTCCCTACCGGGCGTGTGCCGATTCGTCGAAGGCGGAACCAGGTCGTATCCGTGTGCTGCCGGCCCGACTGCGGGCTGTGCGCCGCCCCCCTGCGAAGCGGGGCTTGTGTTCCGCCCGGTCAGGTGATACAATGGCGAAAAACCGCGTGCGGGCAAAATTTGCCCGCACGGGACGGAAGGGGAGACGCTTTGATGAACAAAACCACGAAAAACCTTGCGCTGTCGGCCATGTTTCTGGCGCTGGGGATGGCGCTGCCGTTTCTCACCGGGCAGATCAAAGAGATCGGCAACATGCTCCTGCCCATGCACATCCCGGTCCTGCTCTGCGGGCTGATCTGCGGCTGGCCCTGGGGGGCGGCGGTGGGGCTGGTGCTGCCGCTGCTGCGCTCTGTCATCTTTGGGATGCCGCCGCTGTTCCCCACCGCCGTGGCCATGGCCCCGGAGCTGCTGACCTACGGCCTGGTGGCGGGCCTGGTTTACGGCCTGTTCCGGCGGCAGAACCTGGCGGCGCTGTACTGCGCGCTGCTCACGGCCATGGTGGCCGGGCGGCTGGTCTGGGGCGCGGTGATGCTTCTGCTGCTGGGCGTGCAGGGCGGCGCGTTCACCTGGGAGGCCTTTTTCGCCGGCGCGGTGGGCAACGCCGTCCCCGGTATCATCCTGCAGCTGGTCCTGATCCCCCTCATCATGGCGGCCCTGGACCGGGCGGGCCTGCTGCGCTTCCGGCGGGACGACTGACGTGGCCCCCGAACTGGAGGACCTGATCTCCCGCATCCGGCGGCTTGCCGCCCGCAGCGCCCCCATCCTGGTGGCCCTGGACGGCCGCTGCGCCGCCGGGAAGACCACCCTTGCCAAGTCTCTGGCGGATGCATACGGCTGGAGCGTGGTCCACCTGGACGACTTTTTCCCCCGCCCGGAACAGCGGACGCCGGAGCGCCTGGCCGAGCCGGGGGGCAACCTGGACCGGGAGCGGGTGCTGGCCGAGGCCCTGCGCCCGCTCCTGGCCGGAACGTGCGCCAGCTACCACCCCTTCGACTGCCGGGCGCAGCGCCTGTCCGCAGAATGCCGCGTCGTCCCAGCCGCCCCGGTGACGCTGGTGGAGGGGGCCTACGCCTGCCACCCCGCCCTCTGGGACTGCTACGCCCTCCGGGTTTTTCTGGACGTGGACCCGGCGGAGCAGCGGCGGCGCATCCTGGCCAGGGACGGCCCGGCGCGGCTGGAGCAGTTTCAGAAGCGCTGGATTCCCCTGGAAGAAGCCTACTTCGCGGCCTGGGACATCCCAAGCCGCTGTGCGTACCGCATCCGGCTTTGAAGCAAAAAACGGAAGGGTCTTGCCCCTTCCGTTTTTTGCTACAGCTCGATCACGCAATGCTCATAGGCGTTTATGACCGCCGTTCCCCCCACTTCCACGCGCCGGGGCAGATGCATCCCATAGGAGAGATGCACATGTCCGTGGACGAAGCAGCGGGGTTGATAGCGTTCGATCAGCCGGTTGAAGCACTGGAAGCCCCGGTGGGGCAGCGTGTCCAGGTCGTTCAGATGCCGCGCCGGGGCGTGGGTCACCAGCACGTCGAAGCCTCCGTGGCGCAGCAGCCCCGGCCAGGCCCGGCGGACCCGGCGGCGCATCTCCTCCTCGGTGTAGAGATATGGCCCCGGACGGTAGCGGTAAGCGCCCCCCAGCCCGAAAAAGCGCAGGCCCCCATAGCGCAGGACCCGCCCGTCCAGGCAGACGCAGCCCTCCGGCGGCGCGCTGAGGAAACCCCCGTCGTGGTTGCCGGGGACGTAAAAGAGCGGGCAGCGGGCCATGGTGACCAGAAACTCCAGATAGTCCCGGCTCAGGTCTCCGCAGGCCAGGATCAGGTCGAAGTCCGCCAGACGGCCCGGGGCGTAGTGTTCGTAATAATAGCGCGACTCCACGTCGGCCACGGCCAGGATGCGCATGGCGCTCACCCCGCGTCCCCGCCCCGACTCCGGGGCAGGCCCATGCTGTCCACCGTGGCCCGCCCCAGGGCGGAGAGGTCCTCATAGGCGGGAATGTCGCCCAGCACGTTCTCCGCCAGCCAGTCCATGCGGACGATGCCCTCCGGCGGGAGGGTCTGGCCGGGGGCCAGCTCCGGCCCCGCCTGGGACCGGAGGGGGGCGCGGAAGGGTTCGCAGAACCCGGCGCGGATGCCGCTCTCCAGCACCTCCGCCAGGTGCCGGGCCGACCAGGGCAGGGCCTCGGACAGCCGCAGCCCCACCACCCCGGCGGAGACGCCCCAGAAGTAGTTCAGGGCGCGGGGACTGCCCTGGTATTCCGATTGCAGCGCCCGGTCCCGCAGCAGCCGCAGCAGCTGCTCGTAGTAGCTGCCCCACTGCCAGAGCGGCGTGGCCAGGTTCACGCTGCCCTGTTTCTCCACCCGCGTCAGGCCCCGACTGCCCTCCCGCCCGGCGCGCACCAGGTCCTGGGAGGAAAAGAGGCGGCAGCCCCGGTCCAGCAGCCGGGCCAGGGCCGCATCCGCCCCGCCCACGGAGGACCACTCCAGGCAGACCTCCGCCTTCGGGTCGGTCAGCCGCGCCCCCAGGGCGAAGGCGTTCACCCCGGCGATCTGCCCGGCGATGGGGTAGTCGGCCACATAGCCGATGGGTTCCCCCCGCCCCAGCGCCCCGGCCAGGGCCCCGATGATGAACTTCACCTCATACATCCGGGCGTAATAGGTGCGGATGTAACGGTGGGAGCTGTTCAGAGAGCAGTTGAAGATGGTCACATCAGGATGGGCCACTGCCGCCCGAAGGCTGGCGGTCTGGAGCCGGGGGGAGGTGGTGAACAGGACCGTGTTCCCGTCGGCGATGGCCTGTTCGATGCGCTGTTCCGGGGCCTGGTCAAAGGCCCCGCAGTAGGCGCTGGCGGTGATGCTGCCGCCCATCACCCGCTGGACGTAGGCCCGGCCCCGCTCGTGGCCCGCCGTCCAGGCGGAGGAAGCGGGGTCCCCGTCGTGGACGAAGGCCACTTTCGTCCGTTTGGCCTCCCCGGCGGAGAGGAGCTTCCGCACCAGGCCGGGGCGGGGCACTTCCCGGGGGGCAAGGCGCAGCTCCACCGGCTCCGGCTCCTGCTGGAGGGCGATCTCCTCCCAGACGCTGGCGACGGCGGCGCGGATCTCCTGCCGGGTCTTGCCGCAGATGGAGGGATAGCCGTAGACCTCCAGATAGGCCAGCAGCGCGTCTCCCACCGTGGAGCGCAGCTTGCCGCCCCCCAGGCTGTCGTAGGCCTGGCGGAAGTAGAACCAGGCGGAGGAAAACTGCCGCCGGTCCTCCTGGGTCCAGGCTTCGTCCGGTCCCTTGCCCACCAGCCGCTGCAGGGCCGCGTAGCCCCCGGGGTGGGAAAACTCGATGCTGTTCAGCCCGCTGAGGCGGTGGAAGGTCAGGAATTCGTAGTACAGCGCCGTGTCCGGCCCCCGCTCCGGCAGCACCCGCAGCACCCGCCCGCTCACCTGGGGCGCGCCGAAGTATTTCAGCACGCTGACGCGCTTGTTCCCCTCCGCCACATAGTAGCGGTTCAGGTACTCATAGGCCAGAATGGGTTCCCGAATGCCCTCCGCCAGATGCGCTTCGCACAGCCGCTGCCACTTCTCCCCGAACTCGCTCTTGGGGTCCAGCAGCGGCATGAAGTTGGCGGCAAAGGCGTTGACCCGGCTCCGGGTCTTGGTGCCCACCAGGAACTCCGTGGGGATCTCGATGACCCCCAGGTCCACGGCCCGCATGGACCGCTCCTCCGGGATGAAGTCATCCATGACGCTCAGGCAGGGGGAAAGCCCCGCCGCCACACAGCGCCGGGTCTCCCGCTGCGCCAGCTTCTGCGCCTCTCTGTAATAGGTCTCCGTCATGGCCTTCCACCCCGTTCCAAAGATTGCCGCAATGGCGGCTTGCTGCTTCCATTGTAGCGCAAAAAGCGCCGCGGGGCAAGATGCAGAAGGGCTGTACCTGCCGCTTGACATTGCCTTTTTCGGAATGGTATCATGGAACCGGGATCTGACAAAGCACCGCGCCATCCAAACAAGAAAGGGAGGACAAAACGATGAAACGAACGATGCTGCGCCGCGCCCTGGGGCTGCTGTTGCTCCTGGCGCTGGGCTGCGCTCTTCTGGGCGCTTCCGCCACGGCGGCGGAGCCCACGGCCCAGGAGAAGGCGGAGGCCCTGCACGCGCTGGGCCTGTTCCTGGGCAAGGGGACAGCGCCCGACGGGACGCCCGACTACGCCCTGGACGCCGTCTCCACCCGGAACGAGGCGGCCACCATGCTGATCCGCCTCCTGGGCCGGGAGAGCAAGGCCCTGGCCCAGCGGGAGGCGGGGGCGCTGGTCTCCCCCTTCCGGGACTCCACACCCTGGGCGGAGGCCTACGTCACCTGGCTGTATGAGGCCGGGCAGATCAACGGCACCAGCGCCAGCACCTTCAACGGGGACCAGACCATCACGGCCCAGCAGTTTTCCGCCATGGTGCTGCGGAGTCTGGGCTACAACGAGGCCAGGGGCGACTTTCAGTACGCCGAGGCCCTGGATTTCGCCGTCAGCCGGGGGCTGATGACGGCTGCCCAGCGGGAGGCCTGGCAGGGCGAATTTCTCCGGGCGGGCATGGCGGAGATGTGCTACAACGCCCTCTCTCTCCCCTGCAAGGGCTCGGAGCTGACCCTGCTGGAGAAGCTCAGCAACGACGGCATTTTCCGCCCGTCCTATGACACTTCCGTCGCCGACACCAAGGCCATGACGCTCAGCGCCCTGTACCTGGGCGGCGGCAGCGTCAACAAATGGAGCGTGGAGGAGCCCGCCTCCACGGAAGCGGCCGTGGCCGACCTGGACGGGGACGGGAAAAAAGAGATCGTATTCGCCGTGCGGACCGTCTACTGCCTGAACGGCGCCAACGGCACCATCCGCTGGAGCACCCCCTCCGGCCACGACACCACGGAGGGCGCGGCCCTGGACCAGTATTTCGGCGCCAGCTACCTGGCCCCCCAGGTGCTGGACCTGGACGGGGACGGGGCGTCGGAGATCCTGGTGCTGTCCACCAACTATGTCTATGACCAGACCTTTGTGGCGGTCTACAACGCCAAAGGCCAGTTTGAATCCCACTTCACCACCCCCCATGCGGCGCGGGCCTGCAAGGCAGCGGACCTGGACGGGGACGGGCGCTATGAGCTGGCCGTGGGCTACGGCGTGGGCAGCGGCGGCCAGGAGGCCGTCTGCGTCTTCAACCTGGACGGCAGCGTCCGCCCCGGCTGGCCCCAGAAGTGCGGCTACGGCCTTTACTCCAACTCCATGGAGGCCGTGGACCTGGACGACGACGGGGTGAAGGAGCTGGTCATGCTCTTTGACGAGGACCAGATCGCCGCCTTCCATCTGGATGGGACCCCCGTAATCGCCAGCGGCAGCCCCTACACCGGCCTGGCCTGGAAGGGCATCCCCCTGGCGGAGAACTACGCCCACGAGCTGGAGCTTGTGGCCTGGGCCAGAAAGCACGGGGGCGCCGCCTCCGGCCAGGGCCTGGTGGGGGAGACCCGGGAGCGCCGCAACATCAACACCGGCACTTTCGGCGGCGTGAAGGCCGTAGACGTGGACGGCGACGGGCAGGAGGAACTGGTTTTCGTCTCCATGATTCTGGACGGCGGTCTGGTGATGCGCAACGGCGGCGAGACCTATCAGGGCGTGGCCCGCTATTTCACCACCTTCATCCTGAACCGGGACCGCAGCCGCTACCGGAACGAGGCCAAGGACTTCGACTGGACCCAGTTCCCCACGGACGTGGGGGAGATCGTCTCCCTGGGCGACGACCCGAACCTGCCCACCCCCAGCCTGGAGCCGGTGGTGGAGGACCTGGACGGGGACGGCAACCGGGAGATTTTGTACAGCTCCTTTGATGGGGCGCTGCATTGCTTCTCCCTGGACGGCACGGAGCATGGGGCCTGGCCCTACGCCCTGGACACCCGGCAGACGAAAGTGCTGTCCTTCGCCACGAAACCGGCGGTGGGCGACTTAAACGGCGACGGGAAGCAGGAGGTGGTCTTTGCCACCTATACCAGCTCCGACCAGGTGCAGGAGCGGGGCAAGCTGTTCGTGCTGGACCACACGGGCAAGAAGCTTGCGGACATCACCCTGCCCCCCTGGTGGGGCTACCAGGGGGCCGACGACCTCTACTACGCCGACGGCAGCCGCGCCGCCCCGGTGCTGGCCGACGTGAACGGCGACGGCAAGCTGGACATCGTGGTCACCACCCTGTCCTCCGGCGTCTGCGTCTACCAGGCGAAATAAGCGCCGCGCAAGCGGCGGAGCAATCAAAAGAGAGGGAAGCCGCGGCGCGTCCGCCGGACCGCCGCGGCTGCTCCCCCCACCCCGGCAACACCGCAGCGCGGGCGCGTCCGAACCGGACGCGCCCGCGCCGCGTTGGAGGCGGTCCCGCCCCGGCGGAAGGCCGCGTCGGATCAAAACATGCAAAGCGCCAGCCCGGAGCCGCGTGTCGCGGTTCCGGGCTGGCGTATGTTCGCTGCGGCCCTGTTCCTGACGGGAGACGGGCAACTTGAAGTTCCTGATCAGGAAGGAGCAATTCGTCCAATTCCTTATAGGGAAGATAATAGGAATATCTGGACAACATCGTTGTTGAGGCTTGGATGAGTCTCAATTCCTTATAGGTAAGATATTAGTTGCCGAAACCGGAAACGCCTATTCTGCTCCAGAACAGAGGGTCTCAATTCCTTATAGGTAAGATATTAGTAGAACCCCTTGCCCCCTTTCGCCCATTAAACACTACATCTGGCACTTTGTCAAGGAATGAAGTGAATATTGCCCGAAAAAATATCGTCGATGTATTTGTGCAGGTTTGCCGGGGGAGCGCTGAGATCCCGCATGTTGTGCCCGGTTTTCCGCATTCCCCCTATGCAAACAGGGGATTGACGAAATTTTTGGCCGATTTTTCCATGCAATGCCGGAATATCCAATCTGTGCGCCCCAATCCCTCCGCCCAAATGCAGGGAACGTGTTTAGTGTAGTAACATAGTTTACAGATTGTGCAAGGACATGGTTTACACGTAGATGGTACAATTATGGCAAAAACGGGAGTGAACCGCGATGCCATGGGAAGACAGGAGTGTAAACCAAATG
>Ga0310697_10005766_pt1 | contig 11901 bp, 8 predicted proteins | sample 172DNAGHGlowgp2_FD_203883 | JGI IMG/M metagenome (GOLD analysis project Ga0310697, IMG submission 203883) | Sheep rumen microbial communities from Palmerston North, Manawatu-Wanganui, New Zealand - 1728 DNA GHGlow gp2 (v2) (version 2) | ecosystem: Host-associated > Mammals > Digestive system >... | reverse complement strand
CGGCGAGACGGTGCAGGAAGGCTTCACCGGCGACATGCTCTACACCGTCGACGAGATCATCGCCTATATCTCGCAGTTCTTTACGCTGAAGACGGGCGACCTGCTCTACACCGGAACACCCGCCGGCGTGGGGCCTGTCAGCATTGGCGACCGGCTGGTAGGCTGGCTGGAAGACCGTCAGGTGCTGAATGTCGCCTGCAAATAACGTGTAGACGACTATTTGCCAATGGTGCCTAACTGCTCGCCCTGATAGATGTGGGCATAGCCATTGGAATAAGAACCTTCACCGCCGCGAGGGGCTGTATGCTTGAAGCCCGCCTGCTTCTGGAAGAGCAACACACAGTCGCTGCCGCCAAAGAGGAAATAACCGAGCGGTGCGCCCTTCTCCACCTTCTGCCCCACCTTGAGATCAGGCTCCCAGTTGACTGACGACACCTGGCCCATGCCAATAGGTAGCACAGCCACCAGTCCGTACTCATCAGTTTCCACGATGGCACAGCCACGCGTCTCGTAGGCTTGCCACGACAGCGAGTTGCTTTCCAAGACGTAGCGTTTCAGTTTGTCGCTCCAGTAGACGATGCCGCCTACGGAGTCGTCGTGGGGGATGATATACATCGATTTCACGGTACCGCCGACGGGGAAGTGGTAGCGGTGATAGTCATCGTAATTAAGATAGGTGTGCGTCAGCGTGCCCTCATGGAAGAGCGGCGCATAGGCCGCACCGTCGGGGCCAAGCAGCTGTTCGACGGTGACAAAGGTGGCCGACTTCAGCGTGACGCCCTCTTCCGACACGATGGCGTCGGCATGGAACTGCCCGTCGGCCGAGATGTCCCACACGCCCTGAGGCAACGCGTCGGCAGGGGCACATACCACATGGTCGTCATCGGGTGAGACAACGGGACGGGCGGCGGGCGATGACAGGCGGCGTGAGAAGAAGTCGTTGAACGAGTGCCAGTTCGACGGGTCTTCATACCACCCTTTGTCGAGGCCGAATGACTCCTCAGAGCGTATCATCTCGTAAAAGCTGTCGTTCCACGACGCCGGTGTATCCAGGAAGACGGCCCACGCACGACAGTATTCTATCAGCCACTCCTTGATGGGCGACACGTACTCTACGGAGTTGAAGAATAGTCCCTTGTCCTTCAGCTCGTCGAGGGGCTGGTCCAGGATCCAGTAGGGATAGAGGATGCTTTGGTCGGTCTTCTCGGCAAAGCCTTTGAAGAGGTGTTCGGGGAAGTAGTCCCAGGGCATGCGTGTGAGCGTCCAGTCGAGGAAGTCGTAGTATTCGTCGAGCGTTTGTGCCGGGTTGGTTGTCTTGTCGGGGTTTATCTGCTTCGCGGCGGCTATCGACTTCTCCACCAACTGCTTCACCTCGGGATTGGCATCGAGTGCCGTTATCAGGTGCTGCACGGTGACAGAATAGTTCTTGGCTATTTCGCCGCTGGCGGGCGTATCGTCGCTCGATGAGCAAGCGGTAAACAGGCTGACGTTACAGACAAGGATGGCGACAAGCGCCCAATAAGTGAATCGTTTCATCATGTTTTTGTTTTCGTACGTAATCTGGCTTACAAAGTTACCAAAAAGGACGCGGCCACGCCCGTTCCGCGTCCGAGAATTAAGCAGAATTAGCACGTCTTTGTTTTTTTTCAGATAAATGTAGTAGGAAATGACGCGAAACACAATAAAGCGTCACGGGCAAACGTTATATAGAATGATGGACAGTCTCCGCAGGCTCTTGATGAGCATGGTGCTCCTGCTGCTGTGCCTGACGGCCCGGTCGCAGGCGTACTTCAACCTGACCGCTCAGGAGGTCAGGATTGATTCGTTGTTGCCGCTGTTCAACTACACCCACGAGCTGGGCACCGCATACGCCGACTCCACCTACAGCGTCGAGATTCTATATCCTGAGTTCATGGATATGTCGGAGGCCGACGTCGAACGCTATCAGCGCATCTGTGGACGGCCGTTGCCCGACATGCCACACATCAACCAGTACATCGGTGTCTCACGCAAACGCGGCACGCTCTTCGTGTCGTTTATGCCCCTCGTCTTCCGCGACGGCAAGTACCAGAAGCTCGTCTGCTTTAAGTTGGAGATTCGGGCATCAAGCCACGACGCCGCTTCGTCCAGAGAGGGGGTGGGGGAGGACCGTCGCTACGCTTCCCACTCCGTCCTGGCCAGTGGTCGCTGGGCAAAAATCCGGGTGGCGGAGACGGGCGTCCATCAGCTGACCGACAACCTGATACGGCAGGCGGGCTTCACCGACCCCAGCCGCGTGAAGATCTACGGCTACGGCGGCGCCTTGCAGCCGGAGTTGTTGACGGGCGACTACCTGACCGAGACCGACGACCTAAAGGAGGTGCCTACCTGCAGCGTGGGCGGCCGGCGACTATTCTTTGCCCAAGGCACTGTCGACTGGGACAGCCAGACGGCAACGACGCGCCAGCGCAATCCCTACAGTGACTACGGCTACTACTTCCTCACCGAGAACGACAGCACCCCGCTCACCCAGAGCGAGGCAGAGTTTAGCGCTGCCAACTATCCCCGCCCCACCGACTACCATAGTCTCCACGAGACCGACAACTACGCCTGGTATCACGGCGGACGCAACCTCTACGACAGCCAGATTCTCGGCGTGGGCGTTCAGCGCAATTATACGCTCGAAGCCCCTGAGGGAGCCACGGGCCAGCTGACGCTCGTCCTGACCTACGATGCCGCCTTTGCCGCCAACATACTGGTGAACGGCGAGACGGTCGGCACGCTGAGCACCACATCGGGGCCCGACCGCTACAGCAAGGCGGCGGTGGCCACGCGCACCTACAGCATCAGCCAACCGCTGCAGGCCGCCAACACCGTCACCATCCAACAGACCTCGGGCGGTAACCTGCGGCTCGACTACCTGTCGCTACAGTATGACAAGCCGCGCGAGTGGACCGACCTGCAGAACGCCTCGCTGCCTGTGCCCGAGCTGGTGGGCACCATCGCCAACCAGGATCACCATGCCGACTCAGCCGTCGACATGGTCATCATCATCCCCGCCTCAGGCAAGCTGCTGAGTGAAGCTCAGCGGCTGGCCGACTTCCATGCGTCGCACGACAGCCTGCGTGTGCGCATCGTGCCTGCTGACGAACTGTATCATGAGTTCTCGAGCGGCACGCCCGACGCCAACGCCTACCGCCGCTACCTGAAGATGCTCTACGACCGTGCAGCTTCCGACGCCGACATGCCCACCTATCTGTTGCTGTTGGGCGACGGCGCCTGGGACAACCGTATGCTGTCGTCGAACTGGAGCAATTACTCGCCCGATGACTTCCTGCTCTGTTACGAGAGTGAGAACTCGTTCAGCGAGACCGACTGCTACGTCACCGATGACTACTACTGCCTGCTCGACGACGACGAGGGAGGCAGTCTGCTCGTCGCCGACAAGGGCGACATGGCCGTCGGACGACTGACCGCCCGCACCGCCGACCAGGCCAAGAATATGATCGACAAGATTATCGCCTATGCCCGCAATGACAATGCCGGCGTCTGGCAGAACACCATCTGCATGATGGGCGACGACGGCGACTCCAACCGTCACATGAACGATGCTGATGCCGTGGCACGCATGGTGGCCGCGCAACACCCGGAGCTGGCCATCAAGAAAATCTACTGGGACGCCTACGAGCGACAGTCGTCGTCGACGGGCTTTAGCTATCCGGAGGTGACACAGCTCATCCAACAGCAGATGAAGAACGGCGCACTGCTGATGAACTACAGCGGTCACGGCGCCCCTTACACCATATCGCACGAGCAGGTGCTCCACCTGGCTGACTTCCAGACGGCCACGGCCGGACGGTTGCCGCTGTGGCTGACGGCATCGTGCGACATCATGCCCTTTGACGGACAGGAGGAGAACATCGGTGAGACGACGATGTACAACAGCCAGGGCGGCGCCGTGGCCTTCTACGGCACCACGCGTACCGTCTATGCCCACTACAACGGCTATATGAATCGCGCCTTCACCCGTTACGTGCTGGATAGCGATGACAACGGCCGCCGCTACACCATCGGTGAGGCTGCCCGCCTGGCCAAGAACCTGCTGATGACGCCCACCAGCGGGAGTGGTGCCTCCGAGGGCCGCTTCGACCCTGCCAAGAACGACATCGGCGTCGACCAGACACCCAATAAGATGCAGTTCACACTGCTGGGCGACCCCGCTCTGACGCTGGCCATGCCGACGCTGCAGATTACGGTCGACAGCATTTGCGGCAGCACAGCCACCGAGCCAATAGCGGTTCAGGTGGGTAAGCAGGTCACCGTCAGCGGCCACATCGTTGGCGGCAACAACTTCAACGGTGTGGTGACAGCCACCGTCCGCGATATTGAGCAGGAGATCACCTGCCGCCTGAACAATACCGACGAGGCATCGACGCCCTTCGTCTACAGAGACCGTCCCAGCACCCTCTATACGGGCAGCGACAGCGTGCGCAGCGGTCGGTTCACCATCCGCTTCGTGCTGCCCCGCGACATCAGTTACAGCGAGGGAACGGGACTCATCACCCTCTATGCCGTCAGCAACGACCACCAACAGACCGCCCACGGCTACAGCGAACAGCTGACGATGACGGCTGACACCGCAACCGTCGATGACGGCATAGGCCCGAGCATCTACTGCTATCTGAACAGCAGCTCGTTCGTCAGCGGCGGCGAAGTCAACCCCACGCCCCTGTTCCACGCCGAGCTCTACGACCGCGACGGCATCAACGTCTCGGAGGGAGGTCTCGGCCATGACATGGAGCTGATTATCGACGGCGAGCTGGCACGCACATACGTGCTCAACGACTACTTCCAGTTTGACTTCGGCGACTACCGCAGCGGCTCGCTCAACTACAGCATCCCCACACTTGCGCCAGGCAGCCACCGGCTGTGCTTCCGCGCCTGGGACGTGCTCAACAACTCGTCGACCGTCGAACTGCCCTTCACCGTTGTGAAAGGCCTGGAGCCACAGGTGTTCAGCGTAGACTGCACACCGAACCCCGCCCGCACGTCGACGACGTTCCTCGTCAGCCACGACCGTGTAGGCTCTGAGGTAGACATCCAGATAGACGTCTTCGACACCTCTGGCCGCCAGCTATGGCGACACACTGAGACGGGCGTTGCTGCCGGCCAGTCGTACACGGTCACGTGGGACCTTACCACCACCGGCGGCCACCGCCTGCAGACGGGCGTCTACCTCTATCGCATCCAACTGAGCAGCGACGGTAGCACGCAGGCCTCGAAGGCCAAGAAACTGATTATCGTGAAGCCCTGAAGCTGGGGCTTTATAAGCAGAACAAACTTATCCGCTTCATTTAAAGGTGTACTCTGTATAGCTCTCGCCCCTTCCGTTCATCCGCAGCCGCTTCATGGCGGACGTCTTGCTGTCGACGACGAGCACAAAGGAGGTGAACATCTGACGCTTCTGGGCTGGGGGCGTGATGGTGATGGTCTGCAAGCCATCCGACTTCTGTATCGTCAGGTCGTCGCCAGTAGGAATGGACTGGCGGTTGATGACGGCATGGAGCACCTTCTGGAACGTGGCGAACAGGGCGTTGGTCTTGCTGTCGGTCGTATGCTTCTTGCCCTTCATGGTCATCGTAAACTTCGTGCCGTCCATGATGAGCTGGTCTTTGCCGCCGTCGGTAGAGATGCAGATGTAGTCTGGCTGGCGGATGGTCATCTCGCCTGTAGTCACCACGTCAGTCTTGACAGCCTTCGAGTGGCTTACTTTTGTCACGGTCTGTGCTTGTAGGCTGAGCGCGAACAGGCAGCATAAGAGTAATAACAGATGTTTCATTTGCTCATTTATTTTCGTTCTTAATTGTTTCCAATGTCTTGAATGCCGTAATCGTCACGCCCTCGAGTCCGTGCAGTACCAGACTCTGTCCCGTGAGGAATAGATTGGGTAGGGGCGTCCTGGGCGACAGCATGGTGACCAACGGCTGGCGACTGTCTTTCCTGACGCCAAAGGCTGAGCCGCAAGGTGACAGCGTATAGTCGCGCCACGTCAGCGGCGTGCTGGTGTAGCATGTCTGCACCATGTCTCGCAGACCGGGTATGCCCCTTTCCGCAAGGCGGATGCAGTCATCGGCCATTTGTTGTTTGAACTGTTTGTAGGTCTCGCCACGGCGCCCCATGACAGTACTCTCCCAGTTTTGGCAAAGTGTCCACGGCATGGGCGTCAGCAGGTCTATCTGTCGGGCATAATCTCCGCTCTCTGGCACGCGGCAACTTACCATCACGCCTTCCACGCCGCCATTATCCTTTCCCGAACTAAGCTCGTCCATCCGTAGCTTTTCATGGAAGGTCCATACGTTGGCTTCGTTGTAGATGTACTTGTTGTGGTTAAAATAGGGCAGTGTGTTGGGCTTCAGCACGAGTGAGGCGGTAAACATGCCGAAGGTGTTCTCCAGTGCATTGATTCGGCGGCGGAAGATGCCTTTCAGCATTTTGGTGTCTTTCAGCCAGCTAAAAGTCAGCTGCGGGTGTACGTCGCTGACGAACAGTTTGGCCTCGTAGCTCTTGCCATCAAGACATTTGGCCGCCACGACGATGCCGTCTTTTTCCACGATTTCATCGACATCTGCACGACAGATGACCTCTCCCCCAAAGGACTTGATGTCGCTGACGAGCGAGTCGACGATCATGTTGCCACTGCCCCTGAGGCGCCAGCTGCTCTGGATATAGCTGCTCATGGAGTGGGCAAAGTTGAACAGTGGCAGCGACTCCCGCCTCAGTTCCATCTTCATGGCTGTGGCCGACAGGATGTTGACGAGCAATGGGTCATGGAACAGCGATGTCAGCCAGTCGTAGGCATTGACCTCGATGGCCTTCCCTAACGGCGGCAGGTCGCGAAGCATATCAACATACTGTCTCAGGGCTGTCTTCTCGTGAGGGAAAAATTCTCCCAGCGTGGTGGCAAAGCGGTCGAAGCCTTCGCACATCGGGAACGTCTCGCTGCCAATCGTCACGCGGTCGAATCCGTCGGCATCCATCCGCACCCAGGGCAGGCGCATCAGTCCCAACTGCTCAAAAGCCTCATGCATCGATTGTCCTTCCGCCAGTCCGCCGACATAGTGCAGGCCAGTGTCAAACTCAAAGTCCCCTCGGCGATAGCTCTGCAGACAGCCACCAGGCTGCGCCTGTCGCTCCAGTACGAGCACGCTCCTGCCTTCCTTTGCCAACTGTCGGGCACAGATCAGTCCGCCCAGTCCGCTGCCTATGACAATGACATCGTACATCATTGCTTGGGTCGGTTAAGCCATCGATAGACGGCGGGTTGCAGGACGTAAGCCAGAATGACAGCAGAGAGCAGTCCGACAAGTGTAGAGAAACCGACGCTACGAATGGCAGGATGAGCTGCAAGCAGCATACTGCTGACCGTAACTATCAGGGTGACGGCACTGAGCAGGATGGCTGTCTTGTGGTAATGCAGTTTGTGTGTCTCCTGCGCTGTCAGCCCGTTCATCACAAAGATGCTGTAGTCTACTCCGATACCGAAGATGAAGGTGGAGATGATGATGCTGATGAGGTTGAAGCGCACGTCGAACAGCACCATCGCTCCAAGTACGATGAGCCAGCTGAGCAGGATGGGCATAAAGCCCAGCAACGTATGCTTGATGTTGAAGCGGAAGCTCAGAAGCAGTACCACAAAGACAAAAAGCATCGACAGCCATTGCAGCACGTTGAAGTCGTCGTTCATCTGGAGCAGCGTGTCGGTCGTATAATAATAGGTGTCGAGTACCAGCAGGTTGGGGTCGCTGGCAATAGCGTCGCAGATGCGGATATAGTCGCTCTCGTTGCTGCGCACGGAGTCGTTCTGGCAACGGACGGAGGTAAAACAGAGCCAGTCGCCGCCATACGACTGTTCCATGAGTGTCGACTGGTAGCCTGCGGGTATCAGCCCTGCGGCATAGAGTGAATCGGGCTCGTAGTCGCGGGTAGCCATCGTGAAGAAGGTGTCGAAGGCCTCGGGGGCGAGGTCGGCCTGCGGTGCCGTCTGCGCTATCAGCGTACGCACCTTGGCGAGCCTGTCTGCTGTCCAAAAGTCTTTCCAGGCATCGATACGCCCCTGCTGAACCAGCATGGGAACGAAAACCTGATGGGTGTGGGTATAGTCCTTGACGAGACCGAGCTGCTGCAGGGAGTCGAGCTTATGGTCAAGGACGGCGAAATGGTTGATGGCCTCCTCCATCGTAAGGCCTTTGCTGGCGAAGTATTTGGTCTTGTCGCCGGTATAGGTCTTGCTGCGAAGCAAATCTTCGGAGTGCTCGGTCATCGGGTCCTCATAGCCCAGGTTATGCATGTCGGCATCGAAGCGAATGCCTCCTGCGAGGTAGGCGCCGACACCAACAACGATGACCAGACAGACAACAGCCAGCAATGGTTTCTTCTGGTCGAAGGGATAAGTGTTGATTGCCTCGATGAAGGCAGGGAACCTTCTTCCCTCTTCCTTCTTCCCTCTGACATCTAACATCTGCGGCAGATAAACCAGCGAGAACAGCGTCGTGCCGAGGATGGCAAAGGCGGCGAACAAGCCGAAATCCTGCAACAGGGCGGTGTTGATGAAGATAAGTCCTGCGAACGAGCCGATGGTAGTGATACAGCCCAGCAGGACGGGCTTTACCTGGTCGCGCAGCAATTGCTCTCCATCGTCCACATACTGATGATGCGCCAGAACATGAAGCACGTAACTCAGGGCGACACCCAGCACCACGCCTCCTATGCCCAAAGCCAGGAGCGAAAATTCGCCTTTCAGCCAATACATCATCGACAAGCCGAAGAGGGTGCCGAAGACGACAGGCAGCAATAGCAAGGGGATGGTGTCCCAGCGGCGGAAACAGACGAAAAGAAATACCAATACCAGAACGAGCGCTCCAGCAATAGTGGTCGTCAGGTCATGCTTGATGGTTGTGGAGTTGTAATAACCGCTCGCTGGCGTGCCGTGGTAGGTGATGCTTACATCGGGATAGACGGTGGCAAACTGCGCAATGAGTGTGTTCAGTCGCTCGAAGAGTGCCGACCCTTGTCCCGTATTCGTCGAAGAAAAACGGGGCGTCAGGAAGGCGATGCACACCGTGGAATCGGGCACGAAGAAGTGGTTGTCGATGGTCTGGTAGCTACCGGCACTCAATAGTGGCGCCATCTGCTCAGCCAGCACGTTACGCATGCCCAGCGGATCCATCTCTATCAGTTCAGGAAACATTTCTCCCACTTCGCTCAACAGGTCGTCGTGGTTTTGCTGCATCTGTTGGGCGAAGTGTTCACGTGTCAGTAGTGAGTCGAAATGTGTGTAGGCCGCCGTATCGATGTAGGCCGGCAGGTGTTCCGTCAGATAGTCAATGCCGTCAGGCAGGAGGTCGTCGTCCAGACGATAGAACAAATCCTCTATCAGTGCCGAGTCTTGGCTGAGGGAGTCGGCAAAGGCATCGCAGACCAGCGTCAGTCTCTCTGTGTAGTCACTCCCCTCGCCGCCAGTTGGAGAGGGGCTGGGGGTGAGGCTAAACAGCAGAAATGTCTTGTCCTTGATTTTCAGGTCGGCAAAGGCAAGCTTGGTCGTACCGTCCTCATTCTTCGACGACGGCATCAGCTTGTTGATGTCCTCTTCCAGGTGTAGCTGTGCAGCGAAGTAGCCAAAGAAGCCAAACAGCGCCACCATCGACAGCCAGCAGACCAGCCGATGGTTGCGGAAATAATGATAGATATGAATGAAGAGGTTTGTCATTGCTGCACAAAAATCTTTAGTTGAGCCTTGGCTATCAACTCCTCTCCGACGCGGCTTTCGCCTGTGGCGATAGTAACGTTACCGAAGACAAATCCAAACTCGATGGACGTCACGATCTTCTCGTCCTGACGAGGCCGACGAAGGCATTCGAAGTGCTTCACCTCGCCGATGAGTCCGACAGGGGGATGGGCCTGTCCTAAAGCCGAGCAGCCCATCAGCGCCGAGCATGACTGCGCAATATGCTCAATCAACCCCGTCTCGGAGATAGTGCCGTCGGGCAGCATGAAATAATTGTCAGAGCGGACAATGAGGGCACTGACGGCATGTGTGTCGTCAGTAGCCTCAATCTCGTCCACCATCATAAATGGCTCACGCTGAGGTATCAGCCGTTTGATATCATCAGCGGTAGCGAATTTCCTACTTTCCAATTATCAATTATCCATTATCCATTATCCATTCTTCACCTAAATGTGCTGCTCAATGTAGTCGTACAGGTCATTGAACGACTGAATCTTGTGCAACTCTGCCACGGGGATGGTCACCTTGTAGTTGACCTGCAACAGGGCCACCATGTCAACCAGGCTCAGGCTGTCGAGGCTCAAGGTTTCCTTGATGTTTGCCTCAGGGGTGATGTCACTTACTTCTACTTCAAACTCATTGGCGAGCAGCTCGTTAACCTGCTCAATAATCTCATTTCTTGTCATTGTTCTATATTGTTTATTGTTCCAAGTTCTTAACAATCAGTGTCGAATTGGTTCCTCCGAAGCCGAAGGAGTTGCTCAGGAACTGGTCGAAAGCAATCTCCTTGGTCTCGCCCAGTACGTTGATGCAAGCCGTCTCTTCGTCGGGATTCTCGAAGTTCACGTTGCCGGCGATGAAGCCGTTCTTCATCATCAGCATCGAGTAGATAATCTCCGATGCGCCTGCCATCCACATCTCGTGACCTGTCTGACTCTTGGTCGAGGTGACGGGTACGCGATAGTCGCCAAATATCTGGGCGATGGCTTGTGCCTCGCGGGCATCACCAATCTTGGTCGAGGTGGCATGGGCATTCACATAGCCAATCTCCTTGGGGGCAATGCCAGCATCCTTCAGACAGAGTTCCAGTGAACGGGCAGGCCCCGCCACGTTGGGTGTCGAGATGTGGTCGCCATTGCCTGAGAATCCCCAGCCTATGATTTCCGCCAGGATGGGGGCACCACGACGCACGGCACACTCGTAACTCTCCAGAATCACCGTTGCAGCACCACCGCCCGGCACCAGTCCGTTGCGGTCGCGGTCGAAGGGACGGCTGGCTTTCACCGCCTCGTCGTTCAGCGCAAACGACTGGATACCGTCGAACGATGCCACGCCATACATATTGGCTTCCTGAGCACCGCCACAGACCACACACTCCTGCAAGCCGTTGCGGATGAGCAGAGCACCGAGTCCGATAGACTGTGAGCCGCTGGCACAGGCTGCCGAGGCTGTCAGGTTGATGCCCTTCAGGTGGAACAGACAGGCTAGGTTCATCGTCACCGTCGAGTTCATCGACTGGAAGATGGCACCGCTGCCACAGGCAGCTGTCGAGCCGCAATTGCGGAATTTGTCGAGGGCAATCATCGTGGCCTCGGCTACGGAGTCGTTGCCGTAGATGATGCCCACCTCATGCTGGTCGATATAGTCCTGATCCAAACGGGCTGCCTCTAAAGCGTCCTTCGTGGCCATATAGGCATACTGCGCCTCCTCGGGCATGAACTGTCGCTGGTTGCGACCGATAAACGGTTTCAGGTTCGGTTGCGGCACGTCGGCAGTAAACGGTGAGCGGAAGCCCGCATCCACACGTTCCTGACTCTTGATGATTCCACTCTTTCCTTCGTATAGGGACTGGCGCACCTCGTCGAGCGTAACGCCGAGACACGACCATATTCCCATACCTGTAATTACTACTCTATTCATATCTTCTTCTAACTTCTTTAACTTCTTAACTCCTTCATATAGCACCTGCGGCGCTTGACAATCTCTGGGTTCAGCGGCTTCCACTGCGACAACTCACGCACGTTGTCCTCCAACTGCGGCCCCGTTTCGGCCCACTGAAAACCATACTTATTATAAATAGGTATCAGGTCCTCGAAGAACAACGCGTTCACGCCATAGCCCTGCAAGTCGGGACGCAC
>Ga0310697_10005764_pt1 | contig 11902 bp, 10 predicted proteins | sample 172DNAGHGlowgp2_FD_203883 | JGI IMG/M metagenome (GOLD analysis project Ga0310697, IMG submission 203883) | Sheep rumen microbial communities from Palmerston North, Manawatu-Wanganui, New Zealand - 1728 DNA GHGlow gp2 (v2) (version 2) | ecosystem: Host-associated > Mammals > Digestive system >... | reverse complement strand
ATTTGGCTCCAGGGCTCATTGCGCTCACCTTGGGATCATGCGGTGAACGAAGTGAGCCCTGGGATCATACGAGAGAGCGTCAGCTACTAGAATTGGAAGTAAATGAACGGCTGCAAATCCGCCGTGACGAACTGGTAGAGCACGAAGATGGCTGCGACCACGATGAGACCCATCAGCCAGAGCGGGAGCATGGCGAAGTTGATGCGGTACCAGCGCTTCCAACGGTCGGGGAGCCAGTGGATGACCATGCCGAGGACGAACATGATGAAGACGAACTTGTAGTTGGCAATGATGTCGGGAATGGCTGCGACGTTCCACTGTCCGCCGATGCTGTTGACCATCGCCTTGGCGGTCTCCCACGCCGTTTCGTTGGCCGTGGCCGGGTCGAGGTTGGAACCGGAACGGAAGAACAACCGCGTGAACGAGATGAAGACGAACGTCTGGAGGATGCCCCAGGTCTTGTCCAACCACGTCACCGTCTTGTCCGGCTGTAGGAGGCTGAAAACGGTTTTGATGAGCGTGCCCGCGAACCATATCCCGCTCCATACCACGCCGATCATCAGCGCGGGATGCGGCCACAGGTGGTTGGTGATCAGGAAGGTGACGAATACCACGGTTGCAATGGTGCTGCGCACGAGCATGTTGCCGTGACGCCAGATTTTGTACGACAGGATGCCGATGCCGTTCAAGCCGCCCCAAATCATGAAGTTCCATGATGCGCCGTGCCACAAACCGCCTAACAACATGGTGTTCATCATGTTGAGGTTGGTGCTGATTTTCAGCCGCGCCTTTTTGCTCACCAACGAGGCCACGAGCAGCGCCAACGCGATGCCGCCGATGATGCTGGCGATGACTACGCTCTTGGTGAGCAGGATGATGATCGCCGCGATGAGCGAGATGCAGAGGTAGGTGCCAAACGTGGCGTTACGGTTGCCGCCTAACGGGATGTAGAGGTAATCTTTCAGCCAGTTGGAGAGCGAGATGTGCCAACGCTTCCAGAAATTGCCCGGGTTGGTGGCCTTGTAAGGCGAGTTGAAGTTCTTCGGCAAGTAGAAGCCCATCAGCATGGCCACGCCGATGGCAATGTCAGTATATCCCGAAAAGTCGGCATAGACCTGCAGCGAATAGACGAACAGCGCCGACAAGTTCTCGAACGCCGTGAACAGCGACGGGTTGTTGAAGACCCTATCCACGAAGTTGACTGCCAAGTAGTCGCTCATAATCAGTTTCTTGGCCAAGCCGTTGAGAATCCAGAACACCGCGATGCCGAACTGCCGGCGGGTGAGGAAGAACTTTTTGTAGAGCTGCGGCACGAATTGGTCGGCGCGCACAATCGGGCCGGCAACCAACTGCGGGAAGAACGAGACGTAGAAGCCGAAGTCCAGAATGTTGGCCACGTGCGAGATTTTTCGCTTATAGACATCCACCAAATAGCTGATATTCTGGAAGGTATAGAAGGAAATGCCGACAGGGAGCAGAATCTTGGAGGCGTCGAAATAGTTGGTGCCGGTCCAGTTGTTGGTCCATTGCGCTAACCAGTTGATGACCTCGTGCTCGCTGCCCACAATGGTGTTGTAGGCGTCGGTGCAGAAGTAGGCGTACTTGAAGTAGAAGAGTACCAGCAGGTTGATGGCGACACCGGAAATCATGAACGTCTTGCGCCAGCCGTTTCGCTGCGATTTGTCCATGAAGATGCCGAGGAAATAGTCTAAAAAGGTGTCAAACAGCAGGATAAGTACGAAAAGCCCGGAGGTTTTGTAGTAGAACAGCAAGCTGACGAAGAAGAGGAAGGAGTTGCGCAGCAGCCGTTTGCTGTGGAACAGCGCGAAGAGGGCATAGACGATGGCGAAGAAGGCCCAAAAGTTGAACTGGGTGAACAACAGCGGGTGCGTCTCGTCGAATGAGAACAGGTTGATCAGAAATTGCGATACATTCTCCCAGGTCATTGCTGCAGGGTTTTAAGGGGTTGTACAAAAGCGTGCCAGAAAAGGTCGCCGATGAGGTTATATCCGTTGACGGTGAAGTGGACGCGGTCTTTCTGCGCGAGCCCTTTGGCCTGCCATTTGGCCATGGAGCCGAGCCCGCCCATCACCTCGAACTGGTCCCAGCAGGCGCCGCCGGTGAGGTTGGCCAAGCGGTGCATGACATCGCTCACCGCAGGGCCGGTCTGGTTCACCGAGTAACGACCTTTGCGGCCGCGTTTCCAGGTGTCGTTGTTCGACAGGAAGATGAAGGCGCAGTCGGGACTGGCCTCGCGGATGCGGGCGATGAGCTGCAGGTAGTTGTTTTTGAAGGCCGTGGAGTCGAAGTCGGCAGCAAAGGCATCGTTCACCCCGATGCCGAAGATGACCAGGTCGGGCGGAAATGCCTTGAGGTCGCGGGTGAAGTTCTTGCACCGCAGATAGGAGGGCACCGCCGCACCGTTTACCCCGATGGAGGTGAAGGTCACGCCCGGTTTGCCGTTTTGCAGCCACAGTCCGTTCACGAAGAAGGTGTCTGCCGGTCCACACGGAAAGTAGAAGGTGAACTCCTGCAGCGGGCGGCCGGGATAGAAGTAGTAGCGTTCGTTCTCCAAGTCGGTCTCGTCGGGGAAGCGCCAGATGGTGTCGTATTTGAGGATGGGGTCGATGTATTGGCCGTTGGAGCGGCCGAAGAGTACGAGCGTGTCCGTTGCAAAGTCGTAGTCGAGCTCGTTCATCGTAAATTTGATGGAGTGCACCGACTGTGTGCAATAGACGGATATGCCCGACATGCCGAGCGGCGACGGATACTGCTGATAGACGTTCCGGATCAGCGAGAAGACATCGGAGCGGGAGATTTTGTAGTCGCGGGGATTATTGCAGGCGTTTGCGGCGGAGTAGGGGAATATCAGCCCGCGCGAAGCCGGTTCGCCGCCGTATTCCGCCAAAACATGCTTGCGAATCCGGTGCGACATCGTGCCCGCCTGCACGTGCGAGCCGCCGATGTGCATGATGTGCACGTTGCCTTTGCGGGTGCGGATCACACGGTTCCATTTCTCGTAGAAACGCACCAGCGTCATGCTGTCCCTGCCCCAGCAAAGCGTGTCGTCGTTGAAGCGGATGAACGAAAATGTGGAGTCATAGTCGGAGAACAACTCGGGAAGCACCCATGCGGCGGCGGTGTCGGACTCCATGACTATGGCCACGCTGTCGGTGGTCACATCCGTCTGGGCGAAAACCGACATGTAGCTGGTTATTAATGCGATGAGTGTCAGTTTTGCGCGGCTTCCCATAGATTGTCGAAAGTTTTGGCACCCATCTTGCGACGGGTGGTGTAGAGTTCGTACATCGTGGCGAAGTTCTCGGCGAGCTTCTTGCCCACGTAGTTGGCTCCTGCGGTGGTGAAATGCACGTAGTCGGGGCCGGCCCAGCCTTTGCGCACCCAGGCGACCATGGCGTTGCGGCCGCCCATCACCTCGTACAAATCCCAGTAGGCCACGTTGTTGCGCACACACATATTGCGCAGGCTGTCGATGAGGGCGGGCAGGAGCTTGTAGGTCTGCAGCGAGCCGCCGTAGGAGTGGCTCATGTCCGATGGCCCGATGAAAAGGAGGGTGGCGTTGGGACACGTGCTCTTCACGCGGCGGATTTGCTTCTGCATGGCGGTGCAGTATTTGTTGATGGCGGCGGTGCTGTAGATGGCGGGCACGGAGTTGCCGCCGAACTGCAGGATGATCATCCCGACGTTGGAGTTCAGGTAGCATTTGCGCAGCACGGAGTCGGTGACGAGCGTGAACTGGTCGCCGGAGGAGCTGCGCAGGGGGATGTTATCGACGCTAACGCCCGGTCCGTTGTCGATCATGATGCCGTAGATGTCGGCTGTACCCTGCATATTGAGGCGCAGGGAGGTGGTGGCGGAGTCGGTCTTCCAGTGCATGGCATGGATGCCGGGCCCCACGCTGGCGCAGGTGGAGTCGTATTTGTTTTTGCGGTCAGAGAAGGTGGCGCGGAATCGGCCGTCGTGGTCGTTGTAGAGGAGGGTCACGCGGGAGAAACGTTTCACGCGGCTGTCGGAGCGCTTGTTGGTGGTGGCGTTGGCCGTGAAGGTGCCGTTGCCGGTGAGCCGGTAGCATTTCAGCATGAGTCCGTAGTTGCCCCGCGCGCGTGCCCCGTCGCCGTACGACGAATAAAGGGTGAACGGGCCGGAAGCCGACTGGCTCACCGCGTAGGAGGCCACGGTCTGGATGGCTGGCAGCAGTCCCGGGCCGCCGCCGCCGAAGTGCGACTGCATCCATGTGCGCAGGTTGCCCGAGATGCGGTCCATTTCAATCTGCGAGTCGCCGTAGTGGAGCACACGCACCACTTCGTCGCGCGACCGTGCCGAAGCCGCTTTCGCAAAGAATTTGTCGAAATAGGTGACATCGCCGTTCGGGAGGTAGAAATGGCCTTCCGATGCCATCGTGGTCTTGTAGTGTTCCAGCGTGTCGATCTGTTCCTCGATGCGCTTCTGCTTCACGGAGTCCTCCTTGGCGATTTCCGCGATGATGGCTTCCCGTTTCTTGCGATTGAAAAGGGTGGGGGCGGGGATGCGGTCGTCGGTCTTGAGACTGTCGCCGGGCAGGTCCGGGATCCCCTCGTCAGGGTCGGCCAGTACCTTTTCGATGGAGGGGAAGCGGATGTCGTGTCCCGCGAGACGCAGACCATCTTCGGGATAAAAAAAACTGATAATTCCTAAACAAGTGATTGTCAGGAATATAAAAATAGTTATCTGCCAAGGCTTCATCTTTTACACCCTATTTTTTTGAGGGCGCAAAAGTACAAAAAAAAGGCTATCAGCACCGCAGCATTTTTTCGCGCAGTTGCGTGTATCCGGCTTCGTTGAACCTGTAGTGGATGGGGGCGTGCGGTGACTTTTTCTCATCGTCGCTTTGCGCCACGGGGGTGAGCATCCTGGAGGCCAGGAACTTTTTCTGGAAGTTGCGGCGGTCGAACTCCTTGCTAAAGATCTGTGTGTAGAGCCGTTGCATCTCTGGAAGGGTGAAGATGTCGTCCAAAAGGAGAAATGCGACGGGGGAGTTGATGAAAGCGAGTCGGAGCTTCCAGAGGGCCATGCGGTGGATTTTCTCATGGTCGAAGGCTAATTTGGGCATTTCGTTGATGCTGAACCAGCGGGCTTCTTTGGCGTCGTCGCCGGCAACCGCTTTGGACTGGTTCGGTCGCACGACCGATGCGAACGCGACGGAAATGGTGCGCCCCCTGGGGTCGCGGTCCAGGTCGCTGAACGCTCCCACCTCGTTGAAGAATTTGGGCGACAGTCCAGTCTCTTCTTTCAGTTCCCGCCGCGCGGCCTCTTCCAAGGTTTCGTCCTCGTCCAAAAAACCGCCCGGAAATGCCCAAGAACCTTTATAGGGCTCGTTGCCGCGTTTGATTAGCAGTACGTTGAGGTGCGATCCGTCGAAACTGAACACCACATTGTCCACCGTCACCGCAGGGCGCCAGTAATCATACGTGTAAGTTCTTTTTTCTCCCATAACATTGTGTATTCTTTACACGCGGCAAAAATACATTTTTTTTGCCGTGTTTCATCAAGTTGACTATGAAGTGCTTTGTTATGTGTTGAAAAATTTTTTTTTTTGAAACATAGTATGTATGAAAAAAATACTATGTTTGCATTTTGAAAAAAAATAAAGTATAAAAGATTATGTATTAACAAAATTAACAGATAATTCTTAAATTGATTAACCATAAAATGCAGAATATGAAAGAGTTGGTTTCTTTATTGCAAAATGCGTTGAGTAGCACGGGTGGTGTCCTTGCCATGCTTTTGTCGATGATTGTGGCTGTTGTGTGGCTTGTTCATTGGCTGACGAAGAAATTTACCGAGATTGATGTCACTATGAAGTTCATGGGCGAAAAGACGGACTCGTTGGGAGTGAAAATCGATCATTTGTCTGACAAGGTGGATGCTTTGTTTGACAAAATGGATGCCCGTTTCGAGAAAGTGGATGCCCGTTTCGACAAGGTGGATGCCCGATTTGAGTCCCTGCATCAGGAGATGGATGCCCGCTTCGACAAGGTGGATGCCCGATTTGAGTCCCTGCATCAGGAGATGGATGCCCGCTTCGAGAAAGTGGATGCCCGATTTGAGTCCCTGCATCAGGAGATGGATGCCCGTTTCGAGAAAGTGGATGCCCGATTTGAGTCCCTGCATCAGGAGATGGATGCCCGTTTCGACAAGGTGGATGCCCGATTTGAGTCCCTGCATCAGGAGATGGATGACCGCTTCGACAAGGTGGATGCCCGTTTTGACCGCATGGAGGCTCGTTTGGACAATGTGGATATGCGTTTAGGAAAAGTGGAAGTGAAGCTTGACAATGTTGATGTCCGCTTGGGTAAAGTGGAGGTGAAATTGGATAATGTAGGACATCAAGTTGCCGACGTTGAAGGAGAGGTGAAGAACTTGAAATTCAGGCTGGATTATACAAGTGTCGTTCCGTCGTCGCCAGCTACAGGGACACGTCGGAGTGCGATTTTGTAACCGCTTAAGGCTCCGTGCTATAGCTTTTTCCAGGCAGGGCGAAAAGGACTCCTTTCAGCTCCATGGTGAGCAATAGACCGGCCAGCTTCGAGGGTGTGTGTGCCGTGAAGTGCGCGGCAATCTCGTCAATGGTCTTTTTCCCTGTCTGCACAAATCGGAAAATGTCATCCTCTTCTTCGGTGAGGTCTGGAAAAAGTTGCGTCTGTATGGCTTTCGGCTCCACATCCCAGTTCATCATTTCCACGATATCCCGCCCGGAAGTGGCGATTGCGGCAATGTTCCGACGTACCAGGTCGTGGCATCCGGCGTGCATGTCGTCAAAAATGCTGCCCGGAATGGCAAAGATGTCCCGGTTGTAGGAGTTCGCAATGTGTGCGGTGATAATGCTCCCGCCCTTGATGCCGCTTTCGGCCACCAGGACTGCGTCCGCCATCCCTGCGATGATGCGGTTTCGTGCAGGAAAATTCATCCGGTCAGGTCCAGTGAAGAAGTCGAACTCGCTGACGAGCGTGCCGCCTTGTTCCACGATTCGCTCCGACAATCCTTTGTTGCTTGATGGGTAGATGGTGTGCAAACCGTTGCCCAAGACAGATATTGTCGGAATCCCGAGGTTCAGCGACTCTTCGTGTGCCACGGTGTCGATGCCGTATGCCAAGCCGCTTACCGTTGTTATGTTGCTGTCTTTTAGTTCGTTGAGTATTTTTGTGAGACTTCTCAGGCCGTAAGAGGTCGCATTTCGTGTGCCGACCACCGCCAATACGCGCGGCGGATTGAAGCATGGCTCTCCCCGAAAATAGAAAGAGACTGGTGCATCGTTGCAACGTTTCAGCCGTTGGGGATATTCCGGATCCAATATGTGACAGAGTTGTGCGCTGTATTTCTTCATGAGAGACAGCTCCTGCTCAACCAGCATTCTGATTTTTTCCGTGAGGTGTATTTGGATGTCGCAGCGCTTTCGGTTTCGTAGTTTTCGTTTCCAGGATTCGGGAAATTCGAAAACATTCTGCGCCGACCCTGCGGCGGCCAAAATCTGCTTGAGGACCGATTTGCCCAGACCCTCTGTCTTGTTCAGCGCGATGCGGTAAAATAGTTCCGTCTGCATTTTTTTGTTTCTGGTTTATGAAATTTTGTTTTATCTTTGCGCTTTGATTTCGCACGGCAAAGATAATAATAAATCAAATATAAAGCAATAGGAAATATTAATTTTGTGAATATGAAGAAAATCAGTTGTTTAGCAGTTTTATTTGCGCTCCTGGCCCTTGTTTCTTGTCGGCCGAAAGCGGGCGGTGGTATTAAAATCGACAATTTTTCCACTGGTAAGGCAGGGGAAATGATATTGGCCATTGACACAGGAAACTGGTCGAAGGCCGCTCTGACCGCCATCTACGGGGTGCTGCAGCAGCCACAACCAGCCATCAACCAGATTGAGCCGATGTTCGATGTCATTCGTTGCTCCAATGACGACTATCTCGCCTCGTTTATGCGGCACCGCAACATCGTGCAGTTCGATTACAACCCTGACTATTCCGGAAATTCGTTCGAACTTGCCCGCAACCCCGTCACGAACCCGCAGGTGGTCGTACGGATAAAGGGCAACAACCAGGACTCCTGTCTTGCCATTTTTCTGAATCATCAGGAGGAGGTTGTGAAGGCCATGTATGATAATGACATCGCACGCCTGCAAAACGCCCATCGGAAACTTAACAACGCCGTGGTCGAAAAGAAGATCAAGGAAAAGTTCGGACTCACGATGACTGTTCCCGACGGCTATTTCGTGGGACGCGAAGAGGAGGATTTCCTGTGGCTCTGTTTCCGCACTCCGAAAAACGACCGCTTCGTCATGATTTACCGGTCGCCCCGATATGAAATCACTCCTGAAAATGTCGTGGCTGAGCGCGACCGCATCACCAAGGCCTATATCCAGGGTGCCGTGGCTGGTGCTTATCCTGTCGTGGCTGACGTTGAAGGTTACCCGTTGGCAAAGAAATTGCAGATTCGTTATCATAACGGTTTGGAAATGAGAGGACTATGGGCTTCTGTCCGCGATAAGATGGGCGGTCCCTTCTATAGTTTCACACAACTCTCCTCCGACAGCTCCAATTGTATCACGGTGGATGGCTTTGTGTATGCACCGCAAGAGGAAAAACGCGATTATCTGCGTGAGGTTGAGGCAATTGTGAAGTCTATCCAGTAAAATTTTCTTTTTCATGTAACAAAGTCGCCAGTTTGTGCGACAAAACAAAATGTGACAGAATTAGATTCAGAACTTGAGCGGGTCATCAACGGGTGTTTGAAAAACAACCGACAGAGCCAGAAACAATTGTATGAGATGTTCGCCTCGCGGATGTTTGTGGTCTGCAGGCGCTACGCGAATTCAGTTGCGGAGGCGGAGGATATGTTGATGGAAGGCTTTATGAACGTTTTCCGTAACTTGTCCTCCTATAAAGGAGAAAGCCGCTTCGATACTTGGATCTATTCGGTGATGGTGAAGTCCGCTATCAGTCACTACCGCTCAGTTCGCCGTTTCCGGAATGAGGTTTCGCTGGACGATTGGGAGGCGGACGAGCTGGTGAATAGCGGCGAGGCGATTTATGCAGGTTTGGATGCAGCCAAAGTGATGACATTGATGGAACAGATGTCTGATACACTCCGAATGGCATTCAACCTGAGGGAGATAGAGGGGTATGATTTTGCAGAGATAGCGAAAATGCTGGGGAAAAAGGAAAGTGCTGTCCGTGTGGCTTATATGCGCGCAAAAAAGTGGTTGCAGAATAGCTTGGGAAGTGAGCGGTGAGCGTTTGGGTTAGATGGATGCTGTCAAGCGAAGCAGATTGATTAATTGTATATAATTTAATGTATGAGCGATATAAAGGATATATTCAAGGATTATAGGGAAGAGCCATCCGAGGAAGTGTGGAGGAAACTGAATGAACGCTTAGAAGCGGAAATGCCTGCGCAGGTCGTCCGCCGCTTGCGGAAAGTGTCGTGGGCATGGGGGGCTGCGGCAGTGACCGCGCTTCTGATTGGCGGGGTCGTTTTCAGTGTGTTGCACAAGCCAACAGATCAAAATGGGGCGACGGCACAAGTGGAAAGTGTGCAAGAAGTCGCTGTAGATCAGGAAACTGACGTGGATTGTGTTGCAGTTGCGGAAAATCCGGCAGAGGAAGCTCCCACCGCCATCGAATGCGCGGAAGTGGCACAACCGGCACCCGCTCGGATGCCGGAACCAGAAACCGTGTCGGAGGAAGAGACTCCCCCGGCTGCCCAGGGCTCCAAGGTCCGGCAGATTGTGCTTCCCGCCAACTCCACCTTGGCTCGCCAATTGGAAGAGGATCCGGTGCTGAAAACCCTCTCTCCCGACGCCGTCGATTGGTCGCTACCTGTCCATTTGAGCATACCGAACCTTTTTACCCCAAACGCCGACGGGGTTAACGATTTCTTTGTGATTGACGGCTTAGAGAATTACACATCGCCGAAGCTCACGGTGCGCGACAAGCACAATCGTGTGGTGTTCCAGAGCAGTGCTTACGCCAACTCTTGGGGCGGTGAGAATTGTCCCGATGGAGTCTATATGTATGAGCTGACATTCACCTGTAACGGCATCGAGAACATGGCTACGGGAAAAGTGCGTATTATCCGCAGCTGAGTCGTGACTTCCGGTTTCAGAATATCTTTGTCTTAAAAAGTGCTGTCACGTTGTGACAGCACTTTTGTGTATTCGCCCAATGCCTTTTTTCTAAATCCATATTAGCAATGCGAGCGAGGAGGGTTTTTAAAAGAGGTTGATTATCAGATATATACAAACATGATTGAAAAAATGTGTTTTCAAGTGTGTATTTCGTACACAGTGTAACCTTTTTTTGCTATTTTTGCAGCCGCTTAAATTAGGCGAAAAGGAATTTGTAAAATACTGTAATACTGGTTTTTAGTAAATATAATGAATATGCAGATAAGGAATGGAAATCTTTTGTTGGGTCTAATTTTCGGTTTGATTGCTGCGGGACTTAACCTCCATGCGCAAGCGCAAGACTCGGTTCACATCAATCTGGACAAGGCCATAGAAATCGCCCTTTCGGAGTCTCCGACGATGCGCATCGCCGACCGTGACATCCAGGTCAAGCAGGTGTACAAGAAAGAGCAGATCGCGGCGCTCTTCCCGGATGTCTCCCTCGCGGCCAACTACAACCGCACGCTGCTCAAACAGCAGATGTCGATGGAAATGCCAGATCCCCTTACAGGAGAATCAAGAACGATGAACATCAAGATGGGGCGCGACAACACCTACTCTGCGGGCGTAAATTTGAGCCTCCCGATCGTGGCTCCCGCTCTCTGGTCGAACCTCAAGCTCAGCTCCATGGACATCGAGATGGCGATGGAGTCGGCCCGTTCTTCCAAGCTGGAGCTCATCAACCAGGTGAAGCAGGCCTATTATACCTACCTTCTTGCCAAGCAGTCCTACGAGGTGCTGCAGAGCAGTTATGCTCATTTGGAGGAGAGCAACAAGATAGTGACGAATTCGTTCAACCAGGGTTTGGTCTCCGAATTTGAGAAGCTGCGCTCCGATGTGGCGCTGCAGAACCAGCGTCCGCAGGTCAGCTCCGCCGCCAAAGGCGTGCGTCTGGCCGGCATGCGGCTGAAAGTGCTGCTCGGTATGGACGTCAACGAGCCGGTGATCTTCGACGGCCAGCTCTCCGACTACGAGCAGACCGTGCTGAATGCCACCGTGCCCACCGAAAGTGAGCTTTCGCTGTCTTCCAACACCACCCTTCGCCAGTTAGACTTGGGCATTGACCAGTTGGAGCAGTCCAAGAAGATCATCCGCGGCTCCGCCATGCCGATGCTGGCGTTGGCCGGCGCGTTCCAGTATTCCGGTATGGGCGACGACGGCACGAAGTTCGCCAACTATCCCTACTCCTACGTGGCCCTCTCGCTGCAGGTGCCCATCATTTCCTGGATATCGACCTCCTACAAACTGAAACAGTCGAGCCTGAACATTGAAAGCATGCACGACCAGCGGTTGGATGTCGAGCGCAACCTCCGTCTCGGCGTGCAAAGCTGCCTGAACGACATTCAGCAGGCCATCGAGGACATCGCCTCCGACAGCGAGACCATGCGTCAGGCGCAGAAAGCCTACGACATCGCCCGGAAACAGTACGAGGTGGGCATGAACACATGGCTCGATCTCACCACCGCCGAGCTCACCCTCACCACCTCGCAGCTCACCTACTGCCAATCCATCTACAACTATCTCACCGCCAAGGCCAGCTTGGACGCAACGTTAGGAGTCGAATAAACCGAAAAATACAAAACCCAATATGAAAAGAATCACAAAAATAACCGTTTTATTGGCAATCACCATGTTAGTGATGGGCGGTTGCAAGAAGAAAGAGGCTGTCACCGTCGG
>Ga0310697_10005762_pt1 | contig 11904 bp, 11 predicted proteins | sample 172DNAGHGlowgp2_FD_203883 | JGI IMG/M metagenome (GOLD analysis project Ga0310697, IMG submission 203883) | Sheep rumen microbial communities from Palmerston North, Manawatu-Wanganui, New Zealand - 1728 DNA GHGlow gp2 (v2) (version 2) | ecosystem: Host-associated > Mammals > Digestive system >... | reverse complement strand
GGCGAGAACGGCGACCGGACTTTAGGCGGGGAAAATCTGTTAAAATTGCTAGCGTTTGAACTTTTCAAGGCGAATCAGGAGAAATTGATTGTCGAAGGCGGGAAAATTCCGTTTACATGGGCGGCAGATAGGAAAAATTTCGTCGGTTCGGAAGCATTTATCAAGGATTCGCAAGAAGCGCATGCAAATATGCACGCATTGATAGAAAAAATTCGTCCGATATGGGAAAATCCCGACTCCGACGACGCAAAAAGAATTTTGACGGAAAAAAATATCGCGGTTAATCTTTTCCGCGACGACGGGCAGATTTTAGAGAATTTTAGCCTAGAAATTGCGATTGACATAGAAAAAATTCTTCGCGAGCGCATAAAAGACGGCATAAATAACTTTTTTATCTCTATGAAAGAGGCATTCGAGAAAAATAGCAAGAATTCTCTGCGGAAAATAAAATCGCTTAGCGAAATCGACGAAATTTCTATATTTCTGGCGGGCAATTCGTCAAAGTCGCGGATTGTCAACGAACTTTTTGCAGAATTTATTTCGCCAACGGAGGATACGAGCCTTGCAGATGACGAAAACCCTTTCGCGAACGGGCGATTAAAGGCAGGATACGAGCTAAAAAGCGATTATTTTATGCAGAAAGGTAGCATTTACCGCCGAAATTACAACGGCTTAGAAGTTTGGTTAGGCGATATGGATAATGCTAACGACCAAATTGTTTTGAGTGAGGCTGTAAAAAAAATTCCGGTAAATCGTACCGGAGAAAAATCGCCTGCAGAAATTTTGTTCGGATTCACTGGAAACGCGCCGAAATTCAAGATTTATCCCGCATTGGGCACGAAATCGGCTAAAGAACTGCAAAAATCTCGTGGAATTGAAGTTCGCGACGATTTAACCGCGCCGACCGGTAAAACGGGCGTAGCTTTTGGACTTTTGCTCAGTCGCGCGGGCGGATTAGTTAAAACCGAGCATATTACGCCGGATTCTTTTAAAATTCCGTTTGGTTTTTACGTCGGAAGGAATAAAAAGCGTAAATTCAAGCCGATTATCGACCGAAATACGAAATTTAACGTTTGGTATCCATTTATTGACGCGGGCGACAGCTTCGACATTTTTTATACGAATTTGCCCGAAGCGGTATCAAATCAGATGAATATTCAGAAGGCAAAGCGAATTACGATACAAATTTCCGAGCCGGACGCAGAAAAAACGGTTTATATCCGCGCCGTGAAGTCAAATATTCTCGAATATCAAATTGCGCAGAGTGAAAGCGAACTTTCGAGCAGCGAAAACGTTTCCGAGCAGATAGAATTGACCTAAAAGCGATTTAGCACGCCGTTTAAGCCTTCGCGGCGATAAATTTCTTTGTAGTACTGCAAATTTTGCTGAATAATGTTATCCAAAGCCCGCATGCTTAAAAGTTCGACGGGAGCGCGGTCATCAGTCAAAATATTTTCGCCAAGCGCGGGCGTCGACCAATTTTGCGCAATGTGAATCATGAGCCGCGAAAGTTTTTCGTCGTCGAGAGCTTCTGCGCGGGCGCGGAGCGCGTTTAAAATTTTATCGTCGTCCGCCGCGAATAAAACCCGATTAGTAACGCCGCTTGCGTCAATCGTCCGAATCGCCGCGAAGTTTTTGCCAATCGTGTCAATCAAATGCTCGTTGATATTGCCCGCGCCGCTTGAGCGCATGTTCATATTGACGACCATAACTCCGCTTTTTGCCAAATGATTTTTAACCAGCGCGAAAAATTCCGTCGAACTCATCTGGAAGGGCGGCGAAATATCCTGGAAAGCGTCAACTAAAATCACGTCGTAAAAATTTTTATCGGATTGCAGGAAAGCGCGCCCGTCATAAGTCACGACTTCGACATCAGCGGGCAAATCGAAATATTTTTGGGCAAGCGCGGTAATTTTTTCGTCAATTTCAACGCCTGTTATCTGCGCGGAAGGGAAATATTTCCTGCATTGTTCAGCGAAAGTGCCAGTGCCCATGCCCAGAATCAAAATTCTTTTCCCTTCGGCAAGAAGCGGAGCCGCAAGCGCGTAATCGTAATACATTCCGGTTAAATCGCCGCTTTTAATCTTAATCGACTGCACGCCGAATAAAACATTGGTCGAGAAAATGATTTTGTCGGGCGCGTCCTTGACTTGCAGATAATTGTAAATCGATTCGCCTTCGTACAGCAAATTTTTCTCCCAAAACGCAAAACTATTCGAGTTGCCGACAACCGCGCAGAGAATAAAAATCGCAACGGCGACCGCGCAGAAAATCTTCTTCGCTCCAACGCTCACGAAATAAATTATCCCGATAAGCAAAAGGACGCCCGAAAAAATAAAAAAAGTTATCGCGGTACCGACGGCGGGAATAGTTACGAAGGTCGGCAAAAACGTCCCGATAATGCTACCGATTGTGTTAAAAGCGTTGAGATTGCCGACAATGCGCCCGTTATGTTCGAGATTATCAGTTGCGTATTTGACCAAAGACGGCGTGACGGTTCCTAAAATGAACAGCGGCAGGACGAAAATTGCTATGCACGACAAAAACGCCGCCCAGATTAATAAATTCGTATCAATCGCAACGATTAGAACGCCCGCAAGCGCAAGGATTAAATATTTTCCTAGAACGGGGATTGCGCCAATCCAAAGCGCGGCGAAAACTAATCGGCGATAAAGTTTAGCGGGGTTTTTATCTAAATCTGCGCGGCGACCGCCCCAAACATTTCCGAGCGCAAGCGCAATCATTATCGTGCCGATTATAATTGTCCAAACGATTTGCGACGAACTGAAATAAGGCGCGAGAAGTCTTGCAGCTCCGAGTTCAACTGCCATTATCGACATTCCCGAAAAAAATTCTGTGGCGTAGAGAAAATTTTTGTTTGATAGCAAGGGCGAAACTTTTTCCATGAATTTACTCCTTAGGCGTTTAATTTCGTTGACAAAGAATATTATCGCTTGTATAATGCGCGTTGTAAAGAAAAAATGTGCTCGTAGCTCAGTTGGATAGAGCAACGGCCTTCTAAGCCGTGGGTCGCGTGTTCGAGTCACGCCGGGCGCGCCATATATCGAAATTAACAAAGCCTCGCACAAGTTGCGGGGCTTTTTCCGTTTTGTGAGGCATTACCAGAAAGAATCAATGGACGGAATCATTGACTAAAAATTTTGCTCGTGATATTCTTACGCGGCATCTTGAAAAGGAGTGATAGTTTTTGGCAAAGCGCAATAATGATTTTTTTAATCAAAAAAGCCGTGGTCTGTAATCAAGGATAAATTGTTGGGTTATTATTTAAAGCCGTATTTTCAAAAAATTTTACTCACAAAACACCCTGTTACTTAAAGTTTTGTCAGTCGTTCGTACAGTTTCAACAGCTCGGCGACGATTTTTGGCTCGTCGTCTAAAATATTTTCAAAGCCGTATGCTTTAGCGACCGCAAGGTCGTTTTTTTTGTGCGCAAGTCTCAAATCTGCCGGCATTGTCAATTCGTCGTACAAATCAGCCAACGTCGACTTAGGATATTTTTTCCGAACGTCCAAAATATTTTGCGCCGTCTGCTCAATCAATTTTTTTTGCTCCAAATTTGGCTCGCACCAAACAAAATTATTATAAACTACGCTCCCCGAATATCGATAATCGGATTTCAAACGACCTGCGACCGCACGCATCCACGCCATATGGATTGAGCTCGTCAATATCCCGAAATGATAAATCTGCGCGGACGGAATGATTTGAACCAGATTGCTTGCGATAACTTCGGGCGGCATGAAACCAATCGGAATATATCGGCGGCGTTCGCTGCTGACTTGCGGAATTATAATATAAGATTTGTTGCCTTGCGGCGTTGAAAAATTTTTATACGGCGTCTCGGCAGATTTTCTCGTTGGCGCGGCTGAACTTTTCTCGCGAAAAATTTTTATCGCCTCAAGTCGTCGCATTATCTCTCGGTTGCGCGCATATTCGTTCGGCGGCACATTGAACAACCACAGACAAAATCGAATCGGTTCGCCGTTAAGAAAATCTTTTGCACCAACATAACGATGAATCAAATGAGCTTGCGCGGGAAATTTTTTTATAAATTTTTTTGCTTCGTCTTCGCTGAAAATAAAATTTCCGTTGTCAATCGGCATATTGCCCTGAGTTGTTCGCGGCACGAAGTCTTGAAGATGTTTAGCGCGGCTGTCGATAAAAATTGTCGGTGCGTCGACGAGATACGGATTGATATTGGTTGCGGGGAAAATTTTATCGCCGTCAAAAATTTTCTTGTCGACGTGCAGAGCCTTATCAGCCATGCCGACAACGACGCAATGAATCGCCGCCTTTTGAAAAGATTCGCTGTCCCATTTGAAAGTACGTCGCCCGAAGATAATTTGCATGTGGTAAGAGTCGAAAATTTTCTTCCAAAGCGGCGCGACCTGCTCGCCCTGCGTGATTGAGTTGGTGGAGACGAACGCGGCTTTAATTTGCGTACCTTGCATGAGTTTAGCGGCTTTGTGATACCACGCGCCAACATAATCAATACTGTTAGAAAGTTTAATCTTGCCGAAAATTTTCACGGCGTCGGCTTTTTGGGCGGCGTCCATCATACTCGCGCCGACAAAAGGCGGGTTGCTGATGATGTAATCGGTTTTCGGCCACTCGACGTGCAAGGCGTTGGCTTGAATGATATTCGAGTAGCTTTTGAGCGGGAAGAGTTCCAAGCTTTTGTGAACAATTTCTTCGGTCTCGCGTTTCATTTTGAGTTCGGCAATCCAAAGAGCAGTTTGTGCGACGACTACGGCAAAATTGTTTATTTCAATGCCGTAAAAATTTTGGATAGAAACTTTAATGGGGTCGTTGAGTTCACCGAGCTGAATCTGACTGCCGAGCAATTCTTTGAGAATCTCATTTTCCAATCGGCGCAAGCTGATAAAAGTTTCCGTCAAAAAATTTCCGCTACCACATGCCGGATCGAAAAATTTCAGCGCGGCGATTTTATCTTGCAATGCCAAAAGATTTTTTCGGCGGTTGCGGGCAGATTTTTTAATCGTCTCGAATTCAGCGCGCAGGTCGTCGAAAAAAAGTGGGTCGATAACCTTGTGAATGTTCTCTGTAGACGTGTAATGCATACCGTTAGCGCGTCTTATTTTTGGATTGATAGTTGATTCAAAGACCGTACCGAAAATCGCGGGCGAAATGTCCTCCCACTTAAATTTACTGCTTGCCTCGTTTAATAAAAGGTCGCGAATGTCCTTATTAAAGTTCGGGAAGTCGATTTCGTCAGCAAAAAGCCCGCCGTCGACGTACGGAAATTTTTTGAGCGTGTCGTCGAGGTACGGGCTACGATTTTCAAGCGGAGTATCGAGAATTTTGAACAGCTCCAATAAATCTTGGCGAATATTTCTTGCGCCTTCGAGGTAGTCGCGAAAAATTTTGTGCTTGCCGAAAATATCGATACTCTCGGCGTAAAGACAGAAAACCAGCCGCACGCAAAGTTTATTGAGGTCTGAAAGTGCGTCGTCGGTTTGAATTTTAAGTTCTGCGCGGAGTTCCTCATAAATTTTGGCTACAATCGTGCTTGCTTGAATCGACAGCTCGCGTTCGTAAGAGATATTTTGAGGTTCGACGATAAAATTTAGGACGTTAAAGCGTTTCGGCAGTTCAAAGAGCGAAATTTTTAGCGGCTCACGTTCGGGATAACGTTTATCCATATCGAAGACGCGAAACTCCTTAAAGTTGCAAGTGATAATCCAACGAGCCTTACGCGAATACTCCAGCGCGTCATTATAACGTTTGGCTTGCCGAAAAATTTCCTCATCGTCGAGATTTACTGTTGAACTTTTCTGTTCGATTAAAACTTTTGTGTTTGAGATAAGTGCGTCGATAAATCCATGCGGAATCGGAACTTCAAAGCTGATAAAATTTTCGGGTTCAGCGATATTGAACACATCACGGAGCAAAGAAAGCCAAAAAGGTTGCGCCTCGCCTTTTTCGTAGCCGCGTCCAGACCATTTTTTGACGAAATCTTTAACGCTCATGATATATCATCCTAAAAATTTTTGGCGATAGCAATTCGACGTTTCCGGAAAAAATTCCTGTAGGGCAAATCCCACCGTAATTGGTACAGCTCATTTTTGGTTTAAAATACTGGATAGAAAAAGCAGGTTAGGAATTGACAAAAAAAACAATTATTATAATGCCTGCGATGACATTCAAAAATTTTTATCAAGTATTCCAGCAGGACACCACAGGTCAAATTTATTTTGCTAAACTCAACTTTATTTCTTGGAGGGATAGTATTGGCGGTTAAAAGAATCGAGTATATGTGCAGTCACTGCGGCAAGAAAGAGACGCGCTTTGTGTCGATGGGCAAGCCGCAACCCGGCAAATGTCCGCGTCGGCAGGGCAACAAGCCGCACGTTTGGACAATCAATCGCAAGCTGGATCACTGACGGAGGATAATGAAATTGTCTGATAAAAAGGATAACGATAAAGGCTGGTTGGCACTCATAAAAGAGATATTCGTGTTTGAGCTGATAATGTCTGTGATAGATTGGGTACTCGATACAGTGTCGAGCACAGTTAGGATTTTACGCATAATAGTGTTGATAATGGTGATTTTAGGAGCATTGATAACATATTTGCAAACTTAAAATTAAAAATGAGGTAGTTGTATTGAGCAGTTCTATTGAGCGCGAGCTTGTAAAGTGCAGGCAAAGTGCCGAGGAGGGCTACGAGCTTGCAAACGCCAAGTACAGCGACATAAAAAATACGCTGATTGACGCGGCTAACAGTCTTTCCAAAACCGACAAAGAACAAAGTCAAGTCAGCCGAATCAGAAACACCGCACTCGTCGAAAAGCAAAAGTCGGAGCTTCAACAGCTGAGAAACCGAATCGATTATATCGGCTCCGATTTGAACAACTTGCGCGGCCGCATGAAAGATTTTTCAATCGTAGTTTACGGGCGGACAATGGCTGGCAAGTCGACGCTGATGGAAATTTTGACGCACGGCAACGGCGAATCAATCGGCAAAGGCTCGCAACGCACAACGCTTGATGTTCGCGATTATCACTGGAACGATCTGAAGATAACGGACGTGCCCGGCATTTGCGCATTTGAGGGCGCGGAGGACGAAAAGCTTGCTCTTGAGGCGGCGAAATCGGCGGATTTGATTTTATTTCTGCTGACGAGCGATGCGCCTCAACCGGATGAGGCGGCTTGTCTCGCGCAACTGAGAAGTCTCGGAAAACCTGTCTTGGGCGTCATCAATGTCAAAATGGCTTTCAATATGTCGCGACGCGCCCTGTCGCTGAAAAAGTTGCGCGACAAGCTCAATAACCCCGCCGAAACTTCAATCCCTGTTGAGCAATTCAAAGAATTCGCCGCGAATCACAATCAGGATTGGAGAGGAATAAAATTTGTCGCTACGCATTTGCTTTCGGCTTATGAGTCGCAGGATAAAGACGCCGAGGTTTTCGCGGCGAGTCGTTTTGCAGAAGTCGAAGAATTTATTTTGGAAAAGGTGCGTAACGACGGACGATTCCTGCGGATAAAAACTTTTGCCGATAGCATATCCGTCCCCATGAGCAATGTAATCTTGGAAATTTATAAACAAAGCTCGAAGTCATTGCTTGAGAGCGATGTTTGGTTCGATAAGCGTCGTCAACTTCTTGAATGGCGTGAAAAATTTTTGGAACGTTCGCAGGAGAAAATCAATAATCTTTACGACAGATTGTACGAGGAACTCAACCGTGCGATTTGCGATTTCGTGGATTATTACTATGAAGACGAACGAGCCGGTCAAAATTGGCAACGTCAATTCGAGAGCTTAAAATTCGACGAAAAATATCAGGAACTTTTGGAGAGTTTAGCGGACGAGTGCGACCGCAAGCGTAAAGAACTTTCTGACGAGCTGGCAACGGAACTGTCGCATCTCTCCTTCGACAACAACGCACACGTAAGTATTCAGCTGGACAGCACGACGGCTTGGGGCAAAATAGGTGGCGGAGTGTTGAGTGGAGTCGGCGGTCTTATTTTGGCGCGAGGTGCTGGTTTCGTTTTTCCGCCGCTCGGTATAGCTCTCACTGCCATAGGAATTTTGGGCGCAATTTTCGGCGACAGCAAGGCGGAAAAAATTCGCAAGAACAAGGAGAAACTCAGCAGTGCTATAACTCCGCCCAGTCGTGACATTCTCAGCGAAATGCACACCAAAGCGATTGATACTTTCTCAACAAATTGCGGACGTCTCGATTATTGCGGAATTTGTCGCGCCGAGAGCACAAATCTTGCCGAACGTGTCGGCACAGCGGACAACTCCGAGCGGCGGGCGTCAGCAAAGTAACGCTTTCGATTCTGATTTTAAACGGATTGACCAAATGTTCGCCAACTGCGCGAGCAACTACGCTATCAGAAATGCATTGGACGCATTAAGACAGCGTGCAAAAAATTTGCGCGACGCCAAAGCTATGAGAAAAATCGCAGATTATTATGACCAAGCTATGGACAGCGGCACGGCTTATTCGTGCAGAAGAGAAGCACAAGATTTTTAAGAGGTAAACGCTATGGAAGAATTTCAGCTTAGCAAATTTACAAAGGAAGGCGCACAACTCCTGCGCGAAGTCACGGAGGAATTTAATCGGCTCGGCATTGACTCTTCACGCCTTCCGAAAACTTTTCCCGATGACAGCGGCAAAATCAAGTTGGTTTTTGTCGGACAATACAGCGCGGGTAAGTCGAGTATTATAAAAATGCTTACGGGCGAAGATGTTGCAATCGGCGCGGCTATCACTACTCAAGATTCAACGCCTTACGAGTGGAACGGTCTGGAAATTATCGACACGCCCGGCATCCATACCGAATTGCGCCCCGACCACGACGAAATTACCTACGAGCAAATAAATCACGCCGCACTTTTAATCTTCGTCATTACGAACGAGGGCTTCAGCCAACGCATGGGCGACCACTTCCGCACACTTGCTATTGACCAGAAACGTGCCGCCAATATGGTGCTTGTCGTCAACAAAATGGACAGGACGGCCCTCGGCAACGTTCCCGAACAACAGCAAGTTATTTACGAAGACTTGAAAAAAGTTACCAAGCCTCACGACCCGAAAGAGCTTTATATTTCCTTCACGGATACGGATTCTTATTTCGAGAGCTTGAAAGAGACCGATGCCGAGATTAAGGAAGAATTATTTGAACTTAGCGGGCATGATACTTTCGTTGCTAATCTTAATCACTTCGTTGCTCAAAAGGGCGTTCTTCAAAAAATAAATCTGCCGCTCAATATCATTGCCGCCGAAATCAGAAATGCTTCAGGCGGTTCTCCCGATAAAGAAAAATTCGATATGGCGGCATACGTCGAAACCATTCGGCATGAGAAAAAGATTGTGCTTGACACTAAGCGCGAATGTTTGGAAGACATCGACGGAATAATTTCCAACTTCAAGACGGAAATCTCCAGACGCGGGCGCGAGACTGCCGAAAGTGCCCTCTCTCAAAAGAGCGAAGACGCCGCAAAAAAAGTTTTAAATGACGCGCAAGAACGTGTTAAACTTTCTGCTGAAGATTACGCTCAAAAAATTTCCGACCGTATAAAAAAATTTAACGAGCAGAGCCTATCCGAACTGCAAACTTATGAGCAATCTTCCTTTGTTCAACAAATTCAAATGAATTTAGCAACCCATATGAATGCTCAAGGCGCAAGTGAATTTGTTCAAGGCGGCGCGGCAGTTTTGGGAGCAGGAGGAGCAGCTGCAGGAGCCATGATAGCTCAACACGAAGCACAATTCGCCGTACAGTACGCTCAAACTGCCGTCACTCCACTGGGACATTTCGTGGCTGGTTTCGCAAGTAAAGGCGTCGGCAATGTGCTTACCGCTCAAGGTGTCCATCCGCTTATTTCAGATTTTTTAGGTGGTAAAGCGGGAAATTTACTTACGAAACTTCCTGTATTCAGAGAACCTCCAACTATGATAAACAAAATTGCTCAAGCTTTCACAGGCAGACAGAAAATCTTATTGCCGAAATTCAAGCTTGTAAATAATCGGCGGAACTGTAAAAGCAAGCAAAATTAATTGCATACTATATCGATGAATAAGGCACAGGTGCTCAATGCGCCTGTGTCTTTATTTTTGTCAACAATCTAATCGAGGTGGTTCATATTCAAAAATTCATAAGGAAAGGAGGCTGAAGAGTATCGGCAAAACTTTATTCCGAGTGTTGATTGATTGCGTTGTTCAAAACATTTTTGAATTTTTGTTTATGGCGGTCAATTTAATATGGCTATTCAAATTTATGATGTTTGCGACAGTCATCCGAATCGGCTTTCAAGTAACAGGTTGTCTTCCTGTAATTTTATTTATTTTATGGCTGTTGTTCATTTGAATTGGTGGAGATAAAAATGAAGCAAGGGAAAACTTTGCAGGAGCTGGGACGAGAGCTTCAGAGGCAACGTCTCAATCGGCAAGATTTTCTGGCGGACACTCGTGCGTTGGAAATGGAGTCGGATTTTTACGGCTCGACCCTGCACTTGTCGCTTGACGGCAAAACTTACGGCTTTGGAATTGAAGGTCGTCAACCGTCGGCTCAAAGCGGAAGTTCGTATAGGCGACGTGGTGCAAGCGGGCTTCGTCGTATCAAACAGCGAAGTTGGCTTGGAAAGTCTTCGCGTCGAGCCTCTCGTTTTCCGCCTCGTCTGCAAGAACGGCATGATTTGCAAAGATTTCGCACAAAGGAAATATCACGTCGGGGCAATTCGACCTTTTCGGTAAAATTCTCGACGCTGATGACGGCGTTTTGGGCGATTTGAAAATTACGTCCAGTTTCAAACTCATGAAAGCTCTGGGGATTTACAAAGTTAAAGTTAACACTGGCGAAGTTTACAAATCCGGACTCAAAAAGGGTCAACCAAAATTCCGTTCTGAACTGCGTTATGACGGCGTGCGAGACTTACTTGACTGGGCTATTCAACTCAATGCTTATCGAATGCTACTGGCTCACCCGCTATTTTCACCACAAAGCAAAACTTTTGAGCGACGCAATCAGCACGAATACAAGAGGTGATACCAGATGGCTTCCAACTCTCTGCTTAGACTTTTCTCCCTCGAATACGACGCCAAAACCAATTCCATTTCACCACACGTCAGGTACATTTCGCCCGATAATGTCCTCCAAGACTTGTACAAGGTTCTTAACTGGTAACTTACCTCACTTGCCACCCTTCCGATTTCGCGCTCGACGATAAATTTCTCACCAACTACGACACGAGCCAATTTATCGACCTAAACGAGTATAAAGCGAAATCTGTAAATAATGACGGGTGGATTGTGCACCCTTTGCCGCTTCTTACGGCGGTTGGAAATGGTCGTGGTGGAGGCGATTTTCATGACGGTATAGGAATTGAGTTTCTAGGAACATGGGCGTGGCATTTGCTTGCTTTTCTAGATTCGCCCCCAAAAGATTTTCTCAAAGCCGACATTGCTTTTGTAGAACAGTGGTAAGTGGGTTCCATGCAAAAGATTGCAAAAAAATTCGTCGAGGTTATGCGCGACTGTTCGCATGTCGCCAAAAATGGTACTAATGACTTTCACAAATACAAGTACGCCACTGCTACTGACGTGCTTGAAAAAGTCAACGCCTCGCTGACAAAGCACGGCATTGCTTCCGTCGTCACACTTTCGATCTTGAGTATGCAAGAAATTACGACGGCTAAAGGGAACACGGAGCGGCTCGCGACCGTTGAGGTAACCGTCACTCTTATCGATTCTGAATCCGGCGAATCCTTTGCTATCAAAGGACTTGGCTCTGGACAAGACGCCGGAGATAAATCCATTGCCAAAGGTGCGGCTTGAAAGCCATTTTTACGAACAAGGACAGAACACCCAAACAAGTTCTGACTTTCCTGTCACTAATACTCCGCGTAGCGGTA
>Ga0310697_10005761_pt1 | contig 11904 bp, 9 predicted proteins | sample 172DNAGHGlowgp2_FD_203883 | JGI IMG/M metagenome (GOLD analysis project Ga0310697, IMG submission 203883) | Sheep rumen microbial communities from Palmerston North, Manawatu-Wanganui, New Zealand - 1728 DNA GHGlow gp2 (v2) (version 2) | ecosystem: Host-associated > Mammals > Digestive system >... | reverse complement strand
TCCAACCGTTCAAATACTTTGAAATCTATGGTGTCTACACCTCCCGCGCCATCTATGGCGGCTTGACGCTCAACCACAGCGCTTTCGCCGGCGAGAAATAACATCCGCACCACTATTCCATAAGAGGGCGTCCCGCAAAGGATGCCCTTTTTCTTTATTAATCCCACCGCCTGTCCAGCAGTCTTTCCCCGTCAATGCCTACTGGCTGATACTTGCAATTTTCAATCAACAACTGTTTGTCCGTTACATGATATCTCCGCATCCATTGGGATAAGGATAGTTCAGAAATATGTTGGGTTCTATAAATTCTGTATATATGTCGCGTCCCTTTGGGACGTAGTTCTCAGATGTCTGAATGTCACGGCACTGCGCCTTCAGCTTGTACCGTGTTATGAATAGTCTCACCTCTCCGAGGTGATTAATATAAGTCCCCGTATGTAATCGATGCTCATACCTTGAGCATTGGCATTAAAACCCCAACCAGTTTTATCCATCCTCCATTCCGCTTCGCCATCAACTCACATTCTAGTAATGCCTTACAAAATAGATGATTACCTGTACGGTTAACAGGACCTTAATAAGAGGTGGTGACAAACTTAATAGTAACCGAAGCTGGAACGGTGCGGATAAGGCGTGTGTTTTCCTGAAATCGCTTGACAGATTTTTGCTGGTTAAACTGATTAGCTTGTCAAAAAGAACTAACAAGACTTTACACTTCTTAGGATATTCCTGTTGACTGACTTGGGGCTACCCCTTTACCACAAACATTTTTTATTTTGCCATCTCGGGAATTATGTGTATCTTTGCATTTTTAATGGAAAGAAGCATCTAAATGGCAGACAAGTTATATAAATATCTTGATACAATTGGTGGACTGGCGATGTTATACAACAAGACGCTGCAGTTCACCAATGCCACACAGATGAACGACCCTTTCGAATGTCATCCGGTTTTAGTTGATTTTCCGCCTGATCGATTGGGGTTGTACCATGGAATACCTGCTGATTTCTATTCGAAGATGGTATACCAGAAGGGATTGAACTATAGAGACAGAACCTACATTTGCAGTCTTACTAAAGTATACGACTCCATTCTGATGTGGAGCTACTACAATAATCATCGGGGTGTCTGCATTGGGGTGAATATGGAAAAGGTAAGACCGTATTTAAAGAATATTATAGCTCTGATTGTTAGTTGCTTCGAGCTTGAAGTAGTATATCGGGACAACATTGCCGACTTCACCCCTCTTGACGACGCAGTTGACTTTTTGCAATACCAATTTGCTACAAAAGCAAAAGAATGGCAGCATGAACAAGAGGTCCGCCTTATTTCTTACGAGCCATCTCCTATGTACATGCGGTTGTCTCCCGGACAAAACGACAAAGAGGGTCCTATTGACTGGAAAGAAGAACGTGCCTACTTCGAGATTGGAAGCGAGTGTTTTGAGTCCCTGTATTTAGGGTTGAATATATCCCGGAAAGACAAAGATAACATCATCAAAATAGCTAGGGAGTGCAACCCCAACATCAAGATTTACCAAATGACGATAGACCCCAGGGCACTTAAGCTGGGGGAACAAATGATAGAACAATAAGATATGCCAAGAACTACCAACCAATCTAAACAGAAACAGTCGAAGAGTATGGAGGCCGCCTTGTGGGAGTCGGCCAACAAACTGCGTGGTGCCGTTGAGCCGGCAGAATACAAGCACGTGGTGTTGAGCCTCATCTTCCTCAAATATGCCGGCGACCGATTTGAACAGCGGCAGCAGGAACTTCTATCGCAGGGCTTGAAGGAGTATGTCGACCAGGTGGAGTTCTATACGGCGGAAAATGTGTTCTACCTACCCGAGCGGTGCCGCTGGTCATACATCATGGAGAATGCCAAGCAGCCGAATATCTTCCAGATTATCGACGACGCGCTTGTCGATATCGAGAAGAAGAACAAACAGCTGGAAGGTGCATTGCCCTATAACTACTATTCCAACCTGGGCTTGGACAAGACCAAGTTTGCCTCACTGCTCGACGAAATCAACAAGCTGGACACCGTCGCCGATGCAGAGAACGACCTCATCGGCCGCGTGTATGAGTATTTCCTTGGCAAGTTCGCCATCGCCGAAGGCAAGGGCAAGGGCGAATACTATACGCCCAAGTCGATAGTCAACCTCATCGCCGAACTTATTGAGCCCTACGACGGCAAGATCTACGACCCCTGCTGCGGCTCGGGCGGCATGTTTGTGCAGTCGATGAAGTTCGTCAAGGCACATCACGGCAATATGAAGAACGTGAGCGTCTATGGCCAGGAGAACACCAACACCACCTTCAAGCTGGCGCGTATGAACCTCGCCATCCGGGGCATCTCGGCTGACATCCGTCAGGGCGACACCTTCCACAGCGACCACCACCCCGACCTCAAGGCCGACTATATCATGGCCAATCCGCCCTTCAACCAGAAGGACTGGCGCGAGGCCAACCAGCTCACCTCCGACCCACGCTGGAGCGGTTACGATGTGCCGCCCACCTCCAACGCCAACTACGGCTGGATATTGAATATATTGTCAAAACTCTCCACCCGTGGTGTGGCCGGCTTCCTGCTGGCCAACGGCGCGCTGAGTGCCGACGGCACCGAGCTGGCCATCCGCCGCAAGCTCATCGAGAACGACAAGGTGGAGGCCATCATCATCCTGCCACGCAATATGTTCTATTCCACCGACATCAGCGTGACGCTCTGGATACTGAACAACAACAAGAAAGCCCGTGAGGAGACCAAGAACGGTGAAGAGGTGCATTACCGCGACCGCGAGGGCGAAGTCCTCTTCATCGACCTGCGACAGAAAGGCGAGCCTTTCGAGAAGAAATACATCCAGTTCTCGCCGGGGCAGATACGCGAGATTGCCGACACCTACCACAATTGGCAGCGCGCCGGCTACGAGCAGACCTACCACAATGAGCCCGAATACTGCTACTCCGCCACACGCAAAGAGATAGAACGGAAAGGCTACAGCCTTGTCCCCAGCAAGTACATTGAATTCCTCAACCGCGACGAGCAGGTGGACTTCGATGCCAAGATGAGGGAACTGCAATCCGAGATGAAAGACTTGCTGAAACAGGAGGAAGAAAGCACTCAAGAGTTGAAAGTTTTGTTTGAGAAACTTGGTTATTCATTAAATAACATATGATGACTATGTTTGTGTCCGAAAATAGCCAACAACTTGTTGGCAAAATAGCCCCAGTAAATACGAAACTAGTTGTTTCGCATTTGGGTAATGAAAATCGGGCACAGGTTGTGCCACAATTGGGAAAACACTTCAGGAAACAATCTTTATCTTCGCCCCGAAGGGGCAATGAGTCGTTAGCCTTTGTTGGCAAATTAGACTCAGTAAATTTAGAAAATGGAATTCGGGCACAGATAATGCTACAATTGGGAAAACGCCTCAGGAAACAATCTTTATCTTCGCCCCGAAGGGGCAATGAGTCGTTAGCCCAGGGCATCGCCCTGGGGATAATAGCACAGACAAACAACGTCCTGAAAGGACAAAAGCATTATAGATATGTCACAATCACTCTGTAAAATATACCTACACATCATCTTCCATGTGAAGACATCCAGCCCTATCATAGATTATGAACATCTGGAACGGCTTCACAGCTATATTGGTGGACTCGTCAACACGACAGGTTGTCAGGTGCTATGTGTGGGAGGTACAGAAAACCACGTTCATGCGTTGATTATGTTTTCAAAGACAGAAACCGTTGCACATGTTGTTGAAGAAATGAAACGGAACAGTAGCCGATGGATAAAGACTGTTTCACCGAAATACGAGGAGTTCGCATGGCAGGGTGGTTATGCTGCATTCTCCGTTAGCCAGTCACAAGTTGAGACGGTGATGGCATATATAAGGAATCAAGTGGAACATCACCAAAAACAAAGTTTCAAGGATGAGTATTTGGATTTTTTACGATTATACAAGATAGAATATGATGAGCGGTATGTGTTGTCAGATTGATGTAATGCGGTGTGCAGTAAACGTCGTGCTGGGGCAAAAGCTTATGCCCCTACAGGGCGATGGATCGTTGTGTGTGCATACTGGCAGCTCGTTGGCCTTTCAGGCCGTCGATGGCAACACACGTCATTCATATTTCAATGGGAGGATTAAGCGATGAAAGAGTATAAACGTTTAGGCGATTACATCCGCGAGGTGAATGTCCGCAACCGAGAGTTGAAGGTTACGAAACTTGTCGGTCTTACGATTGACAAGGCGTTTATTCCCTCGGTTGCGAATGTCATTGGGACTGGCCTTCCCAATAATTGTGGAATAAACTCACGCGCCCCGGAGGGGCAGTCTGCGACCAGCATAGGGCATCGCCCTATGTTCGAGTGGCACCATTCCAACGCCCCGCAGGGGCAAAAGCTTATGCCCTTACAGGGCGATGGCTTGTTATGCATTCATTCCCCAAAGGCGTTGCCTTGGGCTGACAGGTTGTTGCCCTTACAGGGCGTTTCCTCGAAAACGCAACTACCATTTAGGAGGGCAGAACAATGAAGGACTACAAACGTTTAGGCGATTATATCAGGGAGGTAAATGTCCGCAACCGGGAGTTGAAGGTTACGGAGCCTATGGGCATTAATATTGACAAACATTTTATGCCTTCGGTTGCAAATGTCATTGGAACAGACTTGTCCACATATAAACTTGTCTCTAAGAATCAGTTTGCCTGTAACTTGATGCACGTTGGGCGTGACGAGAAGATTCCTATGGCCATGCAGACTGATGACAACCCTATCATTGTTTCGCCTGCCTATTTTGTGTTTGAGGTAACTAAAACTGACGAGTTGTTGACCAAATATCTTATGATGTGGTTCTGTCGTAAGGAGTTTGACCGCAATGCTTGGTTTTATACTGATGCAGACGTGCGTGGAGGCCTTGACAAGGAGGCTTTGATGGATATGCAACTTCCTGTTCCGAACATTGAGCGGCAGCGGGAAATCGTGTCGGAATACGAGACGTTGACGCGCCGCATTCGCCTCAACGAGCAGATGATTGAAAAACTCGAAGCCACCGCCCAAGCCCTCTACCGCCACACCTTCGTCGACAACATCGACAAACAAAACCTCCCCGACGGCTGGCATTTGGGCACCATTGGGGATTTTGGAGAAGTAATAACAGGAAAGACCCCCTCAACTTTAGATGACAGCAATTTCGGTGATTATATGCCTTTTTTGACGATTCCTGATATGCATGATGGTATGTATGCCCTAAAGACTGAACGCAGTTTGTCAAAAAAAGGGGTGTTTTCGCAAAGAAACAAAACCATACCCAAAAACTCAATCTGTGTGAGTTGTATTGGGACATCTGGATTGGTGGTTATCACAACGCAAGATTGCCAAACCAACCAGCAGATTAATACTATTGTACCCAATAAAGAGTACGCATTGGAATATGTCTACATAACATGTTGTGGACTTGATAAAATCATTTCGGAATATGGTATTGGAGGTGCTGTGCTCAACAACCTCAACAAATCTGAGTTTGAGAATTTACAGGTTGTGATGCCGCCTGATGATGAGGTGAGAAAGTTTCACAAACAAATATCACCAATCTTTCATACGATATATTTGAAGCAACAAGAGAACATAAAACTAACCGAATTACAGTCTTTGCTTCTGGCAAAGATGGGGCAATAGATTAATTGAAATATGGTTCATATTATTGATAGATTACAGTTAACAGACTGCGGTTTAGTAGTAAAGAACACTAAACAAGAGGTCCATTTACGGCAGGGAGCAATGGATGGAGCCTGTGCCGTGTACAGCATGATGATGTGCTTAATCATTATTCAATCCATACACAGGAAAGATGTTGTTTCTTTAGCCGATGAAAAAATAAAGGGAAATACATCTAAAGGAAGACTTATAAGAACTTTTTTACACAATAACGGTTTTGTAAGAGAAGGGTACTATCTTAGTGAGATAAGAGATGAACTATTACATTCCTACAGAAAAAAAATCTTTGCTGAGTATTATTCAGTTAATGATAATGACAGTGATTTCTTAGAAAGCATTATAAATGAGCTCGACAATAATGTTCCTGTAGAATTAGCTTTTCAGCGTAAAGGAAATTCAGGGCATGCAGTAGTTTCTATTGGTTACGAAAGGAATTCCAAAGGAGTTTTGTTATACGTATTGGATCCTGGTTACACCATTCCTTTTGGTCAGTATTGGAACAATGTAATCCAAGTTGACACAAAAAGTACCAATAAATATAATGCCTTAGATTTTGTAGAAAAAGAAAAAATACAAATAGACGAAGCACTCGTCATAAAAAAGAAAAAATAACCAAATACTCATTTATGCTTTTGGCAAAGATAATACAATAAAAAACTCATACTCAGAGACACAAATGAAAGACGGATTTTTGGACTTTGACGAGTATATCATTGCGAGCGAACCGCATAAGCGGGAACGGGCCGAGGCCTGGAAGGTCGCCATCGGCTTGCAGGCGGTGGATGGGCTGCAGGTGTCAGAATCATAGTGTGAATACAGGACAAGCTCGGGACAAGTTCAGGACAAGTACCGAAAGTTTGTTGAAGGATCACCGAAGGGACATAGAAGTATCATAGAAGAGACACCAAATAGGCCGAAATGTGGAAAATGTGATTTTTGATGTAATTTTTGGTCAAAAAATGTGATTTTTTTGATGTTTTTATATCCAAAAATGTGATTTTTTACTATATTTGCATTTGCAAAAATGTGATAGTAGATAATGGAACTACTTAAAAGAAAAATAGATAGCTACCTTTTAAACTGGAAATCCAATCCAGAAAGAAAGCCTTTGGTCGTAAAAGGAGCTCGTCAGGTTGGAAAAACGGAGTCTATCAGAGCATTCGGGAAAGCCAATTATAAATCGGTTATCGAGATTAACTTTGTCCTGCAGAAAAAGTTCAGGGCAATATTTGATGATGGATACGAGGTCGATACAATCATCAGGAATATATCGCTGCTGGAACCCTCTTGGAAGTTCATACCACACGAGACTCTACTCTTCTTCGACGAATTGCAGAAGTGCCCCGATTGTGCCACTTCGCTAAAATCGTTCTGCGAAGATGGTCGCTATGATGTCATATGTTCCGGCTCGCTAATGGGTATTTATTATGAGGAGATCGAATCCAACGCCGTCGGATATAAGGAAGACTACGAGATGCACTCAATGGACTTCGAGGAGTTCCTTTGGGCAAAAGGATACCGGGAAGAGCAGGTCGAGAACCTATACCAGCATATGCTGATGCTGCAGCCTTTCTCGCAAATAGAAATGGACACAATGACCGACGTCTTTCGTGACTATATGACCTTGGGAGGAATGCCCGAGGTGGTAAAGATGTATATTGACAACGGCCATTTCGGTGGCACACTGAAACTACAACGCCAGCTGCTGAAAGACTACGAGGAAGACATCACTAAATATGCCAAAGAGACCGACAAGGCGAAGATTCTTGCCGTATACAGCCATATCTCAACCTTTTTAGCCAAAGAGAACAAGAAATATCAGATCTCAAAAATAGCCAAAGGGGCAAGGAACAGAGAGTATATCGGTGCCGTGGAGTGGCTGAAAGAGGCAGGGGTTGTCAACGTGTGCTATTGTTTGAATAATGCAGAACTACCATTGAAGGGCAACTACCAGGCTGATTTCTACAAACTCTACTATCACGACACAGGCCTGCTCATTGCCTCGCTGGATGAAGAGGCTCAAGAGGATTTGCGAGCCAACAAGAATTTTGGGACATACAAAGGTGCCATATACGAGAATGTTGTCGGAGAGATGCTGCGTAAGTCAGGATACGAGCAGTTGTATTTCTTTAAACGCGACAATCCCTCATTGGAGATGGACTTCTTTGTCCGCGACTCCGATTCTCTGGTACCAGTAGAAGTAAAGGCCAGAGATGGGGCGACAGCATCGCTCAACAATCTGATAAAATGGGACTCTTATCCTGATGTAAAATATGGGGTCAAGTTCGGATACAAGAATGTCGGGTGGAACGGACAGTTCTACACCTTCCCCTATTTCCTTGCTTTTCTCTTGAAACGTTTCCTGAAAGAGAGAAACAACTAGACTATGCAACATAAAGAAAAAATGCTATATTTCAACGAAAGCCAGTTAGAGAGGTCGATTAACCCTTATACAAAAACAGAAGTTATTACTAGCAAAGTGACAAGAAGAAAGGAATAGACAATGAAGGACGGATATATAGATTTTGACGAGTATATACGCCAAGGGGAACCGGCACAACGTGAAAGAGCGGAGGCATGGAGCGTCGCCATTGGATTGCAGGCCGTCGATGGATTAAAGACATCGGATTATTTGCAGAATACTGCCCGTAGGAATATCGAGGGGGAAATAACCATCGACGAGGCTCGTGAATTGGTGAAGCAATACTACATCACGAAGACCTCCCACGACAACGATGATGCAGACAAAGAAGAGGCCGACAGGGTTTCAAGTAACATCTCGAAACTCCTGCAGACAGATGCTTTCACCTATAGTGTGGCCGGATTGGCAGCCATCCATCGCGCTATCTTTGAAGGTGTGTTCAAACATGCCGGGCATTTCCGCGAGTACGACATCTCGAAAAAAGAATGGGTGCTACGGGGCGACACGGTGCTATATGGCCGTTGGCAGGACTTGCAGATGGCGCTGGAGTACGACCTTGACAAGGAACGCCAGTTCTCTTATGCATGTCTGGATAAAGACAAAATGGTGGAGCATATTGCTCGTTTTGTGTCGGGAATATGGCAGATTCATCCATTCCGAGAAGGAAACACTCGAGCGACGGCACTCTTTACAATCAAATACCTGCATATGTTGGGCTTCAGCGTCAATAACGACCTCTTTGCCAACCACTCGTGGTATTTCCGAAATGCATTGGTGCGAGCCAACTACCGCAACGTGGCCAAAGGCATAGAATATGAGCCGCTATTCTTGATTCGCTTCTTCCGTAATTTGCTTCTTGGCGAGAACAACATCTTGAAAAACCGTTATATGATGATCAATCCACCGGAAGAGTGGAAGATGCCCGAGGGTGAGATGCCTAATCGTCAGATAACTAACGAGCAAGTAGAGGACAAGTTCCGTACAAGTACCGAACAAGCACCGCACAAGTACCGTATAAGCTCATCTGTGATAAACTTAAATACAGATAGTAGGCTTTATACAAATAACGAAGATGTCATCGAACTTGTACGGATTATAGGAAACGATGAATTAAGCATCAGCCAGATGATGGACATCAAAAAGCTCAAGCATAGACAGAGTTTTGTGGACACCCACCTTGAGCCCGCGTTAAGAGAAAACTTTGTGCGTCGGAAATATCCCGACCGCCCCAACCATCCCCGGCAGAAGTACCTGCTGACGGTGAAGGGTGTTGCCCTTTATAATGAATTAACAAAAGGAGAATAGCATTATGCCATACTTCAACGAAGGCCAGTTAGAGATGTCGATTGTCACCCTGCTGCAGGAGCAGGGGTATGACTACGTCAAAGGCGAGGACATTGTGCGCAACCTCGACGAGGTGGTACTGCGCGACGACCTTGCGGCCTATCTACACAGCCGATACAAGAACGACGGCATCACCGAGCAGGAGGTGGAGGCGGCCATCCGCGTCATCACCCAGCGGATGGGCGGCTCGCTGTATGAAGAGAACCGCCACACGATGAATCTGCTGATGGACGGCTTCTCGCTGAAACGCGAGGACGCGACCAAGCAGAACCTTTATATCCAACCCATCGCTTTCGAAGAGAAACAACAGAAGCATAACATCTTCAAGGTTGTCAATCAATACGACATCATAGGAAACCGGCATCGCATACCTGATGCCATTATCTTCCTGAACGGTCTGCCTGTAGTGGTGTTCGAGTTCAAGAGCGCCATTAAGCAGAACACCACCATCGAAGACGCCTACAAGCAGCTGACCATCCGCTACCGACGCGACATACCGGCGTTGTTCAAATACACCGCCTTCATCGTCATCTCCGACGGCGTGAACAACAAATTCGGCACACTCTACACACCTTACGAATTCTTCTACGGCTGGCGCAAGGTCAACGCCAAGGACAAGGCCGACAGCGGCATCCCCTCGCTGAAGACGATGGTGGCGGGATTGTTCCGTAAGGACCGACTTATCGACGTCGTCCACAACTTTATCTATTTCCCCGACACCTCGAAAGACGAGCGCAAGTTCATCTGCCGCTATCCGCAGTATTTCGCCGCCAGAGCCCTGTACCAGAATATCCTCAACCACAGTAAGCTCAATCCAAATGGCGACGGCAAGGGCGGCACCTATTTCGGCGCCACAGGCTGCGGTAAGTCGCTGACGATGCTCTTCCTGTCGCGCTTGCTGATGAAAAGCAAAGCCCTGTGCAGCCCCACCATTATCCTTATCACCGACCGCACCGACCTCGATGACCAACTGTCGCGCCTGCTGCTCAATGCCAAGCAGTTTGTGGGCGACAGCGTGATAGAGCAGGTGGAGAGCCGCGAGGACTTGAAAGCCAAGCTGCAGGGTCGCACCAGCGGCGGTGTGTTCCTCACCACCATACAAAAGTTCTCCAAGGACATCAACCTGCTCTCTAACCGTGCCAATATCATCTGCATCAGCGACGAGGCACACCGTTCGCAGACGGGTTTGGAGGAGAAGGTGGAGATAACCGACAAGGGCGTGCGCCGCTCGTATGGCTTCGCCAAATACCTGCGCGACTCACTGCCCAACGCCACATACGTGGGCTTCACCGGAACCCCCATCGACCCGACGCTCGAGGTCTTCGGTCCTATCGTGGATGAATACTCGATGATTGAGGCCGTGAACGACGGCATCACCAAGACCATCATGTACGAGGGACGCGCCTCGCACATCTTCGCCGATAGCGAGCTCATCAAGCAGATAGAAGCCTACTACGACAAATGTGCCGAAGAAGGCTCGACCGACTACCAGATTGAGGAAAGCAAGCGGGCGATGACGCAGATGAGCGTACTGCTCAACAGTCCTGACCTTATCCATCGGCTGGCTGTCGATTTCATACAACACTATGAGCGCCGTGTGGAAGAGGGCAGCACAGTGAAGGGCAAGGCGATGATTGTCTGTGCCACCCGCGAGATAGGCTATGCCATCTACAAGGAGATTGTCGCCCAGCGTCCTGATTGGGCGGAGGTGAAGGTATGCGGTGACGGTGAAGAACTCAGCAAAGAGGAGTCAGAGAAGATAAAGCCGATGGAGAAGATTAAGATGGTCTTCATCCGTCAGAAAGACGACCCCGAAGAGCTGTACAACCTGCTCGGCACAGACGAAGACCGCAAGAAACTGGACCTGCAGTTCAAGGAAGAGAAGTCGAACTTCAAGATTGCCATTGTGGTGGACATGTGGATTACGGGCTTCGACGTGCCCTGTCTGGACACGATGTACTGCTACAAGCCGTTGCAGATGCATACCCTCATACAGACAATCAGCCGCGTGAACCGCAACTATCCTGGCAAGGACAAGGGCTTGATTGTCGATTACCTCGGCATCAAGAAGAAGTTCAACCAGGCGATGAAGAGATATGCCAACGGTGGACAGAACGAAACGCCAGTGGAGACTATCGACAATGCCGTCAAGCTGTTCAAGGACGAGCTGGATGTGCTGCGCCGGATGTTCCACGACATCGACTACACCAAGTTCTTCACGGGTACTCCGATAGAGCAGTTAGACACCCTGCAACAGGCCGCCGAACGCATACAGCAGAACGACGAACTGGAGAAACGCTTCATGAAGCACACTTCCATCATGAAGTCGGCCTACAACATGTGCAACAACGATGAGCGCATAGAGAAAGCTGAGGTGGATGACGTGCATTTCTTCACAGGAGTGCGGTCGGTCA
>Ga0310697_10005758_pt1 | contig 11911 bp, 16 predicted proteins | sample 172DNAGHGlowgp2_FD_203883 | JGI IMG/M metagenome (GOLD analysis project Ga0310697, IMG submission 203883) | Sheep rumen microbial communities from Palmerston North, Manawatu-Wanganui, New Zealand - 1728 DNA GHGlow gp2 (v2) (version 2) | ecosystem: Host-associated > Mammals > Digestive system >... | reverse complement strand
AACTCTTGTAGCTGCTTCTTCAAATGACAAGGCTCTCGCAGTAGAGTGCAAGGGCAAGAATGGTATCGAGGCCGCAGCGATCGTCGGAAAGGCAGTCGCAGAGCGCGCTCTCGCAGCAGGTATCAAGACGGTCTGCTTCGACCGTGGAGGTTACCTCTACCATGGAAGAGTTAAAAGTTTGGCAGACGCTGCCCGTGAAGGCGGCCTCGTATTCTAACAGTACAGACTATGGCAAATACAAATGTTAAAAGAGTAAAGACGTCTGACCTTGAGCTTAAGGACAGGCTTGTCGCCATCCAGAGGGTTACCAAGGTGACCAAGGGTGGTCGTCACTTCCGCTTTGCCGCTATCGTGGTAGTGGGAGATGAGAACGGCGTAGTTGGTTATGGTCTGGGCAAGGCAAACGAAGTTACCTCCGCTATCGCGAAGGCTACCGAGGATGCGAAGAAGAACCTCGTGAAGGTTCCGGTCATCAACAAGACCATCCCCCACGAGCAGGAAGCCCGCTATGGTGGAGCACGCGTCTTTATGAAGCCCGCAGCTCCCGGTACCGGTGTTAAGGCCGGTGGTGCTATGCGTGCTGTCTTCGAGAGCGCAGGCGTACAGAACGTCCTCGCAAAGTCGAAAGGCTCTTCCAACCCCCACAACCTTATCAAGGCCACTGTAGCAGCTCTGACCGAGATGAGGGATGCCTATACGGTTGCCGGTCTTCGCGGTATTCCTATGTCCAAAGTGTTTAACGGTTAATCATGGAGGATAAGAATATGGCTAAGATTAAAGTAACTCAGGTTATCAGCAAGAACGGAGAGACCAAGAGGCAGATCGCTAACCTGCGCTGCCTTGGCATCCGCAAACTCAATCAGACCGTCGAGATCGAGGATACTCCCGTTGCAAGGGGTCAGATCCAGAAAGTCGCTCATCTCGTAAAGGTTGAAGAAGTCAAATCCAAGAAAAAGTAAGGAGGACTGAGAAATGAAACTTGAAAATTTGACACCCGCTAAGGGATCGACAAAAACAAGGAAAAGAATCGGTCGTGGAGAAGGTTCAGGACGCGGCGGCACTTCGACCCGTGGTATGAACGGCGCCGGATCTCGTTCCGGTTTCTCCCACAAGATCGGCTTTGAAGGTGGCCAGATGCCTCTCCAGAGGCGTATGCCGAAGTTCGGTTTCAAGAACCCTACCCGCGTTGAGTACAAAGCTGTCAACGTAGCAACTCTTGAGACCATCGCCCAGAAGTTCAACCTCACCGAGATCGGTGTGGACGACATCAAGGCGGCAGGCTTCGCCGGTAAGAACGATCTTATCAAGGTGCTCGGAAACGGAGAAATCAAGGCTGCTGTTACAGTAACCGCAGACGCTTTCTCAAAGTCCGCTATCACCAAAATCGAGGCTGCCGGTGGTAAGGCAGTCGTAGCTGAATAATTACAACAATGAAGTTCATAGAGACAATAAAGAACATCTTCAAGATTGAGGAGCTGCGTAAGAGGATCGTCTATACGGTCGCCCTCCTTCTGGTGTATCGTCTCGGTTGCTTCATTGTGCTTCCGGGTATCGATGCATCGATGCTGGCAACTCTCCAGAGCAACTCCAATCAGGGTCTCGTAGGACTCCTGAACATGTTCTCGGGAGGTGCCTTCGGCAACGCCTCTATCTTTGCATTGGGTGTGATGCCTTACATCTCGGCATCCATCGTCATCCAGCTTCTCGGAGTGTTCGTTCCTTATTTCCGCAAACTCCAGATGGAGGGTGAAAGCGGACGTAAGAAGATGAACCAGATGACCCGTGTCCTCACGATCATCGTCATCTGCATCCAGGCCCCCGCGTACCTCGCTTCGATTCACTCTCAGATTCCTGCAGAGGCCTTCGTAGCAGTCCGCAACCTCGGATGGAGCGGCTTCGTGTTCAACCTTGTATCCACCCTCATCCTGATGTCGGGCTCGATGTTCGTGATGTGGTTGGGCGAGCGTATTACCGATCGCGGTATCGGTAACGGTATCTCCATCATCATTATGATCGGTATCGTAGCCCGCCTCCCTTACGCACTCATGGCCGAAATCACTGAGAAGGTTACCACCACAAACGGCGGTGTGATTCTGCTCATCATCGAACTTGTTATCTGGTTCTTTGTTATCGTTGCAGCTATTGCACTCGTACAGGCAGTCCGCAAGGTTCCCGTACAGTACGCCAAGAGAGTTATCGGAAACCGTCAGTACGGCGGTGTACGCCAGTACATCCCTCTGAAGATCAACGCAGCCGGCGTTATGCCTATCATCTTCGCCCAGGCGCTGATGCTCTTCCCTATCCTCTTCTCGCGTTGGGACGCAACACGTGGACTCGCTGCGACCCTTGGTAACTACACCGGATTCTGGTACAACTTCCTGTTCGCCCTGATGGTTATCATCTTCACGTACTTCTACACAGCCGTTACAGTCAACCCGACTATGATGGCAGAAGACATGAAGCGCAACGGCGGATTCATCCCCGGTGTGAAGCCCGGCAAGAAGACCGTTGAGTATCTCGACTCCATTATGTCGAGGGTTACTCTCCCCGGTTCTATCGCTCTGGCTTTCATCGCGATCCTTCCCGCTCTTGCAATGATCTTCGGAGTTTCGAACTCGTTCGCAAGCTTCTACGGCGGTACTTCGCTTCTGATTCTTGTGGGCGTTGTCCTCGACACACTGCAGCAGGTTGAAGGTTATCTGCTCATGCGCCACTATGACGGTCTGATGAAGACCGGTCGTCTCAGCGGTCGCTCGGGCATGTAGTTCTTTGAAAAACACAAAGGAAAGATGGTTAAGCCTAAGACTGAAGAAGAGATCGAGCTTTTGAGAGAGAACGCAATTCTTGTCTCAAAGACGCTGGCTGAGGTCGGTAAAATAGTTGCCCCAGGTGTGACAACTTTAGAGTTGAACAGGGTGGCTGAGACTTTCATCCGCGACCACGGCGCGATTCCCAGTTTCCTCGGTTTCGAAGGTTTTCCCGCAGCTCTCTGTCTTTCGGTCAACGACGTCGTCGTCCACGGTTTTCCGTCGGACTATGTCCTCAAGGAGGGCGATGTCGTGAGCGTAGACTGCGGTACCTTATACAAGGGGTACAACGGTGACTCCGCATACACTTTCCCGGTAGGGGAGGTGGATGCGAAGACCCGCAAGCTCCTTGATGTTACCAAGGCCTCGCTTTACAAAGGAATAGAGGCGGCTGTGGCAGGCGGCAGGGTCGGCGACATCGGATACGCGGTGCAGTCGTATGCCGAATCATTCGGTTTCTCCGTAGTCCGTGAGCTGGAAGGCCACGGTCTCGGAAAGGAGATGCACGAACAGCCCGGAATTCCGAATTACGGAAGAAGGGGACATGGTCCGCATCTCGTAGACGGAATGGTCATCTGTATCGAGCCTATGATCAACGCGGGCGGCCGCGGGGTCTATCTCGACCGTAATGGTTGGGCAGTCCACACCGCCGACCGCGCCAAATCGGCTCACTACGAGCTTACGGTTGTTGTCCGTCGCGGACATGCTGAGCAGCTGTCTACCTTTGATTTTATCGAGAAAGATCCGACAATCAATTTTTAAAGAGATATTTCAATGTCGAAACAAGTAGCTATCGAACAAGACGGAAGAGTCATCGAAACCCTGCCCAACGCAATGTTCAAGGTGGAGTTGGAGAATGGCCACGTCCTTCTGTGCAACATCTCAGGTAAGATGAGAATGCATTTCATCCACATCCTCAACGGAGACAAAGTGAGAGTTGAAATCTCTCCTTATGATTTGACCAAGGGTAGAATATCTTTCAGATACAAATAAAATTTTCAATATTATGAAAGTCAAAACATCCATCAAGAAGCGCAGCGAGGATTGCAAGATCGTTCGTCGTAAAGGTCGTCTTTACGTGATCTGCAAGAAGAACCCTAAGTTCAAGATGCGTCAGGGATAATAGTTAACAAGTTTACTAACAATAACTAAAGTATAAATTATGGCACGTATAGCCGGTGTTGATTTACCCAACAACAAAATCGGAGAAGTAGGTCTTACTTACATTTTCGGAATCGGCCGCAGCTCAGCGAAGAAGATTCTCGCAGAGTGTGGAATCGACGCATCGATCAAGGTCGGTGACTGGGATGACGAGCAGATTGCCGCAATCCGTAACAAGATCGCTTCGGAGTATCGAATCGAAGGTGAGCTCCGCACTTCCGTCCAGATGGACATCAAGCGCCTTATGGACATCGGTTGCTATCGCGGAATCCGTCACCGTAGTGGTCTCCCCGTTCGCGGACAGAGCACCAAAAACAACGCCCGTACTCGTAAGGGCAAGAAGAAGACTGTTGCCAACAAGAAGAAGGCGACTAAGTAAAAATTGATGAACTATGGCAAAGAAAACAACAACATCCAAAAGGGTTGTCAAGGTTGACGCTTATGGCGAGGCCCATGTTTCATCAACCTTCAACAACGTTATCGTAACTCTTACCAACGCCCAGGGTCAGGTGATCAGCTGGGGTTCGGCAGGTAAGTGTGGCTTCCGCGGAAGCAAGAAGAACACTCCTTATGCCGCTCAGATGGCAGCAGAAGATGCAGCTAAGACCGCATTCGACGCAGGCCTTCGCAAGGTAAAGGTATATGTAAAGGGCCCGGGCGCAGGCCGTGAGTCTGCCATCCGCACCATCAACAATGCAGGCATTACCGTCACCGAGATCATCGACGTGACCCCTATGCCCCACAACGGATGCCGCCCTAAAGGTCGTCGTAAAGTTTAATTTCTAAAAGTTAAGAATTATGGCAAGATATACCGGTCCCAGCACCAAAATCGCCCGTAAATTCGGCGAGCCCATCTTCGGCGGAGACAAATATTTTGAGAAGAGAAACTTCCCTCCGGGACAGCATGGTCTCGCAGCGAAGCGCAAAAAGAGCAAAGAGTACGGAACTCAGCTCAAGGAGAAGCAGAAAGTCAAATACATGTACGGAGTTCTGGAGCGCCAGTTCCACAACACTTACGTAAAGGCTTCCCGCCTCGCCGGTCAGAAGGGTGAGAACCTCATCCTCCTCCTCGAGAGCCGTCTCGACAACGTAGTATACCGTCTCGGTATCGCCCCCACCAGGGCAGCCGCTCGCCAGCTCGTGAGCCACAACCACATCACCCTCAACGGCAACCACTGCAACATCCCGTCTGCACAGGTCAAGCCCGGTGACGTAGTTGCAGTCCGCGAAAGGTCCAAGAGCCTCGAGGTCATCCAGGCCTCCGTCGCTTCCACCACCAAGTACTCATGGCTCGAGTTCGACGCAAAGACCCTCACAGGCAAGTTCCTCAACATGCCGGTCCGCGCAGAGATCCCCGAGAACATCAACGAGCAGCTTATCGTCGACCTGTACTCCAAGTAAAATTTAACACCAATCAGAATTATGGCAATCTTAGCATTTCAAAAACCTGACAAGGTGATAATGCTCGAAGGTACCGATACCGTCGGCCGTTTCGAGTTCCGCCCTCTTGAGCCGGGCTACGGACAGACCATCGGCAACGCCCTTCGCCGCATCCTTCTCGCTTCTTTGGAAGGTTTCGCCATCAGTCAGATCAAGATCTCCGGCGTTCAGCAGGAGTTCCAGACCATCCCCGGCGTGATCGAGGGAATGCAGGACATCATCCTCAACCTCAAGCAGGTCCGCTTCAAGAGAATGGTCGACGGAGTCGACACTGAGACGGCAAACATCGTTATCAGCGGCAAGCCCGAGTTTACCGCTGAGGACATCTCCAAGGGATTGTCTTCTTTCGTGGTGTTGAATCCTGAGCAGCACATCTGTTCCCTCGAGCCTTCTGTCAAGCTCGAAATCTCGATCGTTATCACCAAGGGTCGCGGTTTCGTGCCTGCAGACGAGCTCAGAGACGACAATGCACCTATCGGAACCATTCCCGTGGACGCAATCTATACTCCTATCCGCAAAGTCAACTGGACAGTTGAAAACTGGCGTGTGGAGCAGAAGACCGACTACGAGAAGCTCAACCTCGAGGTTGTCACTGACGGCAGCATCTCTCCTGACGCCGCCCTTCAGGACGCAGCCAACATCCTTATCTACCACTTCAAGCTGTTCACCGACGACAAGAAAGTCTCGCTCGACAGCATCGTGGAGTCCGACAGCAAGGAGCTTGACGAAGAGAGCCTCCACATCAGGCATCTCCTCATGACCAAGCTCTCCGACGTAGGTCTTTCGGTAAGGGCGTTCAACTGCCTCAAGGCTGCAGATATCGACACATTCGCAGACCTCGTGTCCTACTCGAGGAGCGAACTCATGAGATTCCGCAACTTCGGCCGCAAGTCGCTCAACGAAATCGACATTCTCGTAGAGCAGAACCATCTCTCTTTCGGAATGGATGTCACCAAGTACAATATTGAACCCAAGAAAAAGAACGCATAAAGATGAGACATAACAGATCTATCAATCATCTCGGACGTCAGGCAGGTCACCGCAAGGCCCTCCTTGCCAACCTCGCGTCTTCGCTCATCCTTAAGAAGAGGATCACAACGACTGTCGCAAAGGCCAAGGCCCTCAAGCAGTACGTCGAGCCCCTCATCACCAAGTCCAAGGACGACAGCACCCACTCACGTCGCGTGGTGTTCAGCTACCTCAAGAACAAAGAGGCCGTCGCTGAGCTTTTCCGCACTGTCGCTCCCAAGATCGCTGACCGTCCCGGTGGATACACCCGCGTGCTCCACCTCGGTTTCCGTCAGGGTGATGCCGCAGAGATGGCTCTTATCGAGCTCGTAGACTTCAACGAGGCAGCTCTCGCTTCCGCAGCTCCCAAGGCAGCTGCCAAGAAGACCACCCGCCGCAGCTCCGCCAAGAAGGCTGAGGCCAAGGTCGAAGAGGCTCCCGCAGCTGAGGCTCCTGCAGCAGAAGAGGCAAAGGCTGAGTAAAATCGCACTTTTGCACACAAAAAATAGGCTTCCGCATGCGCGGGAGTCTATTTTTTTGTAACTTTGACGCTGCCATAACACTAATGCTGATGAAATTCCGACGTCTTTTTGTAATGCTGGCGATAGTTTCGCTGGCTCTGGTTTCGTGTGACGACAAAAAGAAAAAGAACACTATCCCCGACGGCTGGCCATGGCCTACACCCGTCGCTTCCGACTCGACTGACAAGCCCTCCACCCCGACGGACCCCGTCGAGCAGACCTCCGAATGGACCGATGTCTCTTCCGACTACGGCACTCTGCCCGGGTATGTGAAGATCCTGAAGGCCCCCTCGAAGCTCGCGGACAAGAATGCCGTAGCCTTTATTGCCGACGTCGACCTTTCGCAGCAGAGCTTCAGCGTCTGGAGCATCAACGCCCCCGACCTCAACGGCTCCGACGAGCCGCTCCTGACCCCGATGCAGGTCTACAATGCCCAGGACAAGCCTTCAGTAGTCATCAACGCAGGTTTCTTCTATACCGACAGCGGCCGCAGCTACTCTTCCAGCCTTGCAGTCAGCGAAGGGAAGCTCCTTTCGCCCAACATCAACTATGCCTCGCAGGACTGGGTGACGATGTACTATCCCACCCGCGCGGTCTTCCTCGAGCACGCCGACGGCAGTTATGAAGCGGCCTGGACCTATTGGCGCGACGCATCCCAGCATTGGATCTACCAGGAGCCTGCCGCCAACAGCTGGTCCAAGAGCCCGCTCAAGGCTCCCAATGCCAGCACCCCCTCTGCCGGAAAGGCCTTCGAAGCCGTAAACGGAATCGGCGGCGGCCCCGTCCTGCTGAAGGGCGGCGAAATCCGCAATACCTTCGTCGAGGAGCTCTTCGACGGTCCCAGCGGCATCATGTGCGAGGGCAGCCATCCCCGCACGGCGATCGGTATCACCGGGGAGAAGCACCTCGTGCTTTTCGTGTGCGAAGGCCGCAACATGACCGAAGGCGTGCCCGGCTACACGACCGAGGAGGTGGCCCTCATTCTCAAGGACTACGGCTGCACCGATGCCATCAACCTCGACGGCGGCGGTTCTACCCTCATGCTCGTTAACGGCACCGAACTCATCAAGCCCTCCGACGGCAAGGAGCGCAAGGTAGCAAGTTGTATCTATATCAAATAACCAATACCACTAACCATTATGAAAAAAACTCTGTTTACACTTTTAGCAGTGGCTCTCGCAATCGTAGCCTGCGAGCCGGAGCAGACTCCCGGCGGAGGCAATACCCCCGGTGGGGAAGAGACCCCTGCAACCAAGGGCGAATTCAAGATTACCTCTGAGGCCGCCCCTGTTATCGGCTCGGGAGAGACTTCCGTCAAGGTGGAGTTCACCTCTACAGTAGCGTGGACAGCTTCGCTCGACGTGGCTGACGACGTAGCATTCCTCAACCTCAAGTCCGGCACCGCCGAAGATACTTCGGTCAAAGTCAATGTCATGTCCTTCTCCGAGGTCAATACATCGAGGAAGATCACCCTTACCTTCAAGCCCGAAGGACTCGAAGCCCAGAGCGTCGTGATTACACAGAACGGCGAATTCGAGCCGTTCTTCACTCTCAATGAGCAGCATCTCTATGTAGGCGCTGCAGGCGGCGATACCGAATTCTCCTTCGAGACCAATACCGAGGTTGAGTTTGAGGTCGACGAAGAGTTCGACTGGTTCCGTTTCACCCTTTCGGATTCCGAGGGCGGAAAGACCGGCAAATTCGCAGTCGATCCTACAGAAGACTTCGGCCCCCGCGATGGCTTTGTGACCATTTCTTTCCCTGCTATCCTCGTGCCCGTCCTCGACGATGATGGCAAGGCTACCGAAGAGACTCAGCCCGCCTCCGTCGTCATCTATATAACCCAGGAGGGCAAGGCCAGCCTCGATTGGCTTGTCCAGCTCGAAGAGTCCATGGTCGAAGGCGCTACCAACTACTCCCTTGCCATCTATGGGGATAAGTACCTGGTCTGCAACGGAATCGATGTCTACGAGTTCGACCCGCTCACCGGCGCATTGGGAGCCAAGATGGATCTGGGCGTGAAAGTCAAGTGCATCACCAATGACGATGTGTACAACCTCCTTCTGCTCACCGGCGGTGCTTACACCGAGGGCGCAACCGTTTACGCATTGCAGACTAACGGTATAGGCGATCCCAAGACCCTCATCTACTGGCCCAACATCTACTACGGTTACGGTCTCGACAACATGAAAGCCAAGGGCGACGTCTTCAGTCAGGCTGTCGTGACCATGTTCAACGGCGGCGCTCCCGGCTACGGCGGAACCAACGCCTGCCTCTATTGGAATATCAGTGGTGGCGAGGCCGCATGGGAGAAGAACCCCGACGAGACTATGGTCTCCAAGCCTACCGGCAACATCGTTCCCGCACACTTCGCAGGCAAGGACAACTGGGATTCTTATCGCTGTGCATTCAACCCTGTCGGAGCGCGCGTTTCCGACGGATTCGTGTTCAACGGCTACGACGGACAGTACAAGTTCCTCTTCTACAACGGAACTGACTGGGTCGACGTGCTCGGTACCCCGTACACATGGGAGAAGGGTGTCACCAGCTTTACCTCCAACAGATGGAACGGCGAGAACTACAGCGTTGCCATCAACATGTCCTACTTCCCGGTCTGGGCTATCGGATCCGACGTGTGCCTGATGAAGGGCGACGGCTCTACGCTCGAAGAAGTTGCAACCCTTACCTATACAGGCCTCACCACCGACGGTCTTGTTGCGGAGAGCAACGTCTTCGCCTACAAGCCCGCCGCAACCGACGTGTTCGCATGGACCGAGGGCAAGTCTTTCGCAGTCTATGTGGTCGACGGCGCGCTCAAGGTGATGCTTAAGTATACTTTCTCGAAGTAAGCATCAACCTGCACTAAAAAAGGACTGCTTCCGGGAGGAGGCAGTCCTTTTTTAGTAGAAAAAGCCTAGCTGCGCCAGAAGATCCGCGCGCGGGTGAGAAGGCAGGTCACAACGACCATCAGTCCTGTAAGGATCACGCCCTGGAGAAGGCCCAGAACGGGACTTCCGACGGTGGCCGCCATGAAGTGGCCGAAGCCGCAGGCGCTTAGCAGCGGAAGGATCACGAACCAGGTGACCGTGTAGGCGACCATGGGGTTCTGCCCGGTCATCGTGAGGGTCTTGCTGAGCGTGCGTCCACGCAGCGCAGCGCGGCTCTCACACCACAGCAGGAACGAGCTCATCAGGCAGGCGAGTCCGCCGGTGGAGAGCATGTAGCTCAGGTTGCAGTGGTCTTTGGTGATGCCACCGTCGATGGGATCGAAAATGATCCCGAGCAGCAGGCAGGCATAGCCGATGCGCATGATCAGCGCCCAGGCGGAGCGGTCGCGGCGGGTCAGCACAAGCGAAACTGCCGCGAAGGCGGCGATCACGGCGAGCAGGACCCAGATGTTGCGGGTAAAGAATCCGACCAGGGCGGCGGGAACGCTCAGAAGGCACAGGAGGGCGGCGCAGGCGCTGCCGGCTCCCGTGGGGTTGGCGCAAAGGGCTGTCCCGGAGGCGGCTGCTTTGGCGAGAATGTCTCCTGCAAAGGTGCCGAGAAGCACCACAACCAAGTATTGCAGGTAGCGCCAGTTAAGAAGCCAGTCGATCCAGTGGGGGAAGTTCATCATGCCAAGAGTCCCCGGAGCCTGCCAGCTGACCTCTTTCAAAGCTGCGACTACTACCAGCAGGGCGAGCCTCCAGACGGGCTTCCCGCGGGTTATCAGCCATGCGAATCCGCCGACCAGAGCCACCAGCGAGAGCACCATGATGATGATGTCGTTGCTGTGGAGGCTGAGGCTAACCCCGAATGCGAATTTCTCCACGACAAGCAGGGCGATGATGGCGATAACACCTGCGATATTGACGGTCCATCCCGGAATCTTCGACCCTGACGGCACGCGCCACAGCGCGAGAAACAGTCCGCACCAGATACCAAGGCGCAGAAGCGACGGGCCCCAGGCGGAGTAGTCGGTGATGAGCCCGGCGTTGCCGAGCACGAGGCCGAAAGCGGCGAGGGTCAGCCAGCGCTTGAGCAGGTCGAGCGACACACGGCCCATGCCGATGCCCTTCCGCAGTTTGCCTCCGAGCGAGAAGGGGATAGCCGCGCCCATCGCGAACAGAAACCAGGGGAACACCAGATCCACCCACGTGATGCCCTTGACCGTGGGGTCAAAGGCGTAGGTCGGCGGGGGACACTGGCAGTGGAACATCCAGGCCGGAAGCCCGGAGTTCCAACCGAACGCTGCGCAGAAGATCATCATGATGATGGTGATTCCGCGTAGCGCGTCGATCGAAGCTATGCGTTTGTTCATGCTTTCTTCTTGCGGCCGCGGGCCTTCCAGTAGGCCTCGATCTCCTCGAGGGTCATACCGGTGGTCTCAGGCATAAGCTTCCACATGATGAGCATGTACGGCACACACATGAGCGCGAACATAAGGAAGGTTCCCGCAGGGGTGAGGTTCTCGAGGAACCAGGGGGTGAGCTGGCCGATGAGGTAGGTACCCACCCAGAGGGCCATGCCGGCGATACTCATCGCAAGACCGCGCACGCGGTTGGGATACATCTCGGAGAGGATCACGAACACGACGGCGCTGATGGAGATTGCGGTGCTGAACACGTAGAGCAGGAAGAAGGTCAGCAGGAAGCCGTTGCCAAGGCCGAGCTCCGCTCCCTTGAAGAAGTAGAGGGCGATGGCGAGAAGGCATACGATCATCGAGCTTACGCCCCAGTAGACGAGCTGCTTGCGGCCGACCTTGTCGATGATGACGGTGGCGATGATGGTAGTGAGGAAGTTCACTGCGCCTACGAGCACGGTCGACAGAAGCGAGACGTCTCCGGTCATGCCGGCATCTTCGAAGATCTTGGGACCGTAGTAGAGCACGGCGTTCACTCCCATGAACTGGCCGAGGATGGCGATTGCGCAGCCGATCAGCACGGCGCGGAAGATACCGGGCTCGAAGATGTCCTTCCAGTTGGCCTTGAC
>Ga0310697_10005757_pt1 | contig 11911 bp, 6 predicted proteins | sample 172DNAGHGlowgp2_FD_203883 | JGI IMG/M metagenome (GOLD analysis project Ga0310697, IMG submission 203883) | Sheep rumen microbial communities from Palmerston North, Manawatu-Wanganui, New Zealand - 1728 DNA GHGlow gp2 (v2) (version 2) | ecosystem: Host-associated > Mammals > Digestive system >... | reverse complement strand
TTCACGTCGCGCTGGCCGCTCTCACTCTCGATGGTGAGGGTGTTTACAGCACCCATACCCATAATATAAGGTACGCGTACTTTCTCATTATATTCACCGGCCTTGATCTTCAGCGTTACGGGGCCTTCCATGCCAAGAGCTGCGATGGCATCGACGGCACCCTGGATGGTGGCGTAGTCGCCGCCTGTGCCAACAATCTTAGTGCCGCTCATGCCGTTTGCCACTGTGATGGTGGCTGTGGCTGGCTCTGTCACGTCAACGGCAGCGCCATTGACCGTGAGACTGTTGACGTTAGCTGTAGCACTCTGGCCTACCGTTGCGGTGGTCTTCACGTCGTAGGTGAGCCAGAAGTAGTAGGTGCCGCTGTTGGTGATGCTGTATGAGCCGTTGAACTCCTCGTTGGCAGAGAACGAAGTCGTCGTACCTGTCTGGTAGATATGGTAGTCATCAACAGCTGTACCGTCAGTACCAGTAATGTTGAAGGCTGTAACTTCTGCAGGAGTCAGCTCGCCCTTGGCCTCGACCATGATCTTCAGCATCTTCACGTCGGTCTGACCTTTCAGCACCTCGCTGACGCTGATGTCCTCGGTGGTGACCTTGGTAACGGTCACGTCGCTCTTCTTGTAGCCTTCGGCCTGAATGGCGAAGTTGGGCTTGGGGTAGCTACCCTTGCCGACATACTTGATGGTAACGGGACCGTCAACGATGAGCGGGTCGAACTTAGCCGACGAACCGTTGAGCGTTAGCAGCAGCTTGTCATCATTCACCTCGCTGCCCTCGTAGATATAGACATACGAAGTGTAAGAGAAGTTGATGCCCTTGTCGGTGAGCTTGATGCTTCCTGCCTGGCCAGTTGGAGCGAAGGTAATGGTAGCTTCAACACCATTGGCACCGTCGCCCTCAGGACCTCCGTCGTCATAGAGGTTCATTATGTTACCCAGTCCGAGGTTTACAGTACCGTGGTCGCCAGCGGTCATCAGTATCTGGTTCTTCAATGTGCGTGCTCCATCGGGGTCACCAGCAGTTGCGGCCACGTCGGCAGAACCGACATGAACACTGACAACCTTGGCATCGATGGTCTCGTTCTCTGCAGCATCACTCTTGACATCAGCTTTTACTACGAAGGTATTGTCGCCCTCTGCGAGCGTCACGGCCTCGGCGAAGGTGACGGTCACCTCTGCTGCAGCAGTGGCCTCGCCAATCTTGGAGTCGTTCTGCCATACGCTAACCTTGGCGATGTTTGCCTCAGTACCCTTCAGATTGAACTTCATGCTGCTCATTGTGAGCGGGTTGAGGTTGCCCTCGGTCTTCACGTTGACGGTGAGCAGTTCCTGGTCAGCAGCACCGATGGAGGCATCGGCCGTGCTGGCCTGCGTGGCCTCGATAGCGGCAACCTCCATGTCCTTTGACTGATATTCAGAAACAGTAGCCTTCCAGCCATCCAGTGTATAAGAAGAGTAAGATGCATTCGGATTGAACACAATAGTCAGCGCACCGTCTTCTGCTGTAGAACGGATGATGGTTCCAGGACCAACGTTCTGCTGTGCATTGTCGTTCAGTTCCCAAAGCTTGGTACCAGTTGTTCCCTGTCCGGCATAGATTTCAAACTTCGCTTGTGTACCATAAGAGGAGCTTGCGTAATAGACAGCAAACGATGAGAAATCAATCTGACAAACCATCCCTTCATGCTTCGGAACAAAGATGTTCGTACGCGTGTCAGTACCAGCTTCATACTTGGTGGAGTATTCACTTGTTGGTTTCGTCTCAAAAGCCATTGAACCGTTGATGGTCTTGGTCACGGTACCCTGGTTGGCATGGCTGAGTACAATATTCTTCACCGTGCGGCTTTTGGCTTCTGTGGTGACGGATTCTGTCTTCTCAGCATTGTTCTCCGTAACAATGACGCTGGTGAGCTGTGCGGTGACGGTTTGGTTGTTAATGACGTCATCGCTGATATCGAGTTTCAGCGTGAAGATGTTGCTGCCTTCTACGAGGCTCTGCGGTGTGGTGAGAGTGATGTTGACAGCGCCACCTTCACCTACGGTACCTTCGCCAACCTTCGTAGCGCCGAAGTAGAGTGCGGCCTTGGTGGCATTGGTAACGTTGAAAGCCATCGCCTTCACCTGCATAGCTGGTTCCGTGTTGACGGTATTAACATCGATGGCGAGCATGTCCTGCTCAATATCGCTGGCGCAGACGGTCTCGGTACTTACTGCTTCTATGGTCAGTTCGTCGATGGTCATTGGCTGCGGGGTGAAGAGGCTTACCGTAGCCTCCCAACCGTTGGCGGTTACGTCGTTGCTTGCGTCGCTATAGAGCACGACGGTCAGCGAACCATCCTCTGCGGTGGAGCGTACAATACCCTTCTCACCCTGTTGCAGAGTCTTAATCAGATTCTCGGCCTTTACTTCCTGACCAGCATAGATGCGCAGCTCCTGATTGTAGTAAGAGCCGTGCCAGATCTCGTTCTTGGTGAAGTCAACCATCACCTTCTTTCCTTCCACACCCGGGAGGAACGTCACCTGACCGTTGGTCTTGGAGACGATGCCGCCCAGCTTGCCACCCTCGTCGTAGAACTGCAGGGGTGTCTCGCCTACGGTAACCGTCTGCGGCGTACTGCTCATCAGCACCAGCGCGGGATTGGTAATCACGACGGATGTGCCAGCCGTGAACGGTGTGATGCCCTCTGTTAAGGTAGCAGTAGTAATCTTTGTGATGTCCACCTGTACTTCAGCGCCTATGGCAGCTGTGCCGAGAATGTCGCCCTTGATGGTGAATGTGGTCGTTCCGTCAACGGGAGCCTCGTTGAGCACGAACTTGTAGTTGTCGCCATCGGCCTCTACCGTGGCTGTCACCTGTTTGTCGCCTTTGTAGAGCTTCAGGGCAGTAGGGCTGACCACGCCCTCGTTCTTGGTCATGGTGAAGTAGATACCCGTCACGTTGTCGGGTTTCATCACACCCGTTGCTGTTACGTAGGCATTGGCCAAAGGCACGTTCAGCTTGGAAGTCAGTTCCGTGCTGATACCCTCATAGTTGCTGCCAGCACCCGTGACGGTCATGTCCTCGAGTTTGACAACTTTCACTTTGGCTACCCAACCCTCACATTCGTTCGAGTTGCGATGCATGAAACCTACTGATAATGCACCATCGGCAGTTCCTGAGGTATATACGGCAGGTAACGATGGCTTGTTGTCGTTGTTGATTTCCTTTGCCAGCAATGTGCCTTTAAGGCCAGACAATGTGGATGAGGACGTCACGCCGCTTGTGCTTGTTGCAAATGTAAATGAATTATCTGCATCAGCGATACCGTCATACAGGTTGATGTAGAGGAAATAGCTTTGACTGTACTGGTACAAGTCGATTTTCTCGAATGTAATCTGTACAGACATGCCAGCATCAGCTGGTTTGAATACAGTAAGCGACTGGGCATTGTAGGAGTTCTGGTCGTCAATGTCCTCCGTTCCCCAAGGGTCGTAGAAGGTGATGACTTCGTCGCTTGCGACTTCAATCACTTGTTTTCCGAACTGTGGTTGGTTGACTTCCCTTGTTGTCTGTGCCCATGCCCCTAAGGGGATGAGCAACATCAGAAGCTGTAACCACAGTTGTCGTCTGAATGTTTGTTGTTTCATAATCATAATGTTTAATGTGTTATAGAATAAATGTTTATCTGTTGTCCGTCTGTACTTTGCAGCAATATTGCATGCACAGCAATGCCGCCGGCGGCGACACCAGTACACGCAGATACTACCTGTTAAAAAATACATGCTTCGCAGCGCATTGTTACCAAGAGCCTTCCTCGAGGCCTCAGGGTATTCATAATCTCAACGGCAGGTCTTCTGACTCGCCTCCTGGTGCAAACGCCTTCCCGTCAGGTAGGACAGTGGCTTTCGAGTGTTTGCACCCCATAAAGGAGGCTTACAGCTGCGGGACAGTACAGGATTCTCACCTGTTTCCCTTTTAATCACTCGCTAAGAGTGAACCAATTGATGATGCGAGGTACGAATAAGTGTGTGAAATGCAAAATAAATAGACGCAGTGTCAGCGTCACATCTTCACTTTACGGACGATGCCGTTCTTCATCCTGACGATGTTCACGCCCTGCTGCGGAGCAGACAGTTTGCGGCCGTCCAGGCTGTAATAGCCTGATGGTTGCGTGTCGGGCGATGCGGTGACAAGACCGATGCCTGTTGCCTCGGGGTGCAGGTCTTCTGCTCCGCTTATTTCCGTCGATGTCTCACCGATGGTGCCGCACACCTGGTTCACGGCATTGTAGCAGCGTATGAAGTCAACGTGGTCAAGCGTCACTGGAGTGCCTTGAGCGTCCACCGCCCAGCCAATGTCCATGGAACATCCCTCGTGGTTGCTGTTCGGCTGGTTGTCGGCATAGCCGAAGTCGTAGGCAGGCAGCAGGAACGAGTTTCCATTCTTGACGGCATTGTCAGGCAGACGGGAACCGCTGAAGGTCAGCGTGCCTTGGGTAGCGAGCCACAGCGGGAAGTATTCCTGCTTGTGGAAACCATTGCGTGGCACGCTGCCGGAGCCTCCCTGGTTGTCGGTCCACTGCACATCCTTCAGGGCGTCGTAGGCATAGGTGAGCTGGTAGTCGTGAATGGTCCGTGTGTTCTGATATTCAGAGCCTTTCAGCTCGTACCACTCGTCGTCGGGCAGACGGTTCCCGTTGTCATCGACCGCTACCATGACGATGGCGGGCTCGGCATTATTGACAAATGCATTGCCCCACACGGCAAAGTCGCGCTGGCCAGCCACATTCACCACGGGATGGTCGAAGTGGAACGTCACGTAGCCACCCCACGCCCCCAGGGTAATCAAGCCGCCGTTGCCGTTGGCCAATGCCTCGGTGCATTTCTGTGCCATCGTGGCAGGGGTATCGTCGGCGGTAGCTTCAGGCATTGTGTTGACGAACTGCCCCGGTGCCGGGACATATTCGTCAACAGCCTGAATAAACTTGGACTGCGCCAAGGAGAGTGTAGCGGAAAGTATCAGCCCCAGGAGGGCGATGTTTCTCTGCTTCATGGAAGGAGTGTACTTATATTATTATTCGCACTCAATATCGTCGATACACATATATGCCGGAGTGTTCAGACCGTATTCGCCGCTGTCGGAACCGGTGAAGGCGAAGGTCAGCTTGGTCACCTTGCCCAGGGCGCTCAGGTCGGCATATTTCCATTCCTTGACATAGTCGCCATTCTCTGCGAGCTTGATGGCAATGGTTCTCTTGGTACCGTCAGCCTGTTCGCCGGCAACGGTGCATGCGAGCCAGTCAGTCAGTCCGAACTTCTTGGCAAAGGCGTTACCGTTCTTGATGATTTCCACGGTGTAGCTGCTGTTGGTGTACCAGAAGCCCTTGATTTTGACGCCGCCGGCGCCTGCCATGTCGATGCTCTCGCCGAAGGTCTGCACCACGCAGAAGTTGTTGCCGCTGTGAGCCTTGCCGGTAATGTTGTTGAACTGGTCTGGCGTGTCGGTCGGTGTCACGCCAGGTCCCTGGACGAAGCCCGTGGCGGTACGTGCCGAGATGGCATAGCCCATCCAGTAGCTGACGCCATAGGTGGTGTTGAAGGTGGCGAAGTTCTCAGTGTAGGTGCAGGGATAGACGGTGGTTCCCCAGCTGTCGTAGCCTTTGTCGTTTTTCTCGCCGCACCAGAACTTCTCGCTGTTGAGCGTCTGTTTCTCGAAGGTTACCGTCTTCGTGGGGTCGGTTGCGGGGGCGTCGTCGTCCTTGCTACACGATGTGAACGATGCTGTCAAAGCAGCAGTCATCAGCAGTGCTGATAGAATCTTTTTTGTTTCCATTCTTTTTTGTTTTGTTGTTAATAATATAAAGGTGAATTACTTGCTGTTGTCAGTCGGGGATGCAGGTCTTCTGCTCCCGTGATTTCCGTTGATGTCTCGCCCAGGTTGCCGCATACCTGGTGCATGCCGTTATAGACGCGGACGAAGTCGATGTGTGTCAGCTGGACGCTGTTGCCCCTGTTGTCCACCGCCCATCCGATGTCCATTGCGCACCCTTCGCGGTTGCTGTTGGGCAGGTTGTCGGCATAGCCGTAGCCGAATGCATGCAGCGTGTAGCTGCCGTCGGCAGCGGTCGCATTGTCCGGCAGCCGTGAGCCGCTGAAGGTCAGCGTGCCCTTGCCGGTGAGCCACAGCGGGAAGTATTCCTGCTCGTGGTATCCGTTGCGGGGCAGAACGCCTGTGTTCCCCTGGTTGTCCGCCCACGGGATGTCCTGCATGGGACGGTAGGTGTAGGTCAGCTGATAGTTGTGCGTGGCATTCGTGTACTCGCTGCCTTTCAGTTCGTACCACTCGTCGTCAGGCTTGCCGTTGTGGTTTTCGTCCGTGCTGACCAGTACGATGCCCGGTTCGGAATTGCCTGTAAACGTATTGCCCCAGATGGCGAAGTCGCGCTGACCAGCTGCGTTGACTACCGGGTGCTGGAAGTGGAAGGTCAGGTAGCCGCCCCATCCGCCCAGTGTCACCAGGTTTCCGGCTCCGTTTGCCAGGCGTTCCGTACACTTGCGCAGCATGCTCTCCCATGTGTCGTCGGCAGTAGCCTCGGGCAGGTTGTTGACAAACTGTCCCGGTGCCGGCACGTATTCATCGACGGCCAGAATCAGGTTTCGGTTCTCGTCGCCGCCCGGTGTGTCACCACCGCCCTGCGGAATATTCTTTGAGGTGACGAACGCGGCGTGTGCCGGTATGTCGCCCGTGGTAACCTTCCAGTCAAACGTACCGTCAGAGAGGAAGTGCAGCAGTTCGCCGCTCGACACGTAGTTCTTGGCATCCATCAGGTAGAAGTCGCGGTCCTGCGGGTTGACGATGATGCCGTAGGGCATGCGCATGGCAGCCACTTCGGGGGCTGTTGTCAGGCGGTCGGTCACCAGCTGGTGGGTGCGCACATTGACGATGCCGAAGCTGATGGTGTTGCGCTGTGCCTCCTCGTTCCACTCGGAACCGAAGAAGTAGAGCGAGTCGCCCACGATGCACAGGTCGCTGACGGCATGGGGCAGTGAGCCGCCCACCTGCATCTGTCCGTTCGCATCCTTCTCTAACCAGTAGAGGCGGGCATTCTGGTCGCTGTAGTTGCCGCGTGACGTGACCCACAGCTGGTCGTACCTGTCGGCACGGCAGCGGTGCAGGTTGACGCCCACGTCCATTTTCCTTTCCTCGCTGAAGGTGTTCAGGTTTACTACGCTTACCGTGTGGTCATAGACGGGGGCAATGTATCCGCCGCTGTTAGCTACGTAGAGCCTGTCGCCGACGATGGCCATTTCCTCAGGCTGGTAGCCCACCTGCACCGTATTGACAATCTCCAGCGAAAGCGTATCCACCTGATAGACCATGCCTATCTGTGCCTCTGCCTGCAAATCGACAGGGCCGACGTAGGAACTGACGTAGGCATAGCGGTCGTGGAACACCACATTGCGGCAGTTGGGTATGTTGACCTGCCCGATGCGCTGGCAGTTGTCGGCACGCACCACCTCCACCTTGTCGGAGCAGTTGATGACCATCCACATGCGTGAGCCATATATCTGAATATCGTTGCCCACGTCGCCCAGTTCCTTTACTACCGACGGGTTCCGTTCGCTATAGATGTTGCGGTGGTAATGGACGGTGGGTGACTGGCCAGACAGGTCGAGGAAGTCCAGGGTACACTTGTTGCTGCCCATGTTGCCCTCGTTGAGCACGTACATTCCGACGATGTCGCTGCCCGTTACGGCCTCCTTGCCGGTGTCCGTGTCTTCGGCATAGACAATCAGGTGGTCTTCGCGACAGCTGCTGAACGTCAACGCTACCACTAACGTTAGCACTAAGGCTGTGAACTTTCTATTTATCATTCAAATTTACAATCCCTTTTCAATTTACAATTTAACAATTTACAATGTACAATTTATTTTTCAATTTCATTAATTTTACATTTTTCGCTAACCGCTAACCTCTAACCTCTAACCAATCTCACATCTCCATTGTCAGCGTAACCGCAAAGTTCCGTCCCGGCATGGGGTAGTTCAGGATGACGTCGTACTGCTGGTCGAGCAGATTGTTGACCTCCAGCATCAGCCGCAGCGCGTAGCCCTTCCCCTGTAGCCGGTAGCCCGCCGAGAGGTCGCTGGTGTACCACGCAGGCATGTAGTTATAGACTATGTTCTCCTGCTGGTTGTAGCGCTTTCCGGCATAGATGAAACTGTAGTTCACGTCCCACTGGCGGTAGCTGAGGCCGAGAATGGCCGAGCCGCTGTGCCAGGGAATGTAGGGTATCTGGTCGTTGTAGTAGGTGTCGGCAGGGTTGGTCACGTCGCGTGCATCCTGGTAGGTGTATTGCAGCCGTGCCGAGAGCAGCAGGTCGGGGAGCGAGGGCAGGGGAGTGACGCCCAGTTCGGTCTCCACGTCGATGCCCTTGATGTGGACCTTTCCCAGGTTGAGCATTGTCCAGCGGAACTGCTGTCCCTTGGGGTAAGCCACAATCTTGTCGTGGACGCTGTTGTAGTAGGCATCCGTCTGCCAGCGGAAGTGGCGCAGGAAGCCTTTCTGCCAGTCCTTCTCGAAGACAAAGCCCACGTTGTACTGCAGGGCCGTCTCGGGTGTCAGCAAGGCATTGCCCATGTCGGTGTAGTAAAGGTCGTTGAACGTGGGCATGCGGAAGCTGCGCTTGGCATAGGCGCGGACGGAGAAGCTGCGGTTGCCGAAGGGGAATACGTTGACGAAGACGGCAGGTGTGAGTGCCTCGGTGTGGGGTTTGTTGCCCAGCGTACGCGTGTGGTCCTTCACCCAGGCAGACATCAGCGAGCCCTGTACGTTCAGCCACGGTTGGTTGTAGGCAGTGGCCACGGAGAGCATGTTGGCGTAGCGGTGCGGGTAGGCAAAGCCCCGCATGTCGGCATTCAGCTTGTTCCACTTGAAGTCGTAGGCAACCGACGCGCTCCACCCGTCGAGCAGTTCATAGACATGAGAGGTGGAGACGAAGAACTCCTGCTGACGGTAGGTGTTGTTCACCAGCATGGTGTTGGGGTCGCGGTTGACGTAGTGCGTCTGGTAGTAGGCATACTTGGCCAGCAGGCGTGTGGTGTAGCGGGTGCCGATGCTCTTCATGAGCGAGGCCTGCGCAAAGGTGTTGTGGTCGGCCTGACGCTCGCCGCGCCGCCATACGTTGTTGACGATGGCTCCGGGGATGCCGCGCTCGGAGTGGTAGGTGTAAGCCTTGAAGTTCCAGCTTCCCTGTTCGATGATGCCGTAGAGGTTGCCCTCGGCACGCAGGGCCCAGATGTCGCCGTTCTGCCGGGTGGCTGTGGTGTCGTAGGCCAGGGTGCCGTCGGCCTTGTAGCGTTCGTAGCGGAACTTGTACTTGCCGCTGCTGTTCAGGAACTCCGCACCGACGCTGCTGCTGAGCGTCTGCGACAGCTTCTGTTCCCACAGGGCCGAGAAGCGCAGCATGTCGCTCGAACCGTACTTCAGCTTGCATTTCAGGTGGCTGCGCTCGTCGTCCTGAAACCGTGGACGGCGGGTGCGTATGTAGATGGCTCCTGCGTGGGCAAACTCGCTGGCAGGCTGGAAGATGGCACTCTTCTGACCGTTGTAGAGCGACAGCTCCTCGACGTTGTCCAGCGAGAACTGTCCCAAATCCACCTGTCCGTTCTGGGCATTGCCCAGCTGTATGCCGTCGTAGAAGATGCCCAGGTGGCTGGAGCCCATGCTGCGCACATTGACGGTCTTGATGCCTCCCACGCCTCCGTAGTCCTTCAGCTGCACGCCTGCAAAGTAGCGCAGCGCGTCGGCTATGGAGTGGGTGCTGAGCCGTTCCAGCTGTTCCCCCTTCATGACGTGGCTGGGAATGACCTCGCGGTAGGTCGGCTTGGCCCACACGATGACCTCGCCCACCTGCTGGATGCTGTCCAGTGAGCCGGGCGCGGTGTGCTGCGCGAATGCATGCGCTGCCATACAGCACAGTAGCAGTGCTGCTACGGCGAGTCGTTTCGTAACTTTCATCATATCCTGTTCGTCACGTGTCTTTCCTCGAGACATCGTAATCCATGACGCCAACGGCAGGTCTTCTGACTTGTCGCCTGGTGCAAACGCCTTCCCGTCAAGGACTTGTCCGACAGTGGCTTTCATGTGTTTGCACCCGTGAAGGGCGGCTTACAGCAGCGGGACTGTCCGGGATTCTCACCCGGTTCCCTTTTATCACTCTTTGGCAAGTGAACCAATTGGCGCTGCAAAGGTAAGTAAAAAAATCCTCTTTTTGATGGCTTTTTGATAAAAAAGTTTTTACTTTGCAACCAAATCCACATAGTTTTAACTGAACATAGACCTTATGCGACAAGTCCAGAACCTTATCATACTGATGGCAACGGTGCTGCTGACCGCCCCGATGCCGACCACCTGATGCACAGCCACTTGATCATGCTGGCACGAATGTACGGCGAGATGAACGACAACGACAACGCGCTGAAGACCGATGAGCGCAACCTGCAGCTCACCTTTTTTTCAGAAAAATTATTTGGTCTTGTCAGTTATATTATGTATCTTTGCAGCACTTACTACTTTATATTTTTCACTAACTAATTCTCATGTCTATGAAGAAAATCATGATGATGGCCGTAGCCGCCTTTATGGCTACAGTAAGTGCTAACGCACAGTTCGAGAAAGGTACATGGTCTTTGCAGCCTTATGCCGGCGGTGTTGTGTCGTCTGTCACAAACGTTGATAATTTTGACATTGGCGACGGTGTGGAACTGGAGAAAAACATGTTTGCCGGTTTCATTATCGGCGGCGAGGCTGAATACCAGTTTGCCAAAAAGTTCAGTATTGCAGCCGGTATCAACTACACCACTCAGGGTTGTGGCTGGAAAGACATTGACTACTGGGACGGACCCATCAAGGTCGAAGTGATGGACCAAAGCGACATCCTTGGCTACATCAAGGTGCCCATTGTGGCTAACTATTACATCTTCAAGGGTTTTGCCGTCAAGACCGGTGTCCAGTTCGGCTTCATGGTGACCTCTAAGTTCTATGCACATGGAAAGGCCAGGATGGACGTCTTCGGAGATGGCGTCAACAGAGATGTGGACCTTTTCGGTGTTGTTGACATGGACAATCAGTACCAGAAGTTTGATTTCTCCATCCCCTTCGGTGTCTCTTACCAGTTCAAGGTGCCCATCACCATCGATGCCCGCTATCAGCTTGGTCTGACAAAGCTGAACAAGGAGAGCTTCCCCGGTGTGAAGGACAGCAAGAACAGCGTGTTCACCCTGACCGTTGGTTATAAGTTCGCCTTGTAATTTAAATAGTGCACAGCGGAACCGACGTTGTGCAGAATAGAGACTGGCAGAGAGGTGCCGTCTCTCTGGGAGAACCCCCCGGGGAAACAGGGAGGAACTGCCGGGGTAACGGGGAGAAAGGGTGGGGGAAACGGGAACACGGCGGCCGCCGTTAATTATAACGCCGCCCGCCGTTAGAACTAACAGCGGGCGGCGTTCGTTCTAACAGCGGGCGGTGTAACCCCTTCTGTTCGGTGTTTCTTTCCTGATGACAGGAGACGATGGGGAACCATCGTTGTCACCTGCAAAGGTACAAATTAATTTGAAAAACACAAAATGATAATGGATATATTTTATAGTTCCACACTCACCTTGGCATTGACGAGGACGACCCCGTCTGCGGCTGGGACGAGCTGCCGCCGCCCTCGCGCTATCCGCGCAGGCACCGCGAACTGCTGCGTGCCATCGTGTCGGTCGTGCTGGGCATCGGCGTGCGCAAGGTCAATGTCAAGGCGCTCGACAGCGCCTACAGCATTGTCTTTCCGAAGAGTACACCTATTAATATAAGTAAGAAAGCCAGGACGTCCAAAACTTGAATTATTACATTTTTTCAAAAAAAACTTACAAAATATTTGTTT
>Ga0310697_10005755_pt1 | contig 11913 bp, 9 predicted proteins | sample 172DNAGHGlowgp2_FD_203883 | JGI IMG/M metagenome (GOLD analysis project Ga0310697, IMG submission 203883) | Sheep rumen microbial communities from Palmerston North, Manawatu-Wanganui, New Zealand - 1728 DNA GHGlow gp2 (v2) (version 2) | ecosystem: Host-associated > Mammals > Digestive system >... | reverse complement strand
ACGAAATGACGTTGACCCCTTCTTCCGCAAGAGTTCTTATATGAAAGAACTGCTGACAGATGGTAGGGGAGAAGTGGTGAAAGAACAAGTCGTGTCTGGCTGTACCTGTCTGGAATACGACCGTCTTTTCACCATCGAAGACAAGCCTCTGCTGAAGGTGGGTGACCGCATCCTGTATAAAAACGTCGGAGCCTACACGATGTGCCTTACCCCGATGTTTATCCGTTACATTCCCAAAGTGTACGCGTGGGATGGTAACGAATATAAACTCATCCGCGAGAAGTGGACTGCAAACGAATATATACAAAAATCTATCATAGAATGAACGACAAAAACATCTTATTCTGCAGTGTTGGCAGACGTGCCAGGCTACTAATGGATTTTCGCGAATCGATGAATGGTTGTGGCAAGATTGTCGCAACCGATTTGAGCCCCGTCGCACCAGCACTGTTCTTTGCCGACGAGACATATCTTGTGCCTCGCATCACAGCTCCGGACTATTACGAGCGTGTCCTGGAAATCTGCGAGAAGAGCAAAGTAAAAGCCATCACAACTTTGATTGACCCCGAAATAGAGTTGTTGGCCAAGCATCGCGAAGACCTCCTGTCGCGAGGAATCCTCCCATTGTGTCCTGCAGACTGGACAGCCCATCTGTGTTTCGACAAATACGAAATGTTCCGTCATTTGCATGCCAAGGGTGTACGTACCGTTTTGACATATAACAGTCTGGAAACTTTCAAGGATGGACTCTCGAAGGGTGAGATAACTTTCCCTGTATTCATGAAACCAATTTCCGGCAGTGGAAGCGTTGGCATAGGCCGATGCGACACGATGGAACAGGTTGAGGAGAAATGGCACGATGGTAAGTTCACCTATATCATCCAGGAACTGATGACGGGAGGTGACTGTGATGCAGATGTCTATGTTGACTGCATCTCGCACAAGCCTGTTGCCGTCTTCTCGAAGAAGAAAATCGAGAGCCGCATAGGTGGTGCAAGCAAAACCATCAGTTACAAAGACCCGAAACTCTTTACCTTCGTAGAAGAAGTCTGCTCAGTATTGGAGCTCAATGGCCCTTGCGACATGGACTTCTTCATCAAGGATGGAGAATACTATCTTTCCGAAATCAATCCACGCTTCGGTGGTGCCTATTTGCATGCTTACGGTGCAGGAGTGGACTTCATCAAGCTCATATTGAACAACATAGATGGCAATGAGAACCAGAGCATCATCGGACAATACGACGAAGACGTCATCATGATGATGTACGACGACGTAGTCATCAAGAGAAAAAGCGAACTGATGTCGGACAATTTTTCATTATTGTAATTATATTTTGTATTGATAAATATGGATATAAGCGAGTATCAACCTAGTGATGAGAGACGGCAATTGTGGGAGGTTCAACTTGAAATGACAGATGTGCTTCTCAATTTCTGTAAAAAACATGATTTAAAGATTTGGGCATGTTTTGGAACGTTATTGGGTGCAGTTAGGCATAAAGGCTTTATTCCATGGGATGATGATGTTGATTTTGTTATGTTGAGGAAAGACTATGACAAACTGTTGGAAATAAGTACGAAAGCAGATTTGCCGAACGGTTATTCATTCGATACAATGGCTGTCAGTGTGATAAAGTTAAGAAAAAACGATACAACAATGTTGTTGCCAGCTTATTCTTGGAATAAAAAAATCAACCAAGGTGTGTGGCTGGATATTTTTGCATTAGATGTGGCTCCTGATAATCCACAAGATGTGGCAAGTGAATATAGAAGTCTTAAGAAGAAATTGCGTATGAATCAAAATAGGCAATTGTATTCATATTCTGTCAATCCTAGGTGGCAGTACAAATTGGGTCATTTATTATTAAGAATGTATTTCATGTTTTTCAACGTGCAAAAGCACCGTGAGAAAATCGATGAATTTCTTAGAAATGAGGCAAGGCGTAGTAGTGGGAAAAAAGTATGGCCATGGTTGATTTTTTCAGAAATTAAGGATGCAGAAAAAGTGTCTCGCTTTGATATATCGTGGTTTGATGAAACAGTTATGCTCCCATTTGAAAATAGATTTCTTCCTTGTCCAGGAGGGTATGAAAAACTCTTGACAGCTCAATATGGGAATTGGCATATACCAGTTATGGGAACTTCTTTGCATGAAGGATCTGAAGTAGTACTTAATAAGCCTTATACCGAAGTAATTAATGAACGCTTGTCTGCAATGCCATGGTGGAAACGCTATTTTTATACACATTAATATTTTGTTTTTATGATAGATGTCGAGAATTACTACGTGACTGATAATACACGTCGTCTATGGAATGTTGAACTTGATATGGCCGATGTTCTGTTGAAAGTTTGCCAGCGGTTTAATTTACGTATATGGGCATATTTCGGCACGTTATTGGGAGCCGCTAGACATAAAGGTTTTATTCCGTGGGATGATGATTTGGATTTTGTAATGATGAGGGAAGACTATGATTATCTTACAGAATTGGTGAAAAAAAGAATTGTAGAACCCTTTTTACCATCGAATTATACTTTTGATATAGACGATATTAGTGTATTGAAATTACGACGTTGCGATACCACAGCTATTCATCCACAAAAGAGATGGGGTAGTAATATGAACCAAGGAGTTTGGATCGATGTTTTTTGTTTAGATGTCGCTCCAGATGATACAATGTCGGAATCTGATTGGTTTAAAGAGTTGAACTCGGATGAACGTCTTTATCGGAATCGAGTTTTTTTATACTATGCAATGATTGATGACCTCTCATTTAAATTTCGTCATGCAATAGTGCGTTTGTATTTTGTTTTTCATAGTCTAAAAAAACTTAGAGTTAGTATTGAAAATAGAATGCGTTCTTGCAAGCAAAAATATAGTGGTGAAATAATATGGCCGTATTTGTGTTGGGGATTGGCAAAAGAATTGGATAAGGTGCCACGATACGAGAAAGTTTGGTTTGAAAATACGGTTTGGCTACCTTTTGAGGATAGAGAATTACCATGTCCAGTAGGGTGGGAACACTGTCTTGCCGCTCAATATGGTGATTGGAAAATCCCTATTATTGGGGAATCGCTTCATGAAGGCGTTGAAATAGATTTGGATAAACCTTATGAAGTTTTTATAAAAGAAAGACTTTCCAAGATGTCTTTTATAAAACGCTATGCCTATAGGCATTGAGGCTAGCAAAGTTTCAATAAGTAATATAATGGATTCAAATAATAATAATCTTATTTTTTAAAAGATAATGAAAGCACTGATTTTAAACAGCGGTCTAGGTTCACGCATGGGTGTCATTACAAATGAGCACCCCAAATGCATGACGGAGATCTCTCCAAAGAACACCATCCTCAGCCGCCAGTTGCGTCAACTGGTGAGTTTTGGAGTGGAAGAAGTGGTGATGACCACGGGCTATTACGACAAAGTCCTTGTTGATTATTGCGAAGCCCTACATCTTCCGTTAAAATTCACCTTTGTAAACAATCCTCTCTACGACAAGACCAACTACATCTACAGCATATACTGTGCGAAGGAATATTTGAAGGATGATGATATCATTTTGATGCATGGGGACTTAGTCTTTGAGAGTCTGGTTATGGAGGCAGTAATTAACAGTCCTGTAAGTTGTATGGCTGTAAGCAGCACATTACCCTTACCCGAGAAGGATTTTAAAGCTGTTGTCAAAGACGGCAAGATTGAAAAAATAGGAATTGAATTCTTTGACAATGCTATGGCCGCCCAGCCCCTTTACAAAATTCTGAAGGCAGACTGGCTGGTATGGCTCCAGAACATCGAGAAGTTCTGCGAAAGTGATAACCGTAAAGTGTATGCAGAGAATGCTTTCAACGAGGTCAGCGACCAGTGCGTGATTTACCCTTGTGATGTAAAAGACATGCTATGCGCTGAGATTGATACTCCTGAAGATTTGGAGATTGTCAGCAAGAAAGTAGCAAAGATCAATGAACGTATAGTTTATATGTGCTTCAGTACAGAATATATCCATAGTGGTCATATTGCAATTATAAATAAGGCTCGTCGCTTGGGCCGTCTGATTGTCGGTGTCCTTTCCGACGAGGCTGTAGCAAGTTTCAAGCGTTTCCCGTTGATTCCTTTTGAGGAGCGTAAGGCTCTGTTCGAAAATCTGTCGGGAGTAGAATGTGTTGTAACACAAGAAACATTATCATATGCAAGAAATCTTCGCGAATTGAAACCGGATTATGTTGTTCATGGAAATGATTGGTGTGAGGGTTTCCAGAAACCCATTCGTCAGGAAGTCTGTGATATTCTGGCAGAATATGGCGGGAAACTGATAGAATATCCCTATAGCAACAATCCAATTTATAAAGAGTTGGATGCCAATCATCGTTCTGAAGCATCTATGCCTGATATTCGTCGAGGCCGTCTTCGTAAACTTATCAACATGAAGGGCCTTGTAACTGCAATGGAGGCTCATAGTGGTATTACTGGCCTGATTGTGGAGAATACAAAAGTTCTTCAAGATGGCAAAACCTATCAGTTCGATGCCATGTGGGTAAGTTCACTTTGTGACTCTACGGCAAAGGGGAAACCAGACATTGAACTGGTAGATATGACCAGTCGTTTCCGCACAATTGATGACATCATGGAAGTTACCACTAAACCCATCATCTTTGATGGGGATACGGGGGGTTTGACCGAGCACTTCGTATACACTGTTCGTTCTCTTGAGAGAATGGGGGTTTCAATGGTCATTATTGAAGATAAGACAGGGTTAAAGAAGAACAGCCTTTTCGGAACAGAAGTTAAGCAGACTCAGGCCTCTATTCCCGATTTTTGTGAAAAGATAATGGCTGGGAAGAAAGCTCAAAAGACTAAAGAGTTCATGATTTGTGCTCGCATAGAATCTCTTATTCTAGAACAAGGTATGGAGGATGCATTGGAGCGTGCATTTGCATTTAGTGAAGCAGGTGCCGATGCTATCATGATTCACAGTCGCAAGAAAGACCCTGCTGAAATCTTTGAATTTGTTGCCAAGTTCCGTGAGAGGAACACAACAACTCCAATTGTGGTTGTCCCCACATCATTCAACACTGTGACGGAACAGGAATTCAAGGATAGGGGCGTAAATGTGGTTATCTATGCCAACCAACTTACCCGTACAGGTTTCCCTGCTATGCAGGATGCTGCGAGAACTATATTGGAGAATCATCGTGCAAAGGAGTGCGACGACAAGTGTATGTCAATTAAAGAAATAATCACTCTTATACCTGAAGAATAATGATCAGACCTGAATTTTTCATAGAGACTCTGAGAGAGAACGGCATTGACTGCTTTGCAGGTGTTCCAGACAGTTTGTTGAAAAATATCTGTGCATATATCACAGATCACTGTGATGCACAACACAACATCATCGCTGCCAACGAAGGCGCTGCAGTTGGGCTAGCTGCTGGTCATTATCTTGCAACAGGTCAACCTGCTTGCGTTTATATGCAGAATAGCGGTGAAGGAAACATCATTAACCCACTTGCCTCTCTTACAGACCCCGAGGTATATAATATCCCCGTTTTGCTATTGATAGGCTGGCGTGGCCGTCCAGGTGTTCACGATGAACCCCAGCATGTAAAACAAGGCAAAGTTACTACAGGTTTGTTGAATACGATGGGGGTCAACTTTGATGTTCTTTCAAAAGACGAAGATAAGGCAGAGAAACAGATATTCAGAGCTATTGAAGCCTTAAAACGTAAAGAAGTCTATGCCCTGGTCATAGAGAAAGATACTTTTGAGGATTACAAACTTCAAAATATCGAAGTGAATGACCTTACCTTGAGCCGTGAGGAAGCCATTCAAACTGTAGCCGCCACTTTAGGAGAAAAAGATTGTATCGTATCTACCACAGGTATGATTAGCCGTGAGTTGTTTGAGTATCGAACAGCTATGAATCAAGGTCATGAGCGAGACTTCTTGACAGTTGGCTCTATGGGACATGCTTCACAGATTGCTCTGGGTATTGCATTGGCACAACCTCAACGTCGAGTTTGGTGCTTTGATGGTGATGGCGCTACCATTATGCACATGGGCAGTATGGCAATTGTAGCCAGTAAGGAACCAAAGAACTATGTTCACGTAGTATTTAATAATGGTGCTCATGATAGTGTTGGCGGTCAGCCTACTGTGGGCTTGAAAATTGACTTACCCACTATAGCCAAAGCAGCCGGTTATCCATGTACCTTTTGCGTAGACAGCAAGGAGGCTCTTTCTCGTGTTTTGGACGAGATTAGAAATCTCGCAGGACCTGTTTTCGTCGAAGTAAAAGTGAAGAAAGGTAATCGTAAAGATCTTGGTCGTCCTACAACCACTCCAATTCAGAACAAAGAAGCTTTAATGAACTTTTTGCAGAAGTAGCTCTATGCAGAAGATAATAAATGGAATACTACATCTTCCTGAAATTTTAAAAGAAGTTGGATGTGAGAAACTATTTATGGTGGTAGATTCATCTTATCCATTTCTGAATGTCAAGGAAATGATTGAGGAATTATCGGTGAAAGACCGAGTGGTGTTTTCTGACTTTACCCCCAACCCTTTGTTTGAGCAGGTCTGCAAGGGTGTTGACCTGTTTAAATCATCTCACTGCGACACTATTCTTGCTGTGGGAGGGGGGAGCGCTATTGATGTGGCAAAATGTATCAAATTGGCAGTGTTGGCAGAAGATGGCAATGCGGCTATTATTCCTCCATTAGTATCCAAACGCATACCTATTGATGGCTCTAAGATACCTTTTATAGCTATTCCCACAACAGCAGGAACTGGCAGTGAATCCACTCATAATGCTGTGATGTATTATGAAGAATCCAAACAGACCGTAACTAATGATGGTGTGTTGCCTGACTATGCCTTGCTGGAGCCTTCCGTCTTGAAGACCCTGCCGCTTTATCAGAAAAAATGTACGATGATGGATGCGTTGTGCCAGGGCATTGAGTCATGGTGGAGTGTTAATTCCACTGAAGAGAGTTATGAGTATAGCCGTAAAACAGTTGGGCTGATAATGAGTAACTGGCAGAAGTACATCTTTGAGAATGATGAAGAATCCGCTTCACAGATAATGCTGGCTGCAAACTATAGTGGACGAGCCATCAATATCACACAGACTACTGCAGCTCATGCTATGAGTTATAAGATTACTTCTTTATATAAGTTACCTCATGGTCATGCTGTAGCTGTCTGTCTTCCTGAGATTTGGGAATATATGATTGAGCATTTAGAAAAGTGTATTGATGTTAGAGGGCAAGATTATTTGACGGATATCTTTACCAAAATTGCAAAAGCTATGGGATGTGAAAGTCCCATATTGGCAATCAGCAAATTCCGTAAGATTATGAAGGACATGGAACTATTAAATCCAATTTCTTTAAACAAAAAAGAAGATTTATTAGTTTTGTCAACTTCAGTCAACCCAGTTAGATTAAAGAATAACCCTGTTGAGTTGGATACGCAATCTATTCTTTATTTATATGATAAGATTCTAAAATAGTTTTACACAGTATTCGTGTCATTATGGATAAAATACGTTACAAACTACTTGATTATTATGAAAGTTATTTTCTGGCAGAAATATCTTTTAATAAAGTAAAGCGAGGATATGTCAAAGGTGACAAATTCGATGAATTGATAAAACAATCTTTATAATTCTTTTTAATTTATTGCAAATTATAAAGAAATGTAATATTGAACAAACCAGAATTTTTATTTAACTAGTTGCTTGAGCTATAACGAAAACGAATTCCGCGCATTAAAAGCGCGCCGTGGTGCTAGAGCATGCAAGTTCCGCGACTACAATCGCGCCTTCTTCGGCAAATGCCTCAGGCGCAGGCGGAAGGTGCTAAAGCATCCAAGAACGATAACGATGACTTTAACAGTTGACTCTAGACCCTAGACTCCCTCTTTTCAGAATACTGCTGCGATTCTTTTGATGCCTTTTAGAACATTGAGCAGGGAGGTGTCTTTTCGAGCTGTCTGCATGTTGTACTTCGTCTGAAGATACATCAGCGAATCGGCTGGCACATCCAGAACCGCCTCAAACATGAGAGCAGTCTTGGCAGTGAGAGGGCGATGCCCGTTCAATATCTCATTGACCACAGAATAGGTCAGCCCCATACTGTCTGCCAACTGACGCTGACTGATGCCACGCTCCATAATCTCGTCCTTCAGCACCTCTCCCGGATGCGTAGGAAACGCTCCATAACCTAAGTTTCCCATATCGTATTCCTCCTTTATTTCATCGTAGAACAATTCGCACAAATAGACAGCCCCTAACCTTTCAGCTAGGGGCTGTTTCATATGTATTTTCTTTGTTTTTAAAATGAGGCTGTTTCAAGTTCCCGCCCAATAGATTGAACGCAAGTGGACAGACGCTTATATGTTCTTTCTCCTGCATTCTTTACTCCGCTGGCATATTGTCTCATCAACGAAGGATTGACGCCAGAACGTTTTGCAATGTCTGTGATGTTCAAGAATGAAAAATAGTTGAAGAACGACTGCAGGTCATACTTGTATGTAAATTCAACATCGGGGAAGACCTTCCCTTCTGCTTCCAAATTTTCTTTGGCTTCAGCCAAACATTCTGCTAAATCTTCTTTAGCTTCCTGCACTGTTTTTCCAGTTGCCGTGAGATAGCCTCCGTGAATGGCTTTTTCTGTTTGACACCAGAAGCTGCCGTCTTTGGCTCTTTCAATTGTTACTAAAATCTTCATGAGTTAATGTTGTGTTTAGGTTAGTGCGATGGTTTTTCCAAGCCTTATTCTATTTTATGAGTATGGAATTAAGGCTAACTGTTGTTATTCTCCAGCCAAATTCTTTAATATCTTCGATGCTGTTCCTGTCCGGGACTTCAACTGCGTGCCTTGGGAGAAAGTCAAATGCACCTGTCTTTGGATTTACCTATTTATCGTGCTTCTTTCCATGGCTTGCAAGATAGCAGCCTTGACTTTTCAGCTTTCTTTCTAGTTCACTTTTCTTCATGAAAGTTTGATTTTTATTTATATGATGTCACGAAGGTAGCGTTTTTGCTACAAACTACCAAATAATCATATAACTTTTTTGCTATATTTGCAGAAAAATGACGTATGCAGGGCAATAGATACCGTTTATAGTTAATAGTTTAGAGTGTGAGTTAGTCGAAAGTAGAGAGTTGAAGTTAAGAGTCGTTGAGATTTCTTATGTTTCGCAGATGCTTAGGTGAGTAAGCATGGAATCTTTTTTGTCGTTTACGGACAATTTGAGAATTTCGTTTGGAACTTTTTAGATTTTTGTTTACCTTTGCATCACTATATCAGTAATTTGCGTTCAAAATCTTTGGGGCAGAAATATGGAAAATATGATGAAGAAATTATTCTTGTTGGTGATTTTGATGTTCTGTGTTTGGAATGGGGCGATGGCACAGACGAGACGGCTCTTTGATGAGGGTTGGCAGTTCGTTCGCGACGGGAAGACCACAAACGTGAACCTGCCTCACGACTGGGATATCTACGACGCTCCCGATCCCGAAACTGGCGAGACGGGAACTGGCGGCGGTTGGTTCCATGGAGGCAAAGGCGAATACCACAAGAAGTTTAGAGTTGAGAGTTCAGAGTTGAGAGGTGGAGGACGCGCCAAGCTGCACTTCGAAGGCGTCTATCAAAGGGCTGAGGTCTTCGTGAACGGACAGAAGGCTGGTCAGCACGGCTACGGCTACACGCCTTTCACGGTGGACGTCACACCCTATCTGTACAATGACAATCGCGAGAACGAGGTGGTGGTGAAGGTGGACAACAGTGGACAGCCAAATTGCCGCTGGTACTCTGGCTCTGGCATCTATCGCCACGTTTGGCTCGAAACAATGCCTGCCCTGCATATTGCCCAGAATGGCATCTATGTGATGACGCCCGAGGTTTCGGCCGACAAAGCCACAGTGCAGGTGGAGGTGACGGTCGAGAATGAGTCGGACGAAGAACGTGCAGCGACCGTTGTCATCAGCGCTACACAGCAGAAGACCTCCATAAATAAGCTCTTGCCTGTGAAGGTGCCGGCTCATGGCTCGAAGAGCGTCACGGGAACCTTCACCGTCCAGAACCCGGAACTATGGTCCATTGACAACCCTCACCTCTATGAGGCAGCTGTGGAACTGAAGGAGTCGTATGCAGAAGGTCAGACATCATTCGCCGTAATTGACCGTCAGAAGGCAAAATACGGCATCCGCTCGTTCTCGTTCGACACCGAGAAGGGCTTTGTGCTCAACGGGAAGCCGATTCTCCTCAACGGAGCCTGTGTGCATCACGACGACGGGGTACTGGGAGCGATGGCTTTCGACGCAGCAGAAATCCGTAAAGTGCGGCTGATGAAGCAGGCTGGCTTCAACCTCATTCGCACCAGCCATAACCCCACCACAAGGGCCTTCCTCGATGCTTGTGACTCCCTGGGCATGCTCGTCATAGGCGAGGCTTTCGACGGATGGCACACTGCGAAGTTGAAGTACGACTATTCGACGATGATCGACTCCTGCTATCGCGAGGATGTCCATGCGATGGTGAAGCGCGACAGGAACCACCCCAGCATCATCACCTGGAGCATAGGCAACGAGGTCATCGAACGCAAGGAACTCCGCGTGATTCAGACTGCCAAGCAGTTGAAGGAGGCCATTCTGGAGTGCGACAATACGCGTCCCGTGACGGAAGCGCTCTGTGCTTGGGACCGCGACTGGGAAATCTACGACCCTCACTTCGATGTGCTCGACATTGGCGGCTATAACTACATGATTTTCAAACACCAGACCGACCATCAGCGCAATCCCAAACGTGTGATGTGGCAAACGGAGAGCTATCCCCGCGACGCTTTCCGCAACTGGGCTACGGTCAGCGACAACACGTATGTCGTGGGCGATATGGTGTGGACTGGACTCGACTACCTCGGTGAGTCTGGCATTGGCCGCTATTACTATGAAGGAGAACGTCCAGGCGAGAGTTTCGCTCCCGGAGGACAGCCCGATTGGCACGGAACCTATTGCGGCGATGTTGACATCATGGGTTGGCGCAAACCCATCAGCCACTATCGCGAGATGCTTTGGAACGACGGAACCGCTCTATATATGGCTGTGAAAGAGCCCAACGGCTATCGTGGAAACATCAAGGAAACGATGTGGAGCGTTTGGCCCACTTGGGAGAGCTGGAACTGGGCAGGCTGGGAAGGCAAACCCGTCGATGTGGAGGTCTACACCAAGCAGCCCGAGGTGAAGCTCTATCTGAACGACAAGCTGATCGGGACGAAATCCGTCAACAGGCAGACTGAGTTCAAAGCCGTATTCCAAGTGCCCTATGAGGCAGGAACATTGCGTGCTGAAGCAGGTAGTGAACGTGTGACACTGAGCACTGCTGGCGAACCAGCCAGACTGCGACTCAGCCTCGACCGCAAAATGATTTCTGCTGACGGTCAGGACTTGGCATACGTTACCGTAGAGGTCGTTGACAGCAAGGGGCGTGTTTGTCCCGATGCAGCCATACCTTGCGAAGCAATTGTAAAAGGTCAGGGCCAACTCATGGCCTTCGCTTCTGCCGATATGAAGGATCGCGAACCCGCTACTTCACCTCGTGTCAAGACGTGGAAGGGACGTGCTTTGCTCGTCGTTCGCAGTAACAAATCGAAGGGCAAAGTGCAAGTCAGCATCAAGAGCAGTCTGCCTACCGCATCGACCACAATCCAGACAAAGTAATCGAAGTCGGTTCCGCTTACTTCAACTTGTCGTAAACCTCGTCGGATACAGGTTCGAGCCACTCGTTCGAGGCTCCATCCTGCACGTCCTTGTGATAAGTGAGGTGTTGGAACCAGGAGTCTTTGGCAGCTCCATGCCAATGCTTTGCTTCGGCAGGAATGGCGATGATGGTTCCCGGAGTCATCGGAACAGCT
>Ga0310697_10005753_pt1 | contig 11916 bp, 9 predicted proteins | sample 172DNAGHGlowgp2_FD_203883 | JGI IMG/M metagenome (GOLD analysis project Ga0310697, IMG submission 203883) | Sheep rumen microbial communities from Palmerston North, Manawatu-Wanganui, New Zealand - 1728 DNA GHGlow gp2 (v2) (version 2) | ecosystem: Host-associated > Mammals > Digestive system >... | reverse complement strand
CGGCCGTAGTGCAGCTCGGGGTAGATGACCCCGCCGTTGCCTTCGCCGCCGATCACCGCGCCGGTCTGCTTCATCATCGCCACCACGTTCACCTCGCCCACTGCGGAAGGCGTGTAAACCACTCCATACTTGTCGCTTACGTCTTTCAATGCACGGGACGACGAAAGGTTGGAGACCGTGTTGCCGGGCGTATGTTGCAGCACGTAGTCGGCCGCAGCCACCAAGGTGTATTCCTCGTTGAAGAGCGTGCCGTTCTCCGTCACGATGGCCAAACGGTCAACGTCGGGATCGACCACGAAGCCGACATCGTAGTTGGAGCGGCTCATCACGTTGCAAATGCCGGCCAGGTTCTCGGGAATCGGCTCCGGATTGTGGGAGAAGACCCCGTTCATCTCGCCGTTGAGCACCGTCACATTGTTGACACCCAGTGCCTTGAGCAGCACCGGCAATGCCAATGCCCCGGTAGAGTTCACCGTGTCCAAAATCACCTTGAAGTTGGCTTTGGCGATGGCGTTCCTATCGACCAACGGCAGGCGGAGAATCGCCTCGACATGATCCTGGATGGCGTTTTCGTACAAAGTATAGTTCCCTAACTTGTCGATTGTCGCGTAGGTTAATTGGTCGGATTCGGTCAGCTCGACGATGCGCTTGGCCTCCTCGCCGGAGACGAACTCGCCGGTACGGTCGAGCAGCTTGAGGGCGTTCCACTGCATCGGGTTGTGGCTGGCGGTGATGATGATGCCGCCGTCAGCCTGATGCTGGATCACGGCCATCTCCGTGGTCGGCGTGGTGGAGAGCCCCAGGTCGAGAACATCCACGCCCATGCTCTGCAACGTACTGCAAACCAAACGGTTCACAACATCACCGGAGATACGGGCGTCTCTTCCCACCACGATGCGCATCTTGGAACTGTCCGCAGCCCGTCGGGAGCTATCTGCGTCCTGCAGATTGCTATTGTCCAACTGCGAGGACTCGTCCAGAGCCTCGGACGCGGCACGTTCGCGCTTTTCATGCAAAAAGGTGGCGAATGCCGTGGTAAATTTCACCACATCGACAGGAGTCAGGTTCTCCCCAATGTTTCCCCCAATTGTTCCCCGGATTCCGGAAATGGACTTAATCAGTGTCATATCTTTTCTCTTTTATCTTTCTAAAACGGCTGCAAAAGTAAGAAAAATCGGCTAACCTGCAGCAACATTTTTTCAACAGTCATCGCATGTCGTTGACCTCCACACCGGGGTATTTCGACACGTCGAACACGAACATTTTGTCATCCAGCGGGATATCATGCTTGAACTGCTCGATACTATATGTATATATGGTGTTGTCTTTCTCGTAAACGGCGATTTTCGCGATTTTGAGCGAGGTCTTCCCGATATAGACCCGGATGCGGTAGAACGACTGTGCGGTCTTGGGCGTGAGATCGACGATGCTGTACTGCACGTTGTTCGAGAACTCGTCGCGGATGAACTTGGCACGGAACTGCTTGTCCCAGCCCTTGAGGATGCGCTGCGGGTTCATCAGGTTCCCGTCATCCTCGGGATCGTACTCATAGACGGAGACCTCCTTGGCGGACTTGTCGTAACTCCAAATTGACTGGCCATCGCAGAAGTACTGGACGCCTGAGAATGTGGTTTTGTACTTGCTGCCCTTGAGGCAGAAGTCCCCCTCGCTGACCCCCAGGGTCTTGTCGTCCTTGGTGGTCTTCAGGGTGTAGTGGAACTGCAGGGTGGCATATTTCTGGTACTGCAGGGCGACCTTCTTGAGCAGGTCGGCGGCGCCGCCATCGACATTCTGGGCGAAACTTGCGGACATGTACACCGCCATTATCGCTAAAACTGCAAATTTCTTCATCTTATCGTTATTATTCGTTACATTGATTGTCGTTTTCTGCAAACGTTTAACGTTGCCTGTGGGTTGCCCGGTTTCGCAATTCGGTCACCCGATTCGGTTCCCCAGGGCTCGCTGTCGCTCACCCTGGGCTGACATAGGTAGGGCTTTCTACCCTTTTTGGAAGGTGTATTCACCACTCTCCATTCACCATTCCTAATTTTTAATTATCAACATCACCGCCACCAATATCAATGCGATGCCTGCCGCGAGCCGGGCCGTGAAGAGGCCGTCGAACACGAAGACCGAGATGGCGACCGCCGTGACGGGTTCCAGCGCGCCCATGATGGCCGTGGGGGTCGAGCCGGCGTGCGCAATGCCGATGTTGAGCATCGTCATGGCGATGATGGTCGGCACGATGGCCACCATGCAGATCCAGCCCAGTGCCGACCAGCTCGGGATGGCCATGATGCGGCTGCCGGGCACGCAGAACGAGTAGATGCCGATGACGATTGCCGCGAACATCATGATGTAGAACGTCATCTTGAACGGCGGCATCGAAATCTTCGAGCGGTTCACCACCACGATATATACGGCGTACGTCAGGGAGGAAATCAGCACTAAAACGACCCCCCACAGCGACATCTTCACCTCGCCATCGCCCTGGTAGAGCAACAGTATGCCAATGACACTCAGCACGATGGAGAGAATCATCATCGCCGAGGCCCGCTCCTTGAAGAAGACCGCCATGATGACGGCCACCATCACCGGATAGGCGAACAGGATGGTGGAGGCCACCCCGGAGTCGAGATGCTTGAACGAGGTGTAGAGCGACAGCGCGGAAGCCGCAAACAGCACACCGAGCGACAGCAACACCTTGAACTCGAACCTGTTGATACGGAACGGCACCCGCTGAATCAGCAGGATGACCCCCAGAATGAGCACCGCGAAGGTGAATCTATAGAAAATCACGCTCGGCGGGTTGAAGCCCTCCTGGTACAAAAACAATGCCCCTAACGGGTTGGTCCCATACGCCACCGCCGCAATAATCCCAGCTATATATCCCTTTATTTTCGATTGTTCTTTCATCACATCCAACACACATTGTACATCATACATTATTCATTGCCCATTGTACATTGCCCATTGTTAAGGTGCCATGTTGTAATATTCCTCCAACATGTCGTCCTCCATCTGCGCAAGCGAGGCGTTGATGTAGTGCTTCAGCAAATACTTATCACTGTGCTTGTTGCAGATGCGGCGAAGGGCTTCGTTGACCTCCCGAACTGTGCCCACACACTCGAACGGCTTGATTTTGGAGAGACCCGACAGCTCGTCGAAGGTCTGCTCCAATGTCGGGTCGTCCAACAGGTCGTGGCCGAAAATCTCCTGAAGCTTGCCGTCTTCAATGAACGGCGACAGGATGATGTAGGCAAAAAGGCACTTCGGGCAGTGGCCGCACCATTTGTCCTCCTTGCTGCCGACGTTGCAGCTCCGGAAAACAGGGAAATATTGCGGATAATGCGAAAATTTCTCGGCAATCTGCAGTTCGTTGAATGGGCGCAAGTGGCTGTAGTAGTGGTTGCAGTCGCCCATCCAGTCGCGCACGTAGTCCTGAAAGTCGGTCTCGAACTCCAACGATTTGGAATACTGATGGTTGATATTGGTGCCCGGCACCGTCGGCTCGTTCGCGCTCGACTCGTTCGAGAGGGCGACATCGCGGATGCCGGTGACCGCACTGAGCAGTGGCGTGTAGAAGGCCAGCATCGCGGAGAACGGCGTATGCCCGTTAAGGAATCCTTGCGCGTTGAGTTCCAATAGCTTAGGGTCGATTTGGCGGTGCAACACCAGGATTTGATCTTCCGTGTCGAAACCGGCCACGCGGGCGCACTCCAGCGTCGCGCCACGAGGGTTGATGATGAACGGCACCACCTTGCGCGAAGGCCGAAGCTCCTCCAACGTCACCACGGAGTCTTTGCCGCCGCCAACGGGAACAATCACGGAGTCAACGTTTTCCGCTTTCGGATAGGACAACTCCTCTGCCGGTCGCGCCCCTTCGGGAAAGGCAAAGTCCATGAATCGCAGGTGGTCGGTCTCGATGCTGTTGCGGTACATGAACTCGCCAAGGCCGTACCAATAGAGTTTGCGCCACCACCACTGCTGGTCCTCGGAGAGCGAGAACGGCTTCACCAGGATGGTCGGGCTGCAGGTGCACTTCCAGTAGCTGATCAGCTCGATCATGCCGATGTGGAATACAATGCCTTCCAACTGCTTAAGGTCGAATGAGTTCCAGTCGGGCGTATGGATTCCGGCCGACAACCTCATCTTCGGGGAGAAATGGATCCCCTCCCCTATCGAAAAATGGAAAACGAGGCTCAAATCCCCGTTCTCGATGCCATATTGATACCCCTCATACGTGAAAACGGGGTATTTCTCTCTTAAATCGTCAAATTTCGCGTTCATAAGCTTTATTGTGCGACAAACAAGGTTTCTGTCCTGTAAAACGAAGCGGCAAAAGTACGATTTTTTCACATATCACCGCGCCCCCGAGCGCCGCCGTTTACGGCCGAAAATGCCTCCGCATATACTCCACCGTCTTATGAAGCGTTTCCATTTGGACGACTTGGTCGAGGTGCCCGGCGAAGTCGAGGCCGTAGCGGGCCTGCAACGCATTGAGCAACTCTCGAAGCTCGTCCTCTTGCTGCGTCTGGTCTTCCAAAAGATCGCGGATGACCATCTGTCCCTCTTCGCGGGCGGAGAGGTTGTGGAGGCTCACCCCGATGAGGCGTGCAGACTCCCAGCGCACCCCATCGAGCATCGCGGCGGCCTCACGATAGATGGTGACGGCCGACGAGGTGGCCAAGGGAATGGAACGCGAGCGACTGATACTCTGCATGTTGGAATAGGTCAATTTCAAGGTAACCCCTTTCCCGCGCAAATTGTAGCGGCTGGCGCGATGCTCCACACTGAGGGCCAGCAGGAGCAGGACATCTTTCAACAGATAATAATTGCCGACATCTTTCTGGAACGTCACCTCGCGCCCGACGGATTTGGCATCCTGCGGACGATAAGGCACCACCTTGCGGTCATCGATGCCGAAAGCGACCTGGGTGAGCCACTGGCCGTTCTTGCCGAGCAGGCGCACCACATCGTCGGTGCGTTGCCGGAGGTCGCGCACAGTGTGTATGCCAACCTCGTGCAACTTCTTGGCGGTCTGCTCCCCGACCGTGTAGAGCACGCTCACGTCACGGTCGATGATGAGGTTCACGAAGTCGTCGGCGGTGGGGATTTCGAAATAGCCGTCCGGCTTGTCCTCCTCGCTGGCCATCTTGGCGGCGGTCTTGCTGTAAGCCACGCCCACGGAGCAGGTAAGTCCGACCTCTTCCAAGGTGCGCTGCTTGATGAGGTGCCCGATGCGGCGCGCCCCTTCCCAGTCGCCGGCCTGCGCAGTGACATCGAGATACGCTTCATCGAGCGAAATCCGCTGCGATACCGTGGCGTAGGTGTTCCAGATGGCGTTCAGCTGCTCCGAAACCGCCTTGTATTTGTTGAAATCGGGATGCATGAAGATGCCCTGGGGACAGCGGCGGTAGGCCTCCTTGATGTTCATCGCCGAGCGCACGCCGAACTTCCGCGCCTCGTAGCTGCAGGTGGCCACCACCCCGCGCTCACGCGGCAGGGCGCCGATGATGAGCGGCTTGCCTTTCAACGCCGGGTTGTCGCGAATCTCCACCGAAGCGTAAAACGCATCCATATCGACATGTATAATTATCTGATTCAGACTCTTACGGTTTTAAGATGAACAGCGCAAAGATACACTTTTTCAGACAACACAAATCTGACAATTTGCCAAAACTTTCCACAATCTCGCCAAACCCGACATAAACAAAATAGTACTATTTTTGCAGGTTAATTTCAAACTTAATCAAAACATTATGAAAAAACTGACCACTCTTATTGTCGCCCTGGCGATGACCCTGTCCGCTGTCGCACAAGACACTGTCGAAGTCGTCTATAACGGCTCGATGGCGACGGTCAATGTGGCGAGCGACGTGGCCCCCTACCTGACCGTCACGCAGAGCGGGGCGCATGTCTCCATCGCGCAGAGCGACTCCCTCGCCACCGAAATCACCTACACACTGAGCGGGACATCGACCGACGGCGAGTTCTACATGTCGGGGTCTTACAAGGCCACCATCGAGCTCAACGGCCTCACGCTGACCAACACCACCCCGGTCTATAGCGGCGCCGCCATCCACATCCAGAACGGCAAGCGCATCAACGTGAAAGTGGTCAACGGAACTACCAACACCCTCGCTGATGCGGCTTCCGGCGAGCAGAAGGGCTGTCTCTACGTGAAGGGGCACGCCGAATTCAAGCAGCAGGGCACGCTCAACGTGGTGGGCAACGTGAAGCACGCCATCAAGGCCGGCGAGTACATCAGCTTGAAAAACGCCACCATCAACGTGACCTCCGCCGTGGGCGACGGCATCTCCTGCAACGAATATTTCCTCATGGAGAGCGGCACCGTCAACATCAGCGGCACCGCTGACGACGGCATCCAGTGCGACCTCGACGGCGAGGTCTCGACGGGCGAGACCACCGACCACGAGGATGAGGACTCCGGCAACATGTACATCAGCGGCGGCACCATCAACATCACCTGCGCCGCTGCCGCCGCGAAGGGCATCAAATGCGCCGGCGACATGTTCATCTCCGGAGGCGACATCACCGTCACCACCACGGGCAAGGGCGCCTGGGACGAGGACGACTTGGAGACCAAGGCGGCCTGCGGCCTGAGCAGCGACCACAACCTGACCGTCAGCGGCGGCACGCTCAACCTGACCGCCACCGGCTCCGGCGGCAAGGGCATGAAGTGCGACAGCGTGATGACCATCCACGACGGCACCATCACCGTGGCGACCTCCGGCGGCCTCTACTACAACAACGGCACAACGGAGAACACCAACTACACCGGCAACACCGACCACGTCAGCAGCAGCTACTACTCATCGCCCAAGGGCATCAAGGCCGGGCTGAAGACCCAAGTCGGCAACAGCTACACCTACAGCGGCGGAATGGTGGTTGACGGCGGCTACATCAAGGTGACGACCACCGGCACCAACGCCGAAGGCATTGAATGCAAGAACACGCTGGACATCAACGGCGGCGAAGTCTTTATCAATTCCTACGACGACGGCATCAACGCCGGCCAGGACCTGACCATCACCGGAGGCTATGTCTATTCGCGCGCGACCAACAACGACGGCCTCGACGCCAACGGCAACTGCTACCTCAACGGCGGCCTGGTCTATGCCATCGGCTCCCGTTCGCCGGAGTTGGCCATCGATGCCAACAGCGAGGGCGGGAAGAAGGTCTATGTCAACGGCGGTGTCGTCATTGCCGTGGGCGGAATCGAGAACGGCAGCAGCATCAACCAGCCCTACATACAGTCTTCCTCTGTCAGTGGAAACAGCTGGTACACTGTAACCTACGGTGACAACGCCGTGGCATTCTACACGCCCTCCATCAGCACCGGCGGCGGTCCTGGAGGCGGTGGCCCCGGCGGTGGCGGTCCTGGTGGCGGCCCTGGCGGCACCAACAGTGGTTCCACGTTCATCTCCGCCCCCTCAACACCGTCCATCGCCAATGGCAACACCATCAGCGGCGGCACACCTCATTTTGAGGCGAACTGCTACGTCAGCGGCAGCGACGTGGTCGATGGCATCGAAGAATTCGCCGTGGAGAGCATCACGGTCAAGGTCCAGAACGGCAACATCGTGGTGGAAGGCTGCGACGGCTGCAACGTGAGCGTGTTCAACATGGAAGGCCGCCAGGTAGGCGACAGAGGCCTCGCCACGGGCATCTATCTCGTCAAAGTCGGCGACCATCCCGCGAAGAAGGTCTTCGTCACGAGATAACGGCACTGCCTTCAAAAAAACATATCGGAACGAGTCCTCTTGGGAAAGTCTAAGGCGTCTTTTTCAAGAGGACTCTACTTTTTGTCCCCGCACAGGCAGTTTTCGACACATAACGGCACAAAAATAGCGACTGATAATCAACATATTACATACAAAAACAACACTTTTTTTCAACAAAAAGAACAATTCATGGTAAAAAGATTATTTTTGCAGTCGGAAATTTTCAGACAATATGAGTGAAACCGTCACCTTTTTTGACAAAACTTTTGTGAAATATATCCTCTCCGACCAAATCGATGCGGAAATCACCCGTATGGCTGCGGAAATCTCCCAGGAATACCGTGACAACGATCCCATTTTCCTCATCACCCTGAACGGAGCCGTCTTTTTCGCCACCGAGCTGCTGAAACAGATAGACATCCGCTGCCGGATCACCTGCGTGAAAGTATCCTCCTACAGCGGGACCGAGTCAACCGGCAGCATCAACAGCCTCATCGGCCTCAACGAGGACGTTCGCGGGAAACGGATCCTCATCCTCGAGGACATCGTCGATACCGGCCGCACCTACATCCACCTGCACGACATGCTGACCAAGGCCGGCGCGAAAGACGTGCGCATCGCCACCATGACCATGAAGCCCGACGCCTACAAAGCGGACCTCCCCGTCCACTACGTCGGCCTCCGCATCCCCGACAAGTTCGTCATCGGCCACGGCCTCGACTACGACGGCTACGGCCGCAACCTCAATGACATTTACCAACTTAGACAATGACTAATGACTATAACTATGACTAATAACTATAACAATAACTAATAACTATAACAATAACTAACCCACTAATCCACTAAACTTCTAAACCACTAAACTTCTAAACCTCTAAACCACTAACCCACTAACCCACTAACCCATTATGATAAACATCGTCATGTTCGGTGCGCCCGGCAGCGGGAAAGGCACCCAGGCCAAGCAGATGGCCGAAAAATTCAACCTTGAGCACGTCTCCACCGGCGACCTGTTCCGTTACGAGATTTCCCACAAGACCCCGCTGGGGCTCAAGGCGCAGGAGATCATCAACCGCGGCGACCTCTGTCCCGACGACATCACCCTCGGCATGTTGCGCAACCACATCGAGAAGCACGCCGACAGCAAAGGCTTCATCTTCGACGGCGTTCCCCGCACCATCAAGCAGGCGGAGATGCTCGACGACACGGCGTTCTTCCCCTCCCTTGACATCACCAAGGTGATCTACCTGAAAGTGGAGATGGACGAGGTGCAGCGCCGCATCCTCAAGCGCGCGGAAATCGAGCAGCGCGCCGACGACACCCCCGCCACCGTCAAGGCCCGCGTGGAAAACTTCTTCGCCCAGACCATGCCGTTGGTGGACTATTACCGCGAACAAGGCAAATTAGTGGAAATCAACGGAATGCAGGACATCGAGCATGTCTTCGCCGACATCTGCAAAGTGGTGGAGGCGTTGTGACGGCCCTGAAGAATGCAGCCCGTTCCATATTCAATTTTTATATACTTTTGCGGCATTTTAAATTCACCAAATAAGAGGCAATGAAAACCAAGTACATCGACCTGATTTCGCAGACGTATGAATTCCCGCAGGAGGAGTTCCGTGTGGAGGACAACAACCTGTTTTTCAACGAAGTGCCATTGATGGACATCATCAAGCAGTATGGCACGCCGCTGAAAATCACCTATTTGCCGAAGATTTCGGCGAACATCCAGAAGGCCAAGCGCTGGTTCAACGTGGCCATCGCGAAGTCCGACTACAAGGGCGCCTACCACTACTGCTACTGCACCAAGAGCAACCATTTCGAGTTCGTGATGTCGGAGGTGCTGAAGAACGATGTGCACATCGAGACCTCCTCCGCGTTCGACATCAACCTGATCCAGACGCTGCATGAGCAGGGCCTCTTCGACAAGGAGAATTACATTATATGCAACGGCTTCAAGCGGCAGATTTACATCGACAACATCGTGGAACTGCTGGAGCAGGGCTACGTGAACACCATCCCGGTGTTCGACAGCAAGAAGGAGTTCGACCAGTTGGAGCAGAAACTCAAGACGAAGTGCAAGGTCGGCATCCGCATCGCCTCCGAAGAGGAGCCGCGCTTCGAGTTCTACACTTCGCGCCTCGGCATCCGCTACAACGACGTGATCCCCTTCTACCGCGACAAAATCAAGAACAACCCCAACTGCGAGCTCAAGATGCTGCATTTCTTCATCAACACCGGCATCCAGGACACGGCCTACTACTGGAACGAGCTCACCAAGTGCGTGAACCTCTACTGCGACCTCAAGAAAATCTGCCCCGAGCTCGACTCGCTGAACATCGGCGGCGGATTCCCCATCAAGAACTCGCTCTCCTTCGACTATGACTACGAGTACATGGCCGAGGAAATCATCGCCCAGATCAAGATCATCTGCGACCGCGAAGGCGTGAAGGAACCCGACATTTTCACTGAGTTCGGATCGTTCACCGTGGGCGAGGCCAGCGCCGCGCTTTTCTCCGTGCTTCAACAGAAACGCCAGAACGACAGGGAGTTGTGGAACATGATCGACAGTTCCTTTATGACCACCCTGCCCGACACATGGGCCATCAACCAGCAGTTCATCATCCTGGCCATCAACAACTGGGACAAGGCCTACGAGCGCGTCTTCCTCGGCGGTCTCACCTGCGACAGCCACGACTACTACAACTCCGAGTCGCACCTCAACGCCGTCTTCCTCCCCCACATCGACTCAGCCAACTACCCCGAAAGCGACAGTCCGGAGGACATCCAGTACATCGGACTGTTCAACACCGGCGCTTACCAGGACGCCCTCGGCGGCTACGGCGGAATACAGCATTGCATGACCCCCGCGCCGAAACACATCATCATCTACCGCGACGAGGAAGGCGAAATCTGCACCAAACTCTTCGCTAAAGAGCAGAGTTACAAGTCGATGCTGAAAATTTTAGGATATTAGCGCACCGAATCGAAAAAATTGTATTTTTGCAGCGGGTAAGTCTTATACGATCTGCTCCCTTATAACTCCCCCAGGACAGGAATGTAGCAAGGGCATTAAGGTTGTAGCGATGCGATATAAGTAGCTTACCCTTCTTTTTTTGTGAACTTAGAGCTTTGAACTTTGAACCTTGAAAACCTGAAACCTGAAACCTGAAACTTGAAACTATGCTACTGAAGATATATCCTGAGAATCCGAACCCGAAAGCCGTGAACACCGTGGTGGAATGTCTGCAGGACGGCGGCACCGTCATTTATCCGACCGACACGATCTACGGCATTGGCTGCGACATCTTCAAGCCGAAGAGCGTCGAGCGCATCACGGAGATTTTGGGAGAGCGTAAGAAAAAGAACGCCATGACCTTCATCTGTCATGACCTGAGTAACCTCGCAGACTACACCAAACCTTTGGACAACAGCGTGTTCAAAACGATGAAACGGGTGCTCCCCGGGCCGTTCACCTTCATCCTCGAAGCGAACAACAGCGTGCCGAAGCTCCTGCAGAGCAACAAGAAGACCGTCGGCATACGCATCCCCGACAACAACATCATCCGCGAGATCGTGCGCCAGCTCGGCCATCCCATCCTCTCCACCTCCGTGAAGGACGACGACGAGGTGATCGAATACACCACCGACCCCGAGCTCATCTACGAACGCTACGGCGACCAGGTTGACATCGTCATCGACGGCGGCTACGGCGACAACATCCCCTCCACGGTGGTCGATTGCACCGGCGGCGCCTTGGAAATCATCCGCGAAGGGAAAGGCGATGTGTCGTTGCTTTAGCTGTTAGCTGTTGGCTGTTGGCTGTTAGCTGTTGGCTGTTAGCTATTGGCTATTGGCTATTGGCTATTGGCTGTTGGCTGTTGGCTGTTGGCTGTTGGCTGTTGGCTATTGGCTGTTGGCTGGCCAAGGCGATCCGCAGTCTCTCTATTTTAAGGCAACCAAGGATTCTTTTGCTTTGAACTATAACTAACTATAAACCACTAAACCACTAAACTACTAAACTACTAAACTACTAAACTACTAAACTACTAAACCACTAAACTACTAAACTACTAAACCACTAAACTACTAAACCACTAAACTACTAAACCACTAAACTACTAAACCACTAAACTACTAAACCACTAAACTACTAAACCACTAA
>Ga0310697_10005751_pt1 | contig 11918 bp, 6 predicted proteins | sample 172DNAGHGlowgp2_FD_203883 | JGI IMG/M metagenome (GOLD analysis project Ga0310697, IMG submission 203883) | Sheep rumen microbial communities from Palmerston North, Manawatu-Wanganui, New Zealand - 1728 DNA GHGlow gp2 (v2) (version 2) | ecosystem: Host-associated > Mammals > Digestive system >... | reverse complement strand
CGTCTGCTAACCCATATCCAGGACGAGGTGCACCGCTTTGCCATCACCTTCCACCGCAAGAAGTTCGAGAAGGGTTTCATGCACTCTGAGTTGGCCGATATTAAGGGAATAGGGAAGAAGACGGCGGAGAAGTTGCTCTTGGAGCTGAAGTCCGTGAAAGGCATCAAGGAGGCATCGTTGGAACGGCTCGCGGAGATTATTGGTACTGCCAAAGCTACGATTGTTTACAGTCATTTTCATTAATGTGCCGCTTCGCGTCATTGCGAGGAGGCACGACAAAGCAATCCAGGGAATCGACTTGTTTTCTGGATTGCTTCGTTCCTCGCAATGACTACCGTGCAGATACAAAAAAAGCCAGCATTTCGCTGGCTTTTTTCATTTGGGTTGTCACACTGCTTATTGCAGCTTGAAGTTGACGGGCAGCATGTAAGACACACGCACGGCCTTACCACGTTGCTTGCCAGGCTTCCATTTCGGCATTGACTTGACGACGCGCATAGCTTCTTCGTCGCAGCCGCCACCGATGCCACGGAGCACTTTCACGTTGGAGACGCTGCCGTCAGGCTCAACGACGAAGCCGACGAACACACGGCCCTGGATGCCAGTTTCACGGGCAATCTGGGGATACTTGATGTTCTTGGCCACATACTCCATCAGCTTGGCTTCACCGCCAGGATAGGAGGGCATCTCTTCCACAATCTGGAAGATCTCTTGCTCCACAACTTCTTCCTCTTCGACTTCAACGGGGACATAATCTTCGATGACCTCTTGTTGGTCGACTTCGGCGTTGATTTCGATGTCTTCCACTTCAACGTCGTCTTGCACGATTTCGAGTTGGGTGGTCTGCTTGGGCACCTCCACAGGCTGTGGTTTCTGCTCTTCTTGCTTCGTGATTTCCACCATTTCCTCGTCTAACACAACCTCTCTGTTGAGCAGGCTGGGGTCGATTTCGCGCTTGTCGTAACTCTTGTGCTCGAAAGCCAGCCATGCAATGAGCAAGCTGATAATCATACCTATCTGGATGAACATCAGTTTCTTGTTCTCGAGGTTGGCCTTAGGTGATTTTTTCTCTTCCATGGTTATGTGTTTTTTAAATTCTTACTTTCTATTTTGGGTGCGAAAATAGGAATTATTTGCTTATAAAACGCAATATGTTCGAATTTTATTTTTTGTTGCGGAAAAAAAGATAAAAAACAATGGTGCCTAGGCCTGTTCCAAGGCAGTCGGCAGTGAAGTCGATCCAGTCGCCGGTGCGGGAGGGGACGAGGAATTCTTGCATCAATTCGGTCAGTCCGCCGTATGCGATTCCAATGGCCAGTGTCAGCAGCATGGCTTTCTTTTGATATGGTTTTCCGTTGGAAATGAATTGTTTACGATATCCCCAAAGGCAAGCGAAAGCGAATCCGGCATACATACAAAGATGTGCCACCTTGTCGAGACCCATAATGGGTTTGACATGTGGAAAAACGGAACCCGGAAGTCCTGTTAGAATCATGATGATGATTCCGCACAAGAGTCCCGGGTAACTATTTCTGGTGATTTTTTCTAAGCCCATAGGTTTCTTCGCCTTTTAAAGGCATGTCATACCGAACCTTTAGGTGAGTGTATCTATGCCTTTAAAAGGCTCGAAATGACATGGGCTAGTGGCATTAGCCAATCTTAGCTTCGTAAGCGGCGGCGTCCATCAGGTTGTTCAGGTCGGCGACGTTGTTCACTTTGATCTTGATGATCCAAGCCTCACCGTAAGGATCGGTGTTGACGAGTTTGGCGTTCTCTTCGTCAGCGAGGGCTTCGTTGACTTCGATGATTTCACCGGCCACGGGCATGAGCAGTTCGGCAGTGGTCTTCACGGCTTCGATGGCGCCGAATTCTTCTTGGGCGTCGAGGGTTTCGCCGACGAGGTCGGGGTCAACATCCACGAAGGTGATGTCGCCAAGTTCGTGTTGTGCGTAATCGGTGATGCCGACGTAGGCTTCTTCGCCTTCGAGGCGGATCCATTCGTCGTCGTTGGTGTACTTCAGATTTGCTGGAATATTCATTTGATTAAGTTTTAAAGTGTCTGAATTTTGCTGCGAAAATACATATTTTAGTTGCTCACTCCACGTTTTGTTGAAAATTTTATTGCGCTAGGCTAAATCGTAGGGTGAGACCGGCGAAGGTGGTCGAGTTGCGGAAGCTGTTGGCCACAAACGGAATCGATACGTCACGCTTGAAGAAGGCTTGCATTGCCAGGCGTTGGCTGAAGGTATAGTCAGCAGTGACGTAGATGTTGATCCTGTTTTGTCCGGCCGACACTTGGTTGTTGTTTTCGTCGATGCGGCGCAACACCGTGATGTCTTTCTTGTAGCCTATATCAAGTTTCAGTACCAGGTCGTTCTTGATGGTCTGCTTGCCTCCTTTTCCTCCGAGTGAGACGACGGAGAAGGTGAGGTCCTTGATACGATAGCCGGCACCGACGACGATTTCCTGTCCGTTCACCTCGGTTAATTGGTTGTTGGAGAAACTCAATGTCATCGTCCTCGACTTCTTGTATTGCAAGTTGATGGTCATCGAGTTCTGCAAGCCAAGGTCGATACCGATAAGAGGCGCATATTGCTCGGTGAGAACGATTTGCGAGATGTCGTATTTCGGGACGATGATGTCAGAGTTTTCGTAGGTCTGTATGATGTTGCTTTCGTCGTAATACACGTTGGTAGCCCACGAGTTGATGGCGTAGTTCGACTTATAGTTGTGGGTGATGCTCACCGTCTTGAAGATTTTGCTGATGGCAGGAATGTTGGCGAGGCCATTATAGGTCAAGTTCCAGTTGGGCAAGGGGAAGCGTGGGAAGGGGTTGAGGTTGATGGTGTGAGGATCCTTGCCAGTGTAGGCGGCGATGAAGGAGTAGAGCAACACATCCATCGAACCTGAACTGTATCCTTTCGGGAAGTAGTCACCAGCGAGGGTGTCGTAGACGTATTCATTCACACGTTCGATCCACTGCGGGTTATTGCGGGCGATGCGGTCGGCGATAATCGAACGGTACCTCAACAGGTTGTCGAACAGAGGCGATGAAGTGGAGTCGGAAGGCGCAAACGAGGTGCCCCACATCAGGTAACTCATCGTGAAGTTGCCGCTGTTGGTGGGCGTATAAGTGTCAAAGGTGTTTGACATCTCGTTGTATCTGAAATATAGCTGTTGGTTTTCAGCGTAGTTGCGCTGTCCGGTAAAGTCAATCTTCAATCCTTGGAGAGGCTCGGTGTTGACACGGAAGTTCATGGTTTCCGTACTGCGTCGTATGTAAGGATCACTGAGAATGGAGTCGGTGGTGAGCCAACGCTTTACATCCTCGACGTCGATGCTGTGGGCTACGGCTTTTTCGAAGATGTTGCTGTCGTTGCCGAAACTGCTACCCAACACGAAGCCCAAGCCTGGTGCCCAACCTGCTCCCGTGTTCATGCCGAGGTATTGTGCCTTTGGCATGAAGCCAGGCAAGTTCTGTCCGTTGGCCAACGAATAGGTGGCTGAAACTTTCTTGACGAGGGTGAGGATGCGCAAGCCGTTGTCGAGGACAATCTTGCCGTAGTTGGTTTTGTTTTTGGTCTTGGTGGAGTCGGAGGGCTGCTCTTCGGTACCTTTGTCTTTGCCGCCTTTCTCATTTTTGCCACGGCCACTGTTGTTATTGCGCCTCGGGGTGTTGATGGTCTTCAGATAGGGCACCTTGTTGTATAACTTGGTGAAATCGAGGGTGGCATTGCCTTGGATGTTGTTTGAGTTCTCGATGGAGTTACCCAGGCGATGTTGCATGTGTTGAGCCGATGCGGTCCAGTTGTAGGTGCCTTGGTAGTTGGCACTGGCGTTGATCCAGTTGAAAATGGGGATCTTGTTGATGGGCAAGGTATAGCTTGCGTTGACATTTTGCTGGAATCTCGACATCGAGCCCAAGTGTTTCAACTCATTCTTGATGGTGTCGCGGTTGAGTTGCCAGGTCTCGGGGTCTTCGTTCTTGTCGACCATGCCGGCTGGTTCGTAGATATAGGCTTGTGCCTGGGCCGAATATTCAAAGGTCAAGGCGCGGGTAAGGTCATAACGCAGCTGGTAGTTACGGGTCCAATCCCATTGCTTCGAATAGGTGGGCTTGATGATGATTTCGCCGCCACTCTTGTTCCTCAACTCCCTCTCGGAGTAGTATCGATACATCTCTGTGTTGAAGGTGATACTCTTCGGTGCATAGTAGAAGTTGATGTCCTTGATGATTTGGAAGGCTGGTTTGGAAGCCCATTTGGCCTTTGCGAAAGGCGTCACGTTCTTCGGGTTGCCTGCATAGTTGTAGCCTAAGCCTCCACGGTAGGCTTTGGTCAGGTAGTATTTGATGTCGGTGTTTTCCTGGAAGGTCTCGGCATACGAGAAGGAGAGGTTGAAGTTCTCCAGGTCGTAGATGTGGACCTTAGGCATGTTGCCACGGCCGCCGCCCAAAGCACGGTTGGGGTCTCGAGGATTTTCGTTCTTGCCTCTTTCTTCTCCCTTGTTACGCTTGTTGGTGACACGCTCTTTCCTGACATTCATGAAGTTGATGTTCTTGTGACGAGTGTAGTCGTGGATGGTGGAAACGAATTCCTTTCTTTCCTCGTCGCCCATGAGTTCCATTGCGTCTTTCAACTTGATGTCAGGGTCATAGGGGTTGTAGAGCGGCGTGATTTTGTTTTCGCCGTAGTCGAAGTGCATGGGGATTTTTACACCGGTGTTCTCGATGAATTTGCCCAGCTCGAGGTCGGTGGCAACATTGAACGAGGAGTTGGCTTCAAAGGTGTTGCTGGTGATTCGGCTGTCCAAGGCGCCAAAACCGGCAGAGCTGTAGGTGCCGTTGACGGTGACGCGGCCCAAGTCGGCCAAGGTGGCTTCGAAACGTCCTGTGGCTGCAATGCCACCTTTGTTGTTCAGGTCGGTGAGCCTCAACTCATTGACCCATACCACGGCACTCTTTGGCATGCCATCGTCGGCATCGGCAAGGTTCTGGCGTTTCGGGTTGCGGATACCGATCATCATGGCTTCCACGTCGCTGATGCTGGGATTACCTATCACCTTGATGGTGTGGTAATAATCCCTGCCGTCCACGTTGCCTTTTCTCACCTTTTCTGAATAGATGTAGTTGAGCCTGACGTTGCTGTTGGGCTGGTTCATGGCTTCGTTACGGCGTTGCTTCACCTCAACGAGTTTTTCCAATTCGATGTCTAAGTTGTTGATTTCCGGCCAGATGCCTTCCTTGTTGGTGTAGGTAGTTCCCCATGGTGTCACCTTAAGCGGTACTTCGTATTCATAGTAGTTCTCGGTGAAGTCGGTACCGATACGCATAAACACGGTGAGGTCTTGGTCTTCGAGTGGACTGTCTTCGTGGGCGGCCTCGGCGTGGACAAACATCTTGAGGTATTTGTATTGCCTCAAGTCGAAGTCGGCGGTTTTGTAGATGGCGCGACCGTCGCCGTCAACGAGGTTCTGAACCGTCATCTGCAAAGATTGTTCGTTGATGCGGGTGACTTGTGTGGTACCGATGACGCTTTCTTGGAGGATGCCAGGCGGAATCACATATGGGACAGGCTCGCGGCGACTGTTTTCGTCGATGCTGACAGCCGAGATGTCAAACGCGGTGGTGTTGCTGATGTCGTTAGGTTCGTATTCGCCAGGGGCTTGTATGCTTTGTGAGTAGGTACGCCATTCGCCTTTCACGAGGTCGAGGGTGGCAAAACGCAGCACGATGGGGCGTTCGAAATCGGTGACGAACATCCTCATGAAACGGATGGAGGAGAAGTCATCGATATGGCCTATTACTTTGTCGGGCTGCCTCACCGGGATGCGGAACTGGTACCAAGTGCAGCTGCCAATGGTATTGTTGGGCAAGGCGATGTTGTTGGCATATAAGACATCGGAGATGTGGTTTTCTCCAACGATCATCTTGTTCGGGTCAAGGTCGATGACGTACTGGTAGTAACGCTCAGACTCGCTCAGGGTGTTGTCGCCGTTGATGTCTTCGGCGTTGGGGATGGTGGAGTTGCTGGTGGTGTAGCCTTCCGTCTGTTGGATGTCGGCGGGCGAGTTGCCTTCGGGGTTGGCATAGTACTTATAGCGTTCAAGGATGCTGCGGTGCACCTCGTCGGTGTCCCAATCGGAAGAACGGAAATAGTGGTAGTCGTCGCTCGACGGGTCGTTAAAGGCCTGGGTATAGGCTGTTGAGTTCTCACCGAAGCGGTTTCTGATGATGCTTAAGAAGTTGTCCTCGAAGAAGCTGCGTTCGTCTTCGTTGCGAAGGCCGTCGTAACCGATATCCTGATACTGGCGGGCTTCCGATGCGTTGTTGAAGGCACCGACCAGGTCTTGCATGATAGGCACGCGTCCCCAAATGGTGGTGTCCACGTTTTCGACACGAGCAGAGGTGGGCATACCGTTTTCGTAGAACTTTCTGCCATCGCGGAGGATGTCTTCCGAAACATCACCCAGGTTGATGTAGAGTTTACCAGGGTTGTTGGCATATTCTTCATCAATAAAGGGATCCATCAGCCAGAATTCGATGTATTCGATGTTGGTGGCCTCGAAGTCTGTCGACTCCATCCTGCGCATGATGCCACCCCAACGGCTTCTCGGGTCGTTGAGCTTGCCTTCAGCGTTGACACCGGCAGAGTATTGTGTCGGGTCTACGTCGTAGTTGTAGGGACCGCGTTCGTCAGGATAATATGATAGGTTGAGCACTGACATATTGGTCTGGGTGCCTGCCGCGATGTCCTTGGTGGGGAAGAGTTCGGTTTCAAGCACTTGGCGCACGGAGTTCTTCGAAAGCTCATCGTTGGTGACGTTGGCAGGTCTGTAGTTGTAGTTGCGGTCGTAGAAGATGGAGTTGTCGATGACATACCATGAGAGCTTTGCGCGGTTTTTGCCGTAGTTGATGCCTGTCCCAGCGGCCGCCTCGGGGAAGAGGTCGTTTTGATGCTGGGGCGTACTGGCCAAATACCACAACGTGGGAAGACGCAGGTCGATGGTCGACTTGGCGCCTTCAAAGTCGTCGATGTAGGAGGTGTTGCGCTCGGCTGCCGACTTGGAGATGCCTGGGATGAAGCGGGCAAACTCGCCGTCTACCCTGATGCGTGACGGGGCCTTGGTCTCGATGCCGGGCAAGGCATCGATGAGCGTCGTCAGCCAGCGGGCTTCGGTATTGTAGCTGAGGTCGGCACCGTAGATGGTGTTGGCGATGGCTTCCTCGCCGTAGTTGATTTTTTGGGTGTAGGACTTCTCACCGAGATACAATACCGTACCTCCAATGTGGAAGTCTTGGTTGAATTCGTGCTCGATGCGGGTACCGAGGAAAGTCTTCTTGATGGCACTGAAGCCGGAGTTGGATTCCAAAGCGATGTTGATGGGTGTGCCTGAGTTAAGGATGCCCTCGTTGATGATGGTCACGCGACCCAAGGTGTAGTCGACGGTGTAGTCAACATTTTCAATGAGTTGCACGCCGCCGGCGGTGACGCTGACAGACCCTTGCGCCACATTCATGGCGTTGAGGCTGATTTCGCTGCCCGATTGCGATGAATAGTAGCCCTTCAAGTTGAATTTGTTCTTTTCGGAATATTGTTCGGCGGAGGTCTTTGTCAAGGTATACAACGAGTCGTAGGCGTATTTGTTGGCCAATTCGGGCTCGTCCGGGAAAATCTTGTTGTGGATGTGCTTGCCGAAAGGCTCCAGCACGGGGAAGAAGATGCGTCCATTAGCCGCGTTGATGGTACCACCTTGTGTGGCGGCGTGGTCGATGAAGTCGAACACACCATCGCCACCAGCGATGGGGTTGTTTTGTGAGGTCAAATTATCGAGTCCCATCAGATGAAGCAACGAAACGCCTTTCACGCTGCCTTCGGTGAAATAGCCGTAAGGCGTGCTGTTGGAGTTGCCGTTGTAGAAGATGTTCAGCATGAAGTCCGATGAACCGACTTGGAAAGCCCTGATGTTGTACACGTTCTTCATCATCAGGTTCCAGATGGGCATCTTGGTGTTCACCGTGGTGCCTTTCAGTAACTTGGCCACCAACACTTGGGGCGTGTTGATGCCTTGGTCGGAGAATTCACCCACTTGGTAGACCTCGTTGGAACCAACGACGGTGTATTGGTAGGCGACGGCCAGCGTTTGGTTCGAGTTAAGCGTTACATTCAAAGAGATGAAGCCTAACTTCGAGTTCAGCGAAAACTCGGTGGGACTCAGACGACGGGCGTTTTCCACTTTTTCGAAGTCGCGTCCCGAAACAATGTAGCCAGACCTGCCTATACGCAGCGGGTCATTCGACATGTAGTTGGTCACGGTGCTGATGTTCCTGATTTGAGTGGTGTCCATTCGTGTCAGCAGGTTGTTGGCCGCATTGCGCGGATATATCTTGCTGTTGGTGGGGATAACCTCAGGGTTGTAAATCCATTCGCCTTTGCCTTCGCCCAAGTCATTCAAGGCAAGGATATTACGTGTGTTTTGTGTCGAAGTGTTGGTGTTGGTGATCCACACTTCGATTTTGGTGATGTTGATACTTGAGGTGACTGTCGGCAGGGTGGAGAGGGCCGCTTCATACTGGTCGCGGAAGTATTGGCTCAGGAAGAAGTGCCGGTTTTCTTCGTAGTCCAGGCAGCTGATGCTGAACTCGTTGGTTTGTGCCCCGCCTTGCACGGTGATGTTTTGTGACTCACTCTCTTGATAGGAAACGATAGACGAGATTGTGGTCTTACCAAATTTCAGTTTCGATTTGATACCGAACAACTGTTGCGTGCCCGTGATGAGGGTGCTGTTGAGCGGGAAGTTGACGTTACCAGCTTCGAGCAACTGGATGATCTCGTCTTCCTTGCCTTCGTATTTTAAAGCGAGTTTGTCTTGATAGTTGAACGTCGCTTTGGTGTTCTTGTTGATGTTGAAGTTGATTTTATCGCCGATTTTGGCCATCACGTTGAGTTGGATGTCCTGTTCGAAGATGAAATCGTTATGTTTTTTGCGACGTTCGCTCAATGAGGGGTCGTCGCGGTAGCTGTGCTTGAAGCCAAAGGTGAGGTCGACGGAGCCTTGTGGGCGGATGTCGATAGTGTTGCTGCCGAAGATGGTCTCAAAAGCTTTGCCGCCGACATAGATGGGCGGTATGATGGAGTTGCCGTCGGTGGTGGAACGCGAATTCTGTCTGCGGCGTTCTTTCCAATACTCTTGGATGCCTTTTTTGTTCTGATAGTCAAAGTATTCGCTTTGTGAAAGCGTGGTAGGTGTGTCGTAATAGAACTCGCCGATGCGACGTTTGAAGGTGTATTGTCCTGTGACGGGGTCGTAGATGATTTCAGTGTTGAAATTGTCGGGGTCGCTGAGGTAGAGCGGCGACTGGTTGTTGAGGTTTTCGAAGGGATTGCCCGTGTTGACGGGGATAGGATAAATCACCTTGGTGGTATCGGGTTCTACGGTATAAGGGTTGTAGAAGATGTCATAAACTCCCGCCGAAACCGTTCGCGCATAGAACAATGCAAACAGCATCGGGAGCAGGATAAGGAAGATATGTCGTCTCATTGAGTGTTTCAAAATACAGGTTTACAATATTTTAAGTGCTTCTTTGATGAGCGTTTCGACGGAGGCGTCGGGCATTTGTTTCTGCAGGCGGTCGAGGGCTTTGTCGACGGCGGCCTTGCTGAAGCCCAATATCGTCAATGCTGATAACGCTTCAGTCTTGATAGTATTGTTTGGAGCAGAGAAAATTTCCGTCTGGAAATCGCTTTTCTTCAGTTTGTCTTTCAAATCGATGACGATGCGCTGGGCGGTCTTGGCCCCAATGCCTTTAACGGCTTGGATGGTTTTCACATCGTCGTTGGCGATGGCGGCGCTTAACTCGTTGACGGTTAGAGAGCTGAGGATGAGTCTCGCCGTGTTGCAGCCTACGCCCGACACGGAGATGAGCAACTCGAACAGGTCGCGTTCCTTGGCGGTGAAGAAGCCAAAGAGATTTTGAGCGTCTTCGAGGATCTGCTCGTGAACGTAAAGTTTCACCTCTTCCTTCTCGCCGATGGCAGTGAAGGTATTGAGGGTGATGTTGATGAAATAGCCGATACCCTGGTTGTCGAGGACAACGTAAGTGGGTGATTTTTCAGCTACTTTACCAGTGATGAAGGCGTACATTTGGGCGTAAATTGGTTTAAACCGCAAAAATACAAAAAATAAGGATAGGGTAGGATAAAAAATAAACAAAAAAAGAGGGCTGAAAAGCCCTCTTTTTCGTTGAATTTTGTGTTTCTAATTACTCGGCAGGAGTCTCGGCGGGAGCTTCCTGATTGCAGCAGCTCTTTTCACCTTCGCAGCCACCAAGGCGCTTCATGATGAGGTCCTTCTGCTCGTCGAGGGTCATGTTGGCGAAGTTTTCCCAAGCGGCCTTCATTTCGGCGCACTTTTGTTCACATTCAGCCTTCTGTTCCTCGGTCATTTCGGCCATGCCTTTGCAGACTTCTTCGCCGGCAGCCTTCATCTCTTCCATCTTGGCGTCCATTTCGTTGAACGTAGCGGCAGCCTTTTGGTTGAGTTCAGCCTTGGCTTCGTCAGTCAGCTCATCCCACTTGGCATACTCGTCCTTCAGGGCGTGCATGGGGCATTCTTGCTTTTCTTCGACGACTTCAGTTTCCTCCTGAACCGGCTCGGCGACGGTTTCTTCTTGCTTAGGAGTGTTGTTGCAAGCCACCATGAAAAGGCTGGCTAAACCGAGAGTAAGAAATAACTTCTTCATTTTTAATGAGTTTTAGGTTGTTGTTTGTTATTGATTTGATGTTTTTTCTTTTTTTGAGCGCGCAAAAATACGAATTATTTTAATGTGCGCTTAAAAAAAAGTGATTTTTTATAAAAAATATTTCTTTGTGTATTAGTTGTTTATTTGTTTAGGAATCCCTAATTTTGCGGTCTGATTTTTTCATTTGCACAAAGAAAATCGACTAAATCATAATTTATTCAATACTAAAACATTAAGAAATGGCAGAAAAGAAGTTTTTGACATGCGATGGTAACCAGGCTGCTGCCCATGTTGCCTACATGTTCAGTGAAGTGGCCGCCATTTATCCTATCACTCCGTCGTCGCCGATGGCCGAGTATATCGATGAATGGGCCGCCAAAGGTCAGAAGAACATCTTTGGCGAGACCGTCAAAGTGGTCGAGATGCAATCCGAAGCCGGTGCTGCCGGTGCCGTCCATGGCTCGTTGCAGGCTGGCGCCCTCACCACCACCTACACCGCCTCGCAAGGTCTGTTGCTGATGATCCCAAATATGTACAAAATCGCCGGTGAACTGCTCCCTGGCGTGTTCCACGTCTCAGCCCGCGCCCTCGCCGCCCAGGCCCTGTCCATCTTTGGCGACCACGCCGACGTGATGGCCTGCCGTCAGACGGGCTTCGCCATGCTGGCCACCAGCAGCGTCCAGGAAATCATGGACCTCGCCCCTGTGGCACACCTCGCCGCTATCGAAGGCCGCGTGCCGTTTGTGCACTTCTTCGACGGTTTCCGTACTTCTCACGAAATCCAAAAGGTTGAAGCAGCCGACATGGAGAAACTCCGTAAGCTCGTCAACCAAAAGGCCCTCAAGGAATACCGCGACAGAGCCTTGAATCCTGAGCACCCCGTCACTCGTGGTACCGCCCAGAACCCCGACATCTACTTCCAGACCCGCGAACTGCAGAACAAGTACTACGACGCGCTGCCCGACATCGTGGCTAAGTATATGAAGCAGATGAGCCGCATCACCGGCCGTCAATATGCTCCGTTCGTCTACTACGGTGCCAAGGATGCCACCGACATCATCATCGCCATGGGCTCCATCAACGACGTCATCAAGACCGTCATCGACAAGGAGAACAAGGCTGGCAAGAAGCTCGGTCTCATCACTGTGCACCTCTATCGTCCCTTCAGCGTGAAGTA
>Ga0310697_10005750_pt1 | contig 11919 bp, 6 predicted proteins | sample 172DNAGHGlowgp2_FD_203883 | JGI IMG/M metagenome (GOLD analysis project Ga0310697, IMG submission 203883) | Sheep rumen microbial communities from Palmerston North, Manawatu-Wanganui, New Zealand - 1728 DNA GHGlow gp2 (v2) (version 2) | ecosystem: Host-associated > Mammals > Digestive system >... | reverse complement strand
TTGCCATTTTCAAGGGCACACTTGGCAACGGGGAAGTGGTGATCCCAGTCGGTGGCTACATAGACGATGTCGATGTCAGGGCGTTTGCAGAGTTCCTCGTAGCCCTTCTCGCCGCTGTAGATGGCGGCAGGGGGAAGACCTGCTTCGCGGAGATACTTCTGACAAGCCTCTGCACGAGCTTCAACATAGTCGCAAAGAGCCACGATTTGCACACCGGGGATGTAGGTCCAACGGGCTACAGCACCGGGGCCACGCATACCCAAGCCGACGAATGCCACGCGCACGGTCTCCAACTTAGGAGCGGTGAGCCCGATGACATCGGTCTGTCCCGTAGGACGCGCAGGAGTATTCAGAACGATTGTACCTTTGTCCCAATGCCAATCATTGTCGGTCACTGAGAGAGACTGTGCGCTTACTGTCAGGGTTAGGCAGACAGTAGCGACAAAACAAAGAAGTTTCTTCATGTTAAAATAGTTAGTTGAAAAAAGATTGTTGATTTTTCGGCACAAAGATAGTATGAAAAGATGAAAAATGCTTATCTTTGTCGCATATTTTTCTGAAAAACTTGAAACAAATGCCCAAAATCACTTGTTTTTTACCATTTGAGAACGAAAATGAGGGACTTCAAACCCTTCAGACTTTGAGTGAGTGCGATGAAGTGGCCCGAACACAACTGATTGAGAATCCATTTCAGACCTGTTCGCTTCGGCAACTCGCCGATGAGACCACGACACCTTATATATTATTATATACCAAACAGTATGAGCTGAAACTTGGCTACTACGCTCTCACACGAATGCTTGCTGTCGCAGAAGACACGGGGGCTACAATGGTCTATGCTGACCACCGCGTACAGTTGCCCGACGGAACGGTGGAAGCCCGACCGCTCATAGACTATCAGTTGGGAAGCGTGCGCGATGATTTTGCTTTCGGTTCTCTGCTACTTCTCCGCACAGAGGATGTCAAGGAATATTTTGCCTCGGAACACCTAAAGGAATATGAGTTCGCAGGGCTCTATGACCTGCGCCTCTATCTCTCGCGCAAGAAACTGCCTGTCCACATCTCCGAAATGCTATATACCGAAGTCGAGGACGACACTCGCCTCTCGGGACAGAAGCAGTTCGACTACGTGGACCCACGCAACCGCCGTCGCCAGATAGAAATGGAACGTGCCTGCACACGCCATCTGAAAGCCATCGGCGCATTGTTGGCCCCCGACGAATTCGACGAAATCAAGTTCGATGAAGACGACTTCCCCGTAGAGGCAACAGTCGTGATTCCAGTCCGCAACCGTGTCCGCACGATAGAGGATGCTATCCGTAGCGTGCTCAAACAGGAAACGACATTCCCATTCAACCTGATAGTGGTGGACAACCACAGCGACGACGGCACGAGTGAGGCGATAGAACAATGCAAGACCTCAGCAGGGACTCTGGGTGAGACGGCGCTTATTCATTTACTGCCCTCCCGCGACGACCTTGGTATCGGCGGTTGCTGGAACCTCGCTGTTCACCATCCGCTATGCGGACGCTTTGTGGTGCAATTAGACAGTGATGACCTCTACAGTGGACCCGATACGCTGCAACGTATCGTGGACGCCTTCCGCGAGCAGAAAGCAGCGATGGTCATCGGCTCGTACCGAATGACGAATTTCCAGCTGGAGACACTGCCGCCCGGGCTCATAGACCACCGCGAATGGACACCCCAGAACGGGCGCAACAATGCACTGCGCATCAATGGATTAGGAGCACCGCGTGCATTCTATACACCTGTGCTGCGAAAGATTCAGATACCCAATACCAGCTATGGCGAAGACTATGCCCTTGGACTGATGATTGGGCGACGCTACCGCATCGGACGCATCTTCGATGAGTTATACCTGTGCCGTCGATGGGAAGGGAACAGCGATGCCGCTCTCTCAACAGAGAAGGTGAACAAGAACAATCTCTACAAGGATCAGTTGCGCTCCACCGAAATCATGGCCCGTCAGGCGCTCAACGCTGTTTGGCGCAAGGAAGCCAATGAGGACGATGTAAATCGCTTTTTCGACGACGAGCTGAAGCATTGGGAACTGGCACAAAAGAACTACGATGCGCTGGAAGCGAATGTACAACAGCGTGAACTCATCAGCGGCGACTTACAGCTGGCAGCTCAGTGGAATCCTGCCCGCATCGTATCGACAGGTGCAAAGATTGACAAGGCAAGCATTGAGGCCCGCCCGTGCTTCCTCTGCGATGAGAACCGTCCGCCAGAGCAGCATGCAATGATGATTCGCCATCATTACCAAGTGCTCGTGAATCCCTTCCCTATCCTACCACGCCACTTCACTATTCCCACACGTAGGCACAAGCCACAGAGCATCTGGGAGCACTTCGGCACGTTACGTCATCTGGCATGGACGATGCCCAACCACATCGTATTCTACAACGGACCGCTATGCGGCGCTTCCTGCCCAGATCACATGCACCTGCAAGCCGGCTCACGCGGACTCGTACCCATTGAGCGCGACTGGAAATTCTATGAGACACAACTGAAGAAACTGTACCCCCTGACTGAAGATGCAGCCCAGCAGATGCAGGAAGCTGGCAACAGCAGCCAGCGGTGCGGTCTGTTCCTGCTCACCGGATATGCCTGCCCTGTCTTCGTGATACGTTCACTCCCCGAGGAGAAGGACAGCCTGCTCTGCCAGCGTCTCTACAAAGCGCTACCGATTCCTGAAGGCGAGACAGAGCCACGCATGAACCTCATCAGCTGGCGCGAAGCTGGCGACGAGAGCCGCAGCGACGAGATTATCACCTTGATTTTCCCGAGAAAGAAGCACCGCCCCGACTGTTATAGGACGGACAACACCCATCAGGAAGGAGAGCTGCATCGCATTGTAAACAGGTTGAAAACAGGAGCGTTGTCTCCGTTCATGGAAAGAAACGAGGATGACACTCTGATGGTGTCCCCTGGAGCCTTGGATATGGGCGGGCTCATTATCACGCCTCGCGAAGAGGATTTCAAGAAGATAACACCAGAATGGGCTGTCAGCATCCTGCAGGAAGTCAGCATGACAGAGGAGGATTTGAAACCCATCATAGATGAGGTTACAGACTCTCCACACACACTTCCCGATAGGGAGGGCACAAATGCTTCTGAGAAAGAGAATGATGACAAGTCCGGAGATGTGACAACTCCCTCCCTAACAGGGAGGGCGGGGGGAGAGTCTTCCGTCACCGTCGGCTTACTCTCCGCACAGTCTATCCGTTTCACGCTGAAAGGCAACTTCACCGCAAAGGGCACTACGTTGTCAGGACCACAGGAAGTCTCGCTGAGCGAGGGCGGTCTGATGTGGAACAATCAGGTGTATCGCCGTTTGGCATTCGTTCCTGAAGAGGAGAAAGCTCATTTCACGCTGGAGGATATCACAATCGGCAAAGATTTCCACTGGGAACGCAATGAGGCGCAGACCTTTAGGGGAACACTACGCCTTGTGGTGGAAGAGGGAAAGATTCTATGTATCAATGAACTGCCCATTGAACAATACCTCTGCAGCGTCATCAGCAGTGAGATGAATCCAAATTGTTCTATGGAGTTCCTGAAAGCATCGGCTGTCATAAGCCGCAGCTGGCTGTATGCTCAGATACGCAAACGACAGGAACGCGCTAAGGGTACCCACGGCTTCTTCACCTTCACGAAGACGGACAGCGAGTTCATCCGTTGGCGCGACCGTGAGGACCACACATCATTCGATGTCTGTGCCGATGACCATTGCCAGCGCTATCAGGGCATTACAAGACAGACGAACCCTAAGGTGGAAGCTGCTGTCAAGGCTACGGAAGGCCAAGTGCTCACTTATGACGGTGCGGTATGTGACGCGCGTTTTTCGAAATGTTGCGGAGGCCACACCGAGACTTTTGAAAGTTGTTGGGAGGATGAACATCACCCTTACCTCGAGAGCGTTGAAGACCCCTACTGCAACACTTCAGATCCGAAAATCATACAACAGGTGCTGAACGACTACGATCAGGAAACGACTGACTTCTACCGATGGACGGTGACTCTCACCCAAGAGCAGGCAAAGCGCTATATCAGCAATCATTTGAAAATGGACGACCTGGGGGACATCCTCGACCTCGTACCTGTTGAACGTGGACCGGGCGAACGCATCATCAAACTGAAAATCGTAGGGAGCAAGCGCACTTTCACGATTGGCAAGGAACTCGAAATTCGCTGTGCCTTGAGCGACACACACCTTAAAAGCGCTGCTTTCACCATTGAGCGTGAAGATATTGATTCGCAAGGCGTTCCCAAGCGGTTCATTCTGCATGGGAAAGGATGGGGACATGGCGTGGGGCTCTGCCAGATTGGTGCTGCTGTGATGGGTGAACAAGGCTATTCCTACGAACAGATACTGCAGTTCTACTATCGAGGGGCTGAGATAAAGACGCTGTAGTTGGAAGACTCTCCCCCGCCATCCCTACATTGAGGAAGCAGATACCTGAGAAATAAGATATCCATTGCCTATAGAATAGATATAAGGTGTCAGACGAATATCCGACGTTAAACAAATCATCGATTTAATACAACCAAGTATCCTGCTATGTGCAATCATTATACAATGACTAAACTGTTTATATCTTTACTCCTCTCAACTCACATCATCACCCTATCCGCACAGGTATCTGCTCCCTCCCTTGTAGGGAGGACGGGGGGAGAGTCTTCCGGGGGAGAGTCTTCTCTCACCTCCTACGTCGATCCACGCATCGGCACCGGAGACCACGGCCATGTCTTCGTGGGCGCTAACGTACCCTTCGGCATGGTCAACGCAGGCCCTACACAATTGGAGACGGGCTGGGACTGGTGCTCCGGCTACCACGAGAGCGGCAAAAAGATTGTGGGCTTCGCCCAGACACACCTCAGCGGCACCGGTTGCAGCGATCTGGGCGACATAGCCATCATGCCCTTCGCTGATGACAGTCACATGGAACCCGTAAAAGCTTCGTGGGTAGGGGCTCAACCATGGGATAAGGACTATATTCTGACCCGCAACAGCATCGCCACCATATACTGCCATGATAATGAAATCATTCGTCCTGGCTACTATAGCGTACTGCTTGGCACTGACAAAAAAGTTTCTGAAACGGATGCGAACAAGTACATCCGCACAGAGATTACGGCAGACCCGCGCAACGCCATGTACCGCATCACCTTCCCAAAAGGTGCCAAATATAACAGTATTGTCGTGGATTTGGAGAATGGCGTGGGCGACCATGTGCTTTACTCCAGCATTGTCGTCAATAACCGCAAGGAAGTCGCGGGCTACCGCATCAGCCACGGCTGGGCCAACGAGCAGCACTGCTATTTTGCCATGCGTTTCTCGCGCGAGTTTACGGACCTGTGGGACTCACAACAGCATTGTCAGGAATTCTATTTCGAGCCGAGCGACGAGCCACTCATCGTGACCATCTCGCTTAGTCCCGTCTCTGAGTTCAACGCACAGAAGAATATGGTTTATGACAATGTGACCTTCGATAATATGTGCCGCGAAGCAGATGCCGCATGGAACAGCGAGCTCGGCCGCATCAAAGCCACCTTCCAGAACGACCGCGACCGCCGCATCTTCTACACCGCCATGTATCACTTCATGGTCGCCCCTCAGATTTGGGATGATGGCAACGGCGATTGGCGGGGTGCCGACAACCGTGTGAAGCGTTCTGGCAGGGGCTGGCCACAGGACTACGAGTTCATCAGTTTCTATCGACAACTTTTGGAATCGTCACCAGATTACCACACATGGCGCCATCACTACCTCACCACCCTCTCCCTCTGGGACACCTACCGCGCTGCCGCTCCCCTTTCAACCATCATCCTGCCAGAGATGATGCCCAGCATCGTTGAAACCTACCTCCGCATCTTTCGCGAGCAGGGCAAGCTACCTGTGTGGCATCTGATGTCGCAGGAGACCAACTGCATGGTGGGCTGTCCCGCCGTGCCCATTCTCGCAGACCTTCTGCTGAAAGGTTTTGTCAAGGACTCCCTCGCTGTCATGAAAGCAATGACCAGCAGCCTCCTCATGGACGAGCGCGGACTGGATGACATGAAGAAATATGGTTATGTCTGCAACGACCACCACGGCGGTTCACTCTCCATGTCTCTTGAATATATGCTTGCCGACTGGGCTGCCGCGCAGGCCGGAAAAGCCTTCCTTGACGCTCAAAAAGATGAGTTCAGCGGTTTACCCGCTGATATCCGCCAGACCGTGGACTACCTCAGCCAGCGTGCCAGCGGCTACAAGAATCTCTACGACCCGCGCGTAGGCTTCCTCCGCTCCCGCAACTCCACAGGCGACTTCAATCCCATCGACGGCTTCAACCCTGCCCATCAGACCAGCGACTACACCGAGGGCAACCCTTGGCAGTACCTCTGGCTGGTGCCCCACGATGTGGAAGGTCTCATGGCGATGCTTGGCGGTCGCGAGGTGGCCTTGAAGCGCCTCGATGACCTCTTTGCTGCCGACAGTAAGCTCAATGCCGATGCCAATCCCGACATCACCGGTCTCATTGGACAATACGCCCACGGCAATGAACCCAGCCACCACACCGCATACCTCTACGCCCTGATGGGTGAACCCCGAAAGACCGCCAAGATTGTTCATCAAATCCAGCGCGAGCTCTACACCGATCAGCCTGCAGGCCTCTGCGGTAACGAGGACGTAGGACAGATGTCCGCATGGTACATTCTCTCTGCACTCGGCTTCTATCAGGTGGAGCCCTGCGGTGGTCGCTATGTTTTGGGCTCACCACTCGTCAAAGAAGCGACCCTTCACGTAGGCAACGGCAAGACCTTCACCATTCGCACTCATGGTCTCAGCGACAAAGCTTTCTACATCAAGAAAGCCATTCTCAACGGAAAGCCTATGAAGAGTCCCCTGATTCTTAACCATCAGGATATCGTCTGCGGCGGCACGCTCGACATTTACATGACAACATAAACATTTTCAACCAACAACAAGACACGTATGAAACGATTGACATTCTGCCTCATGGCAATGATGTGCGTGCTGACTATTTCGGCTCAGAGCACATTTGAAAACGAAGTGATTAACAACATCATGGCACGCCGCTCCGTGCGCAAGTACCTCAACAAGCCAGTGGAACATGCAAAGCTGGAGGCGATAGCCCGTTGCGGCATCAATGCCCCCAGTGCGATGAACCGCCAGGCATGGGCCATCCGCATCATCGAGGACCAGAAACTGTTGGCTGATGTGAAGGATATGTGCCGCAATGCTCCGAATCTCATCTGCGTATGTGCTCCGGCAAACGGCAGTTTTGATCTCGACGCAGGTCTGCTGGGCGAGAACATGATGCTGGCTGCACAGTCCCTGGGACTCGGCACTTGCATCCAGACAGGCCCCGTGCGCTTCCTCACAACCAACGAGAAAGCCAAGCCCTTCATGAACAGCCTCGACATCCCCGAAGGATATAAGCTGCTCTATGTCATCGCCGTTGGTTATCCCGACGAGGCGCCTGACGCTAAGCCACGCGATGCCTCAAAGGTGAAATACATCAAGTAGTCGTTAGTCATTTCCCTAAACACAATGGTAAGAAGAGCTAACAAAGGCGACATCCAGCGTTTGACAGACCTGCTGTATCAAGTTGACGCAGTGCATCATGGCATCCGACCGGACCTCTTCAAAGGCAATACTCCCAAATACGATGAGCAGCAGCTTGAAGCCATCCTCGAAGACGAAAGCAAGCCCATATTCGTCTATGACGACGGCAAGGTTCTGGGTCATGCTTTCTGTCAGATAACAGAGGTGAAGGACCACAGGCTGCTTCAGGACATCAAGACATTGTATATTGATGACATCTGCGTGGATGAGCACGCTCGCGGAAAGCATATCGGCAAGTCATTGTTCGATTATGTCCGTGATTATGCCCGTTCCTTAGGCTGCAATAACATCACGCTGAATGTCTGGGAGGGTAACGACTCAGCCATGAACTTCTACAGAAGCATGGGACTTCGTGTGCAGAAGACAGGCATGGAAATGACTCTATAAGAGAGAAATAAATCAAAATATATAGGTCGTGAAGAATATGTTGTACCTTTGCAAATAAAGGACAAATTCGTGATGTTAAACATTCAAAAATCATACTATTATGGCAAAGATTTATGATTTCAAGGCTCTTACGAGCAAAGGCAAGGAACTGGACTTCGCACAGTTCCAAGGTAAGGTACTGCTGATAGTGAATACAGCAAGCAAGTGCGGTTTCACCCCTCAGTTTGCAGGACTGGAGGAGATGAATCAGAAGTATAAGGACAAGGGATTGGTCATCATCGGCTTCCCGTGCAATCAGTTCAAGGAGCAAGATCCCGGCACCGACGGTGAGATTGAGGAGTTCTGCCAACTGAACTATGGTGTGACGTTCCAGATTATGAAGAAGACCGACGTGAATGGCCCAGCTGCCGAGCCGATCTTCGAGTATCTCAAGAGTCAGGCACCCAGTGAAGAATACAAAGGTCTAAAGGCCAAGGCAACCCATGCCTTGCTCAAGACCCTCAGCACCAGCGTGGAAAAGGATAGCGACATCCTGTGGAACTTCACCAAGTTCCTGATTTCCAAAGATGGTGAAACGATCAGACGTTTTGCTCCGACAACCGACCCGAAAGACTTTGAGAAGGACATCGAGGAGTTTATCAAATAATCCCGATGAACATGATACATCTTGAAAGCGACTACAACAATGGCGCACATGAGGCCGTGCTGCGCCATTTGTTGGAGACCAACGACGAGCGCTCACAGAGCTATGGCGACGACCGCTTCAGCCAACAGGCGCGTGAGTTGATTCGTGCAGCCTGCCAGACGCCAGAGGCACAAATCTGGTTTCTGGCCGGCGGCACACAGACGAACGCCACCATCATCGACTGTGTGCTACAGCCCTTCGAAGGTGTGCTGTGTGCTGACACGGCTCATATCAATGTGCACGAGGCCGGTGCCGTGGAGTTCACAGGGCACAAGGTTATCGCATTGCCCTCGCACGAAGGCAAGCTGGATGCCCGGGACCTGCGAAAATGGCTGGAAGCCTATTTCGCTGATGACACAGCCGAGCACATGGTACGCCCCGGAATGGTATATATCACCTTCCCCACCGAACTCGGCACGCTCTATAGCGCTCAGGAGCTGACTGCGCTGCACGATATATGTCAGGAGTACAACCTGCAGCTTTATATTGACGGTGCACGCCTGGCCTGCGGTCTTGCAGCAAGCACAGACATGACGCTACCACTGTTGGCACGCTTGGCAGATGTTTTCTACATCGGCGGAACAAAGTGCGGGGCGCTGTGTGGTGAGGCTGTCGTATTCCCCAAGGGTGATGCCCCTTCACACATGCTCAGCCGCATCAAACGCCACGGTGCCTTATTGGCCAAGAGCCGTGTCGTAGGCGTGCAGTTCGAGGCGCTGTTCCAGCATGAAAACAACACACCATTATATTTGACTATCGGCACACATGCAGTGTCACTGGCCATGCGCCTGCGCAGTCTGTTTGTTGAGCGTCTGGGATATAAGCCTTTCATAGACTCACCGACAAACCAGCAGTTCTATATCATCCCGAACAAAGACCTTGATGCTTTGCGTCAACATGTCGGTTTCGAGGTCTGGTGTCCTGTGGATGAAAGCCATACTGCCTGTCGCTTCGTCACCAGCTGGGCCACGACAGAGGATGAGATAGCCGAGTTGGAACGTTTAACTCAGAAGATGATTACTCGTTAATATACGATTGACCGAACAGAAGCAGGTTCAATAGATGAATAGTACTGAAGCTGTTTAAGATAGCTTCACAAAGACATACATTAAACGATTATGAAACATTTTAATTATACACTTCTACTGCTATGCTACCTTTTCGCCACCACTACTATGCAAGCACAGCAGTTGGCATTTCCCGGTGCAGAAGGCTACGGAGCATACGCTACGGGCGGCCGCGGTCAGCAGGTGGTACACGTGACGAACCTCAACGCTGCCGGCGCAGGCTCCCTCGCAGACGCCGTGAGCCAGTCGAACCGCTTTGTGGTGTTCGATGTGGGCGGCGTCATTGACATCACCGGCAAAAGCATCACCATCGCCAGCAACATCACTATTGCCGGTCAGACAGCACCAGGCGAAGGCATCACCATCTACGGCGGACGCGTAATAGCATCCAAGGCCAAGAACGTCATTATGCGCTACGTCCGTATGCGCGGCGGCAAGAGCATCAACAGCAGCAAGTGTACGCTGACGCTCGACGAGTGCCAGAACTTCATCATGGACCACTGCTCGGTGTCATGGGGCCCTTGGGACAACGTACATATCAAGGATGCCAATAACATAACCTGGCAATACTGCATCAACTCCGAGGGCATTGAGCCACAACGTTTTGGAAGTATCACTGACGGCACCCGCAACTGGACTATCCACCATTGCCTGTGGGCTGACAACAAGAGCCGTAATCCCAAGATGAAGTGCTACTTGCAGTACTACAACAATGTGGTCTATAACTATGGTATGGGTATCATCGGAGGACATTCAGCGGCTGACAACTATCAGGATGTGATGAACAACTACTTCATTGCCGGTCCCAATGGTTCCCAGAAATACTTCGACGACTGGACTTCCACTGACCATCTCTACAGCACAGGAAACTATTTCGACGGCAACTGCGACGGCAAGCTGAACGGCACGCTGATTACAGACCACCACAACGCTACGGCGATGACGAAGCCCAACTTCAACACCACGCATCCGATGAACGTGGAGACAGCCGAGAAAGCCTACTACACCATTGTGGATCATGTGGGTGCTTCACGTGTGCGCGATTCCCATGACAAACGCATCCTGGAACAGCTCACCTCATTGGGCACAAAAGGCAACTTCATTGCCAATGAAGATAATGTAGGCGGTATCGGAACTGTGGCCAACGGGCCTAAGCCAACGGACACCGACTACGATGGGATGCCGGACAGCTGGGAACTGGACAACGGCTTGAATCCTAATGTCAACGATGCTAACGCCTACACGCTCGGAGGCGGCTACACCAACATTGAGCACTACGTGAACAGCTTGGCACAGAAGAGCAGTTTCTTGATGTACCCGATCAATCCCGAGGCTAAGCTCACTTCCGCCACAAGCGTAAAGCTCACTTGGCTGAACGGCGAAGCTGAGACTGCAAAGACCATCGTAGTGGAGCAGTCGGAGGACGGCACGACATTCACGGAAATCAAACGCCTCTCTGGCAAAGCCACCACGACCACCATTACAGGCCTGACAGCGGACAAGGTCTATTACTTCCGACTGAAGACCATCGGCGAGAACGGCATCGAGTCGCTCTATTCGGCTGTTGTCTCTGTGAACGATGAGTTTATGCGCCCTGGAGGCGGCACGCGTGCAGGCGTCAATCCCTTTGTGCCTACCGAGGGTAAGCTCTACCGCATCATCAGCTATGCCACTATCCCGTACAACTCTGGAACCTCCTTAGCCGGGGCTGCCAAATATCTCACGTTCAACGACAACGGCACACTCGGTTCCACCGAAACCTTCACGTGGGACGACCCTGCCCTACTGTGGGTCATCACCCCTGTTGACGGCGGCGTGAAGATTCAGAACTATGGAAACAAGAAATACATAGCCGGCACTGACGCCTCCATCGCCGGCGAGAACCGAATCGGCGTCTCCAACACGCCCGCCACGCTGACCATCAACTATACAAGCGACCAGCAGCCCTCGCAGTCGGGGCTCTACGGTAATGTGTCCATGTATCGCATCAACAGCCCCTCGAACCACGGCTACCAGATACGTGCCAAGGGCTTTGTGGACAATTGGTTCTGGGGCTCTGGCACCTTCGACCGCGCTGACATGGTCTTTACCTTTGTGGAGATTGATGCCTCACTGGTCAAGGT
>Ga0310697_10005749_pt1 | contig 11921 bp, 33 predicted proteins | sample 172DNAGHGlowgp2_FD_203883 | JGI IMG/M metagenome (GOLD analysis project Ga0310697, IMG submission 203883) | Sheep rumen microbial communities from Palmerston North, Manawatu-Wanganui, New Zealand - 1728 DNA GHGlow gp2 (v2) (version 2) | ecosystem: Host-associated > Mammals > Digestive system >... | reverse complement strand
ATTTCTTTGCGCAGTTTTTTCACCGCCAGACTGTCGTGCGGAAGGCAGGCGAAATCCGCAAGGACATCCAGTTCGTTCTCCGCACCACGGCAACGGCTGTAGAGATCTGACAGCTCGTCCAAAGTATATCCGCCGCTGTTTGTTTCTCTTTTCCTCGGCGAATATGTCTTGGCTTTATTTGCTTTCTGCATCGGAGCGAACAAATTTTTTCCCATCCTCGCCCTCGCTCTGAGCTGGTGGTAGTCAACATCAACGAGCCGTGCAAAATCCGCAAGGCTCATCACCACACCGTTGTATTTCACATAGTACTTAGTTTCGATCCCCGTTCACCTTCCTTTGTGGACGGCATATAATAACACAGCTGTCAACAGCATTTTTCGCATAGAAAAAGAGCCACACTTTCGTGCAGCTCTTGCGTGTTTTTGTGTGGAGTTTTACTTGAAATCAGACCAGATATTATAGACCTGGAACACTGCTACGGCAACGCCCCGCTGGTGCGCCAAGAAAGCTCTGTCCGCATACTTCATCATCTGATCCAGCGCGGACTTCTCGCCACCGTTTAGATTTTCACTGAAGAATGCAAGCTTTACCTGCACCCAGTCTTCCTTCTTGTTGTAGGTCGGAAGACCAAGGATCACAACGTCCGCGTTTCTCTCCAGGACGTATGCGAAGCGCGTAAGCAGCCCAGCCCGTTTCTTCGCTTCCGGGTTCTTAATTGACCCGTGCTTGTCGGCATTTTCAAAATCCGGCGAAAGCATCTGGTCAAGTACGTTGTCTATGTTGTTGTCGGTTATTCCGGCGTCGGTGAGGATTTTCAGCAGCTCTTTTTCTGACGGAATTTTTTTGTGCTCCGCAAATCGCAGGGCATCTGCCACGTCAAGCTCTACGCCACCCTCGTGAGATTCCAGCATCTGCTCTGTGGCAACGTCGATGACGGTTTTGTCGGTGATCTTCGGGTACGTCCGCATGAATTTGCGGAGGTAGCTGCGCTTATAGTCAAAGCTATCAGCATCAAAGTAGGCGTACAGCTCGTCGTAAATGCGGTCTTCCTCCAGCGACTTTGCCACGTCCCGGTCTACCGCATCCAAGTCAACCTTATCGAGAATTTCATCCCATGCATTGTCGGTCATTTCTCTTCGTCCTCCAGACAGTGATAATAGAATGTAACGGCTACGGTGCCGTCCTCGTTGTGCTCCATCTCGGTATGGTGCGCATCGTCGCGCATGGCGTTCAGGATCGTCTGCGCGTTATCGGTCAGCTCGCCGTCCTTCATGGTCACGCGCACCCACCAGGGATTATCTCTCCACCCGGATATATCGTTCTTCACAAGGCACTGCTCGCCCAGAAGCAGATTTGCGTTGTGCAGAAGCGTCTCACGCGCCATCTCATATCCGGCTCGGCTACCCGTTGTGGTTTTCTCTCCGTTCATGTGGCGTTCCCACGCATCACGCGGCGTCATCATTTCATCGGCCATATATGTCCTCCGTTTCTTTGTGGATTTTGATACTCATATAATTATAATGGCTTGACTCATAAGAATCAAGCCACATCGCTTTTGCGGACAGGAAGAAGGATCGCGTCTCCCTTGTCGCTCGTGAAGTAGATCAGGCGCGTGGTGCTGTTTCGCTCTGTGACGGCCTTGGCGTCGGGCAGACAGTCCATAACGTCTTTGAGAAATCCCGCGTCCACCATCGGGAGATCTTCACCGAAGTCGTACACCGCCTGCGCTCCCCGCCAGTTTCCGAGCTTCCGCTTCTTGATCTTCAGCTCGCCGGGCGTGGGGATTTCCACGTCCACCGGATCAGTGAAGTATGTGCTGTTCGGGAACACCTTGTCCAGATCCATGCCGGGGACGCTCTCGAAGCCCTCCATGGGCTTTTTCAGGCGGATGGAAAGATAGCCGTCACAGACGCAGGAACGCCCCTCGCTGTCCGTCCAGACGCCCTGCAATTCTTTTCGGCGGTCGGGAACGCGCTTGATGATCCGCTTGAATGCGGAATACGCCGTGCCACCCTTGGCCTTACCCAGCTCGTCCTTTGCCATGAGGTAAATTTCCAGAGCTGGAAGCGCATCGTTCCACAGGTATCTGTCGGACGCACGAAGGTAAAGCTCCGGGTCTTTGACCATCATCTTGTAAAGCTCCGTGCCGTCATGTTCATCGCCCTTGTGTACGGAGATACATGCAAGACGCAGGGCTTCACTTGCGGTCTCGAAAAGTCTTTCTGTGTTCATTATTTATCCTCCATTCCGTCCCAATCTAATGTTTCTCCGCATTCTGGGCATACGTCTGGCATATCTCCGTTCTCGTCACAAACAATAGAATACCCACAGTGACCGCACAGAATCTCGCCAAACGGCGTCTCAAATACTTCTGCCATTATTAATCCTTCTTTCCAGTATATGGCTCGGCAGAGAGTCCAATCACGTCAACGCCGCAATCGAACTCCCCATTATCATCGTAGTTGTTGACCTCCAGCCACGCCACACGACCGCGAAGCAGCCAGGAAACATTTCCATTCTCTGCGTGGGTCTCTCCGTAGTTGGCGTAGTACTTATTGAAAGCAGCCTTGGCGTCTTCACGACGGTCGAAAGAGCAGACCATTTCCGGGCACTGGCAAGACTCCTCCGTATACCATTCCCAAATGTCATAAGCGGTCGCATCCGGGATACTCGACTTGTCCTTTCCAAATCGGAACTCAAACGTATCTGTGTAGATTTCGTATTTGATCATGATTTTCACCTCCACACCATAGGGAATTGATCGCCCGATTTGCGTCGGGCAAATTGCACAAATTTGCGTAGATTTTGATGGTGAATTTGCCTGAATATTATTCATTACGATATTCAATCGCAATAAGCTCGGTAGTAAGCCTCGTATTTCTGCCGCTTGCGCTCGTTGACAGGCTCACGAGCTTCGCGGGCGGCGGCGATGCACTCGTCAAGCGTCACGCCCCAGTCGTTTTCGTCTCGCGGAGCCATGCGCTTCCAGTCATCCGCCGACAGACCGGCAAGGGCGTCGATCAGGTATTCCTCCTTGTTTGTGTAGAGCTTGTCGAAGCCCAGCCGCTTCGCCGTTTTACCGGGTTCCTTGCTAACGATATACTGCACTGTCCAGTTGCCGTCCTCAACGTAGAAAGTGTAGTTGAACTCTTCCCGCTGCGTGGGATCGCACTGCTCCCACGCTTCGCCACGGGAAGTGTAGGTTCTGCAGAAGCGGTTGTCGCGGATAATGTCCCAATCGGAGGGATCGTCGGGTTTGATCTCCGGGCCGAGGCAGGACAGATTTCCGAGGGCAAGCAGGCGCTCTACCTTTTCGGCGGTGTTGTAATACTTCTGGAGAATCGCGCCGTTCCACTCCAGATAGCCGTCAGAGTGACAATAAATCCGGGCGGTATCGTTATACCCCCGGACGATTCCGATAGTGCTTCTCGTAGACAATTTGCTTTACCTCCTTACAGTTTTTAGACTAACTCATCTTCGAACACGTCCCGGATTTCTCCGTCGATAAACCGAGCTTTGTACATAGGGCCAACGTCATCGCGGTCATATTCCGTTTCGTCCAGCGGCCCCAAAACCTCGATGTGCGAAAAGTTGAATTTCACAAGGTCGCTCTGCGTCGTGTGAAACAGACACCATCTTCCCATCTTCGCCACTCCTTTCCAGATTTTTACTTTATCTCACGGTGATCGTATTCCCATCTGTCCTCGACGGTGTGCACGATTACCGTTTTCCGGCCCTTGTAGTTTTCAATCCACGCGACGGTCAAGGTCACGCCGTTTTCTTTCAGCGTTACCTCGTCTCCAGCGTGAAGTTTAATGGCGTCTACATATCGCATTTCAATCACTCCTTTGCAGATTTTCAGAAACAGATTTTGCGAAGCTCCGCATCGGACAGGCCGATGCCGTCCAGTAGTTCGCTGGCAAGAGCATACTGTTCGTCCTCGCTGGTGCAGCCAGACTCGATGAACGTCAGCGCGTTCCAAAGCAGGCGGGACGCCATGCCGCTGTCAAACGTAAAGTTGTCGCGTATGAAGTTATAGAACTCTTCCTTTCCCATATACGTCACTCCTTTCCCAATTTTTTATCGGCTGTAAAACTCGTAGTCTTCCCAGCTCTCCTGCCGGTCATGTATAGGGATGGCGGCGTACAGATCACCGCACAGCGCATGGAAACGGCTGTCAGAAGTCGCGGCGTAGTTACCGCCCATCATCCACCCGGCTCCCGTAGGACGCGCCACAGGCTCAATGTGGTACACGTCACGGCTAAACAGGTGGCGCTTCACTACTTTGCACAGATTTTCCGGCGGATTGTTCTCGTCCACGTCCTCGAACCCATCGGGACAGATCACCAGCAGACGCTTGAATCTGGAAGTGATACCTCCGTTGGAACAGTCTGAAATGAAATCGGAACGGTAAACAGATACGGGCAGAGCTTTCATATATCAGACCTCCTTTTTCTTCGGCTCAAAGTCGGCGTTGCAGAATCCCCAGATAAATCCGATGTCCTTCTTGCAGGTCTTGATCTTTGCGCAGTTCTCACATTCTCCACCTTTATTTCCCTTCGCTTCGTACCGCATGATTAGCCCTCCATATAGTTGCAGATTTTGGTGTTGAGCCTCTGCAACTCGTTGATGTAGTTGTTAATGGCTCCCCATACCGCTGGGGAGTTTATCATCTTGGCCGCCGCTGATTCACGCATCAAGGCAAGAACTCCGTCAGACATAAGGGACAGCTCGCGGTCAGTAAATTCCATGCAGATTTCTCCTTTCAGATATCTTCGACGGCCAGCCAGAGCTTTGCGCACATATCGTCGATGGCCTTTGCGTCCTCCACCAACGTGCCAATATCAGGCACACCGCCGCCGCCGTTGGACTTTGCTTCCAGCCACATCTTGACGTGTTCCTCGATATCGAAGTTCTGCCACCATGTATAAAGCTCTTTAGCGATGTCGGGCAGGGCGTCATAGAACACACAGAAAGAGAAGTCCTCACCGGCGGGCGATTCCTGACTGAACTCCACTATCTTTTCGGTCTTGCCATTCGGATGTTCCTGCGTCTGCCAATCGACAGACCATCCCAGCTCTTCAGCCACGTCCTCGATCTTCTTCTTGGTGATCTTCATGCAGATTCCTCCTTACACTTCTGTAAAGTCATAGCCGCCACACGTCCCGTGCTTGATCCTTTCGTCCAACACGGAGCAGAATGCAAGCCCTTCCTCCATCGTCGAAAAATATTTCACTCGATTGTCGCCGCGAGAATTGATGTAGTAGCACACATATTTCTTTTGCATATCTCCAACCTTTCACAGCTCCCGCGCCGCGTTCACGCAGAGTGTATACACGGCGCAGTAATCCTCGTTGGTGATTCGCTCGTCGTCGGCTGCCTGCTCCACGATTTTGCATAGAGCGTCAAAGTCCTGCGCAGCAGCGATCATTTCCTTGTAGATTTCCATACACTCCCTCCTATTCTGAAAGGCCAAGCTCGATCACAACGTCCCGGATCGCATCGTTGGCGTTGTCAAACCAGTTACCGTATTCATCCATGTAGCGCCGATACCTGACGGCGCATCGCTCTGCGATTTCATCCAGTACGGCGAAGTTGATGCCGTAGGCTTCTATGAACTCCTCCTCATTGGTGTGAAAGTCGGCTATGGCTTTGATGTCTTCCACATCACAAAGGTGTTGGTATTCCTTCGCTGCGTCCATCAACTCCCGTTTTGTCAGCTCGATCTCCACGCCGTTTCTGTAGATTTTCATAGTCCCTCCTTTACCATACTTCGAAGCATTTAGGATTGGCGCGGAAAGCGTCAAACGTCTGGTAGAGCTCGTCTAATTCAGAGTCTGAAACATCCTCCGTGATGTCAAAGTCACAGATTGTCACGTCCACATCAGGCTCGGCTACCGCGTACTCGTCAATGGCGTACACGTTCTGCACCATGCCGCCGGACACTTCTATGCAGATTCTCATGGTCAGTCCTCCTTGAACCACTCGTCGTATTCGTCGGCGTCGCAATACCCGGCAGCTGCCTCAAAGAATCCTTTGGCCTTGCGAAGCTTGCGCTGCCAGACACGGGGATCGTCGTCATCCACGCAGACAACGGCATGGTCTCCATAGATTTCCACGTCGTAGTCCATGACCTCGGAAAACTGCGCCTCTCCCTCCGGCGTCAGCTCCTGCGGCCCGCAGAACGCGATTGCCAGCGCGTCGCATACATCGTCGTACACGTCCATGTCGATTTCCATTTTGATGAAGTCTCGTACTTTCATTTGCAAATCCCTCCTTTAGCAGTAAGGTTCGTACCCGTGATCCTGCGGTTTTGTTTTGCTGATCTCTACTCGCTCTCCCTCCCCGATGTAGCGCGAACAATAAGACACAGCAGAACCTCCGGATTTCCCAATGCCACCGCACACATAGTCGTTGATGCGTTCCGGCTCGTCTTCGTGCCGTTCCAGAAACTCTTTGCGGAACCGTTGGAAGCACTTGTTTGCTTTCTTCCATGTAGCAAACTCGCGGCAAGCTTGCACGGTTTCACCCGGATAGTAGTAGCCGCCCTCGGCTGGCTCATATATGGGATATTCTTTGATGAAACTCACATAGAACATTGCGATTCTGCTCCTTTCAGTCTGTAATTATGAATTTCCAGACGTACATCTTTTCATCCCCTTTCCACTGTCATCAGCTCGCGTGCTTCTTGTCAAAGTCATCAAGGATCGCACAGAGCTTGTCGTGAAGATCGTCCCACTTTTTGCCGGTCTCTCCGTCCGCTTTTGCGGCGGAAGAAATAGCCGTACACGCCAACAGCAGATCGCAAAGTTCTATCCTTTTGATCCTCACCGTTACGGTTTTCTGATTCAGCGGTGTTTCAAACATCGTTATCCACTCCTTTCACCCTATAGGGAATTAAAACGTGAATTTGCGTCACGCTTTGATAACTTTTTTACAGATTTTCAGTTGATTACAAGCCTAATACCCAGCTCTTTCAGACGCTCGGTGAATATCTCGATCTCGTCACCATCTGTCCGCATGATTACGCCGGGGAACGTCCCTTCTTTCTCTCCGTCCGGGCAGACCGTGAATGTCGTGCTGTAATACTCGGCTCCGCCGCCAGTCTTATGATAGTAAAGCTCCATGTTTCAGCCTCCTTAAAAGTCGAACCAAACCGTGTGACTCTCCGTCACATGATCTTCAAAGTATGATGCTACTCGTTCCATGAAGCGAACGGGGATGCTTTCAATCCATCCGTTCACACTCTGCACAGTCTGCCCAAGGATTACAGACCAGCAATCATCCGCCTCAAGGTAGATTTCCAGAACGACCATTGGCGTATCGCCAAACTCTGCAAGTCTTATCCTGTAGTGTTTCATCCGACTACCTCCCTATTCGACACAGCCTTGATTGCCTCCGAAAGCAATCTCCTTGCCTCGGGCCGATCTTTGTTTTGCTCGTATTCCATCCGCAGCGCCGTGTAGATAGTGCTCCACTGTTCCGACGTACATCTGATTATGATGTTGCCCATGTTCGATCCTCCTTTGTGCAGATCGTCAGACGGCGCAAGCCGCCGCCTTGATTGTCCCGGCCCGTTCATAAACCGCCTCGCCGTTGCTGAAATGCCCGATGCAGACGATTTCCTCAAAGCCGTGGTAATCGGCCAGCTCTTTGAGCTTCTTCCCCAGCTTCCGGCGTTCACGCTGATACCGTCGCAGCATGTCGCTTCGGCAGCAGTCAAAGCAAAAATGTGCGTCCTCGTTGTCCAGTTCTTCAGGATCACCATACACGCCCCAACCGCGAATGTTCTTCCAGTCCACATCAAACTGGAGGCCAGAGTAATAGCCAGAGGATAGGCCCACGGCGAAAAAGGTCAGCTCTTCATTGAGCTTTCGCAGATCGCTCCAGACTTCATCGGATAGATACTCCGTGTCGTATGCATCGTATCTCGCATCGACGTTTTCCAGATTCTCGCCGCACTCTTCGCACACGTCGGCGGTGTCCATGTTCCATGCGCCGCACTCCGGGCAGACCTTGCTGTATACGTCCTCGTGAACGTACAGGGGAAAACCAAGCTGATTGCTGTTGAAATTTGTCGCTCCCATTGATAGACCTTCTTTCTGTAGATTTTTATAGTTTGGGCCGGTGCCGTTGTCGCACGACCGGCCAGAGCGTTAATAATTTGCGGGGAATGTTTCGCCTACCTCTTTGTAGCTCGCCGCGATGAGCGGCTTGTCCATGTAGCGCTCCAGACCGCTTCGCAACGCGGAAAAGATAGCGTCCATATCATACCGGCTGTTTTCGCTTGCCCTCCATGCGTCCATCTCAATTCTTATGATCTGATTGAGAACATCTTCCTTGCAGATTGCAGACACGGCTTTTGCCTTGTTGTATGTGTCCTGAAAACCGACGTGGGCGCGGAACGCCATGTTGTAGGCAATCTTTTGCTCCGCCGTGCAGATTTTCATATCAACGCCACGGATTTTGTGGTATTTCATATCGCAGCCTCCTTGACCATCTTTGTGCCGTTCTTCACGTTGTACACCAGCCGCAGGCCAGTAAATTTGTTTTCAAATTCCACCAGTCCGGGCGCAATCTCACGGAGAAAGGCAAATCCGCTGTTGTAAATAATATCCATACTGTCAAGTCCTTTCTTTTACTCCACGCGCCGCCACTCCCAGCGTTCCCACGCCGGGTGCACCTTTTTGACTTCATCGTACAGAGCTTTGAGCGTCTCCATGTATTCATCTTCCGCCAGCCGCTTGTCCAGTTCTTCCCGGCGTTTTTTTGTGATCCGCTCCCAGCCGTAGAGCCGCTGAAGATTTTCCCAGATTTCCGTAACCCTGTTGTTTTGCGCTTTGTGTATCGCCTCCAGCATGACTGTCTGGAAGTTGTAGCACTCCCATGTTCGATTGAGATAGAAACACTTTGCCTCGGCCAGCCGAGACCACTCGCCAGTGTCCCAAAGCTCTACGCCGTGAGCAAAGCCTCTCCGCGTTCCCCAGCTCCGGCAGTCAAACCTGAACGGGTGATTGTTGATCGTAATTCTGTAGGTTTCTTCCATGATATATTCTCCTTTATTTTGAAAACTGTTTTTCAAATTCCCGCTGATGGCGGCTCGTCGTTGCCGACCACTTTCCAAGGTGCTCCACCTTGCCATCTTTGCATCTGGAGACGATTGTGTTGTAGCTCAAAAGCTCGTACAGGCCGTTGCCTCTGTCAATCACTCTGGCCTTTCCGTAAAACGATTTTCTGCTGTCATACCTTCCGTTCAATTCAAAAATGTTTTCCATGATGAATCCTCCTTATTTGTGCAGATCTTCAGGCGATGAACGCGCCAAGCTCTCGCTCGGCGCGTTCTATCTCGGCTTGCAGATTTTTGCTGATCTTTGACAGACGGCGCACGGTATGTGCGCTGCTCCACTCGTTGACATAGACCTCCCGCACAAGAAAATGGTAGTGCTTTTCGTCCGGCGCTATGCAGAGAAAATCACCGCTGCCGAGAACGCCCTCCCGAAGCTGAATTGACGTATAGCCGAACTCGTTGCGCAGCCGATCCCGCAGATCGTCAACCGCCTGATAGGTGTACAAATTTCTGCTCATGTTTTTGACCTCGTTTCTGTAAATTTTCTTCCCATCCAATAGGGAACAAAGCCGCCGTTTTGCCACGCCGGAACGTTCGTCAATTTGCACAAAGATTTTGCAGATTTTTCATTTCCAGCCACTTCCATCCGTAAAAATCCACGTCTTCGTCACACGCGGTTATCTCAACGTCCATGATCCGGTTTAAGTCTTCGAGAGAAGCCCACATAAGACCGTTCTGGTCGCACGTGCAAATAATTTTTTCGTTCATTTTTGACCTCATTTCTACAGATTTTTATAAATAGTTTGCGGGAAATGCCGCGCCGATTTCTTCAAAGCTTGTTGCTATAAATGGCTTGTCCATATAGGCTTCGATCCCGCCGCGCAATGCCGCAAAAATGGCGTCCACGTCATACCGTCCTTTGTCTGTATATCCGTAACAATCCATTTCGTGCTTGACAATTTGATCCAGCACGTCGGCCTTGCAGATCGCAGAGACTTTTTTCGCAGAATCGTAACGATCCTGAAAACTGATATGTGCGCTAAACGCCATATTGTATGCTATTTTTTGCTCAGCGGTGCATACTTTCATTTCAAGATTTCTGATTTTGTGGTATTTCATAATTTTTTCTCCCGTTGTTTTGCAGATTTTCAGCCTGTCTCGTCAGTGCCGGACGGCCATCCCCGGCAGACGCTCCCCCTTGTGGGGGGCGTTTCGACATTTCTTTGCAGTTCTTCAGGCGATTGCAACAATCCCCCATTCCTCGCCGGGGTAAACGCGCCGCGCCTCCGCCAGCGTGATTTGCGCGGACAGAATATCCCGGCTTGCTTTGCCGAAAGAGTACGGCTTGCCCGCGATCCGAACATAGTACAACGAATTTTTGCAGATTTTCACGACATTACCTCCACGTTTTCCCGGCCATAAATGCCCCACAGAGTTTTGAGCGCGTCAAGGCGCGTTTTGCCCCACTCGCAGCGGGAAAACACTTCACCGTTGACTTTGATCTTGATTGTGTAGATTTTCATTGTTGTGCCTCATTTCTTTGCAGATTTTTATAAAAGTCTAAACAAAAACAGCGCCGCATATTTGCGCCGCTTTTGTTCGGATTTTTACTCTGGAGGCCGTCGGCGTGTCCAGCTTTTGCCGTTGGCGCGGCCTCCATTGTTTTTCAAAAGATGTAAAGCGCGTTGTTCACCTCCACAGAAACAGCTTCTTGATGCATGGCGGCCTTCATATCCAGCGCGAACCGTTCCACGTCGGCGGCATGATCCCGCAGGCCGTCCTCTGTACAATAGGCATAGACGATTGTCGTATCTTCCAGGACAAGCCCGGCCACGTCGGATAACCACGCGCCGCGCCCCGGCTGGATCGTCGCGCCGCCGAAAAGCTCGGACAAAAGCGCCGCGCATTTATCCACCATGGCGGAATTGTCCGCCGCCTCGTTTACGTTGTCCGTTGCCGGAACATATACTGCAATTCGTTGATTGAGTTTTACTGCATTTTCAAACATTGGTTTTCCCTCTTTTCTTTTTTGAATGACATTAGAAAAGCGCCGGGCTTGCGTCCGGCGCTTTTCTAAATTCATTATGTTCTGTTCGTTGTCTTGCTCTTATCCGTTCCCCCTTCCTTCACCCTATAGGGAACGCCGCGCCCGCTTTGCGTCGCGTCAAGCGGTTACAAATTACTACAAGTAACCGCGCCGCCGCGCTGCCCGGCTGGCGGAGCTCGCTGCCCGGCTGGCGGAGCCCGCTGCCGTTGTTCCTTTCTGCCCTATAGGGAACGCCGCGCCCGTTTTGCGTCGCTGCGCCGTAAATATCCGGCCATTTTGTATACATGCACAATTAACGGCGCGTAATTTGTGCACAATTACCCGTTATTAAACCGTCCCCGGCGCTTTGCAGCCGCCTCCCGCGGGCGCGTTTTTGTGCATAATGATGGAAAACGGGAAAACGCGCCCGTCTTCCCGTTCCTATAGTATTATATTAGATACGCCGCGCCGCGCCCTATATGGTAAAAACCGCGCTAAATGTTCAGAAAAAGCCCGGAAAACGTGAAAAAGCCCGGAAACGCGCCCGGAAATGTTAAAAAACGTCGGGCCGCGCGCCTCCATGCAATGTTCAGAAAAAGCCCTATTTTTGCAAAAAAGCCCTATTTTATACCCATGAAATGTTCAGCAAAAACGTGACCGCAAAACCGAGTCAAGGCAAAAATATATATGAACGTTTCAAAGCGTAAAGCGGGCGGAAATTGGCAAAAATAGCATAAATATGAACGTTTCAAGGCATAAAAACAGCCTCCACTCCCTGGTTAAAATGGGCGATATGATATAATGAAAACGAAAAGGGCGGGAGACAAG
>Ga0310697_10005747_pt1 | contig 11923 bp, 8 predicted proteins | sample 172DNAGHGlowgp2_FD_203883 | JGI IMG/M metagenome (GOLD analysis project Ga0310697, IMG submission 203883) | Sheep rumen microbial communities from Palmerston North, Manawatu-Wanganui, New Zealand - 1728 DNA GHGlow gp2 (v2) (version 2) | ecosystem: Host-associated > Mammals > Digestive system >... | reverse complement strand
CTTCGCCGTTGTAGATCATGTACGGCGTGCTGCCGTCAAAGCGAACGAAGGTGTCTCCGTCCCGGTATGCCGTTTCAAATACAATCCGGATACTCTTGACGGTCGGCGATGCGGAGGCCGGCGTCTGAGGAACGCCGCCTTCTTCCGAAAGCCTGACCTCGACGTCAAAGACGGTGTTTCCGACACGATACCGGTATACGAAACGGTCGACCGGTGCGTCGACGCGCAGGATCCCGGTCTCGGGATCGTAACGCATGCCCTCGTCGACAAAGGAAACACGGGAGGGATCGCTGACCAGCAGATGCATATCGTAGTACAGACCCAGTTCGTCCGCTGCAAAGGGCGCGGGCGCGGTCACGGACTGCTTTCCGCCTTCAACGACCGCGTCTGCAGGAACGGTCGGAAGCTGCTTCAGATGATTGCCGGAAAGAGAGACGGAGCGCAGCGCGGTGTTTGCCGAAAGATCGAGCGAAAGGAGCTCGTTTCCGTCGACGGAGAGCTGTTCGAGCTTCGGGCAGCCTGTGACGTCCAGCTCCGTCAGAGCGTTGTCGGAAAGCGTCAGCGTATGCAGCTCCGGAAGCGAGCCGAGCGACAGGTCGGAGAGCACACCGCCGGAAACCGTCAGCGAATCCAGCTTTTCGTTCGCGCTGACGTCCAGAGCCTGCACGCCGCTGTGCAGCGTGAGCGTCACAAGCTCCGCGTTTGCGGACAGATCGATCGTCTGTACGGACGGCAGCTGGAGATCGAGCGAGCGGAGCGCCCCGAGACCCGACAGATCTGTCGTTTTGACGGTCTCATCCGCGTGCCATGTGAGCGACGTAAGCTCCGGGAACTGTTCGAGCCCGTGAAGATCGCAAACGCCGTCCGGCAGCTCGAGCGAATCGACGCCGAGAACCTGCGCTTCGGTCAGGCAGTATTCGCCGCCGTCCGGCTCCGCGCCGAGCGTATCGATCAGGTATGCGCGCAGGGACGCGTCTGGAATGCTCTGCGCATTGAGCGACAGAAGCATCGCGGCGGGCGTTTCGTCCGGCGCGCTCGTTTCCGGTCCCTTTGCCGAGGGGGCGGGAGCGGACGTCGCATCGACGGTCGCTTCGACCGAGCGGTCCTCCGGCACGGCGCCCGGACGGAACAATCCGCCGAGCAGACCGCGACCGTACGGCGTCAGGGTAAAGAATCCGACGATCAGCAGGACGGCAGCGGCGGGGATCAGCTGACGCGAGTGCGCGCTGATCCAATGACACGCTTTCGAAAGCAGACGCTTCCGTCTGCGCGCAGCTTGTCTGCGCGGCGGTTCCGCCTGCAGCCGTTCGATCATTTCGGTCAGCGCGGGCGGCCAGTCCTCGCGCAGGGAAGCGCGAAGCAGGATCGCTTCGACCGACGGACAGCCGTGTTCGGCAGCGAGCGCAGCGGCTTCGTCTTCGCCGACGGAAAACGCGCTGTTCAACAGATACGGTTTTTTGCGGAGCAGTTTTTTCAGCTTGCGATTGGTCATAACAAAGTCCTCCCGAGCAAGAATACCATGAGTAGGGTCTGATGCAGCTTTGTCTGATCCTTTCTGATGCGCATCCGCATTCGCTTGAATCGCTGTGCGACCGTGTTGACGCTGACGCCGAGTCCGGAAGCGATCTCCTTCTGCGAGTACCCGTCCAGATAGAAGGCTTCAAACGCTTCGATCCATTCGGGCGGCTCGCCCTCGAGAAGCTCCCGCAAAAGCGCGCGCGTTTCGCGGTCCTCTTGCGCCGTATCCCGGTTCGCGTCGCCTTCGGCAAGCTGCGGCGCCAGCTCCCGGAATCGCCGGTCTCTGCGTACGCTGTTGCAGTATGCATGCCGCATGCACGTCTTGAAGTAGGCGATCGGCTCGCGTACGTTCTCCGGGATTTTGCCGGAATAGATCGTCAGAGCAAGATCGGCGACAAGATCGCTTGCGGTTTCGTGGTCACCTGTCAGCATCAGCGCATAGCGATACAGCCTGCTGCGATTCGCATCGTTCAGATAGACCGTTAACAAATCTTCAATTTGCATACCACACCCCGCATATACCGATTGGCAAGATTGTATAACAGCTGCACGGCGGGCGCAAGTCCCGCTCTTGTGCATCTCTGTAACTATGACGCGCCGGTCGGGTAAAATCTGTCATGTCATGCATGTTTTTTTCGCATTTTCGCCGGAGACCGGTTTTTTGTTGACGGCGTTGACAGCGGATGGTACAATAACGGCGTCGGATGCGGCGTACGGACCCGCGAAAAACGAACGGAACAAGGAGGCAGATCAATGAGCGACTATCAACCGAAGCCTGTGGATACGACCGGCGTCGTACTTCCGGAGGAGCTGCTGCAGCTTACGGAGCTGATCGCGGAAAATGTTCATGAGGTCTGGTCGGCAGGCAGGATCGCGGAGGGCTGGACGTACGGCGAAAAAAAGGACGCCGTTCTGAAAACGACGCCGCTGCTGATCCCGTACCGGGACCTTCCGGAGTCCGAGAAGGAATACGACAGAAGGACCGCGTTCGAAACCCTGAAGTTCATTGTCAAGCTCGGGTACCGGATCGTGCCGAACGATACGGAGAGCAGATAAAAGACGAAAACAGCAACACCGGCGAGGCGTCCGCTTCATCGGTTCTTTTTTCAGAAGATCCCGCGCGGTCGATCGGAAACGCTCGTACGCAGGCGGGAGGGGAGTAATCACGGATTACCGACCGGGCTGCTCCACCCGATAAACGTCCGTTCTGCGGTGCAAAAGAAGCGGCAGCTCACGGCGGACCGTTTCGAGCCGGTCAAGGTCGAGCGTTGTGATCGCGACGGATTCGGCTTCATCCATCTCAAGGAGTACGTCGCCCCAGGGCGAGCAGACGATCGAGTGCCCCCACGAATGATACGAGGCGGAAAGATCGCGCGCAGGCGCGACGCCGACCGTATAGACCTGGTTGTCGACTGCCCTTTGCCGGAACAGAAGCTCCCAGTGTGCGGGTCCGGTCGTCATGTTGAAGGCGGCGGGGACCAGAATGACCTTTGCGCCGGCGTCGACCATCAGCCGGGAAAGCTCAGGGAACCGGAAATCATAGCAGATGCAGAGCCCCATCGTGCAGAACGGCGTGGAGAAGGTCGTCACATGGTTTCCGGGCGAGAGCGTGTCGGATTCAAAGAAGCGCTGACCGCCTTTCACGTCGATATCAAAGAGATGCATCTTGCGGTGCTTTGCGATCTGCCTGCCGTCGGGATCGAAAACGTATGCGGTATTATAAACGCGGTCGCCGTCGCGCTCGGCGATCGAGCCGCCGCAGAGATACACATGCCGCTCCTTCGCAAGCGCCGAAAGGAACTGCCACGACGGTCCTTCCTCGGGCTCCGCAAAGGTCGGGAACAGCCGCGCTTCATAGGGACCGTTCCACATTTCGGGCAGGATCAAAAGATCCGCCGCGCCGTCCGGAACAGCGCTGACCAGTTCTCGGATATGGTCGTACGTTTCCTGCTTCGTTGGCTTTTGCGCAAGCTGGATGCTTGCGATCCGGATCTGATTCCGTTCCATAGCGCACTCCTTTGCCGTCGGTCTTTTCATTCATTGTATCAGCTTTCGCGATAAAAAGAAAGCCCTCGGATGCATCCCGCATCCGTTAAACGGCATAAACGCTTTTCTCGCACAATTATTCACAATTAATCTCATATTTCGCGTGAATTGATATAGACAACGAAATCGAAACCGTGTATAATATATAAAAATTAGTATGCCTTATTGTGTATTGACATTGACAAAAGGAGAGGGCTGTAAAAATGGACAGAATCTTCGGCAAAACGAAACGGGCGCTGTCTCTTTTGATCGCGCTGGTCATGCTGTTCGGCATGTTCGGCAGCGCGGTTGCGGAGACGGAAGAACCGCAGCAGGAGCGCGGCGCGTCGGACTTCTATCTGGTCGGCTCCATGAACGGCTGGAACGTGAACGAGGATTACAAGCTTACACGGAACACCGGCTCGAGCGCGACGGAGTACATGATCACGCTGGACCTTGAAGCCAACGCGGAGTTCAAGGTCACCGACGGGAATAAATCCACGTGGTACCCGGGCGGCAGCGACAACAACTATACGATCTCCGAAGCGGGCAATTACACGGTCTATTTCCGTCCGAACTACGACGGCGAAGCAAGCTGGCATTATAACTGCCTCTATGCTGAGAAGAACGAGATCACGACCTACGCGATCACGGTCACGACCGACGGCAACGGAACCGCGGTTGCGGACAAGGACGAGGCACAGGCAGGCGAGATTGTCACCGTCACGATCACGCCGAACGAGGGCTATGAGCTCGATTCCGTTACCGGCGCGCCTGAGACATGGAACCTCGAAGGCAACACCGGCACCTTCACGATGCCCGCCGAAGCCGTCACGCTTTCCGTGACATTCAAGGAGATCCCGCCCGCGCAGTCCTACCGGATTACAACGCATATCACCGGCGAAGGTACGGTTGACGTTCCGGCAAGCGCGCTTGAGGGCAGTGAGGTCACAGTCACCGTAGAGCCCGCCGAAGGCTACGCGCTGCGGGCGCTGAAGGTCGACGGCCTGGACGTCACGGCAAGCGTGAGCGAGAATTCGTATACTTTCATTATGCCGGGCTATGCGATCACCGTGGAAGCGGTCTTCGACGAGGTTCAGGAGGGCAGCTATACTGTCCATGTGAACGTCTACGGTCTCGGCACAGCATTTGCGGACAAGACGACGGCAGAGCCCGGCGAGACCGTTACGATCACGGTCGAAGAAAGCATCGGCTACGTGTTCTGCTACATTGAGGTCAACGGGGTCTCGCAGGGCAACGGCGTCAAGACCTTTATCATGCCCGCCCAGAACGTAACGGTCAGCGTCGTGTTCGAACGCATGGCGTATGCGATCACGCTGCACAGCGGCGTGCAGGGCACGATGAACGCGATCCCGCGCAACAACGAAGCGTTCTCCGATACCGAGGTGCAGATCATCGTCAACGCGGACGAGGATTACGCGGTCAAGACCCTGACCGTCACGAACGACACGACGAACGAAACCGTAGAGGTGAGCCTGAAATCGCAGGACGGACAGACCTCGACCTATACGTTCACGATGCCGGCAAGCACGGTCACCGTTACCGCAAGCTTTAGGAAACGGGCGACCAACGGCTACTACCTGATCGGCAACCACGGCTGGGCAACGAATCCGGACGATAACATCAATATGATCGACGGCGTCGACAAGTTCGTCGACGACCTCTCCGTCTCCGGACAGATGCTGCTGACGGTCGACCTCGAGGCGGGGCAGCAGATCAAGGTCGTTAAGGTCGTGGACGGCGCGATCGACACCTGGTACCCGGCGACCGGACCGAACTACACGGTCACGAGCGCCGACGCGGGCACGAGCGTGGTCTACTTCCGTCCGGGTTACGGCGGACCTTCCGACTGGTTCCAGAACTGCATCTTTGTTCGACACCTGCCGTACGATTTCTACCTTGTCGATATTGCGACCTCGCAGATCCGGCAGGACGACAAGCTCTTTATCAACAAGGAGTTCAACGGCAACGAGATCATCAACAGCAAGAACGAGACCATCAAGGGTCTCTACGGCTCCGAATACGAGCATATGGTCCTGACCTGGCTCGAATCGGGCGACAAGATCAAGGTCGTCAAGGTCCAGGACGGCGCGATTAAAGAATGGCTGCCGGACGGCATGGGGCTTGAATATCCGACCTACCGCTATTCCGACAGCGAGTATCCGCAGGACCCGGCCTATACCGGCATGGTCTTCGTCTTCTTCGAGGAGCAGATCGGCAAAGTGCAAGGCTACGACGGACAGATCCACTATCCGCGCGTTGACTGGACGAACCACGTATTCGACGTGCAGAAGGCATACAAGGCGGACGCCGCCGATAAATCGACGGTCAACCCGCTGAACGCCGAATCGCTGACCTACAACCTTGAGCACGGCAGCGTCAGTCTCTCCACCGGCACGCCGTTCATCCGCGACAGCCGCGCAAACGAGACGAACATCATCTATGAGCTGGCGCTGAACCAGAAGGTCTACGTTTCGATCCTTGCGGAGGCGGGCTACGCGCTCGACGGCACGCCGTACATCACGTATAACGGCAACACCGTGAATATGACGAAGGACGGCGATCGCTGGTACTTCACCATGCCGGCGGCGGACATCGTGATCCACGCGCCGATGCGCAAGGTCTTCCGCACGCAGTCCGTGCTGCTTTCCGGACAGATCGGCGTAAACTTCTACGTCGATCTCGCGGGGCTCGATACCTCGAAGTGCGAGATGCACTTTAAGATCGGCAAATCGACGGAGGAGCAGATCGACACCTTCGACCCGGATCATCACAGCTCGATCACGCCGACAAACTTCGGCTTTACCTGTTACCTGAACGCGATCCAGATGGCGGATGATATCACCGCGGAGCTCTGGTGCGACGGCGAAAAGATCTCCTATAAGCACTATTCGCTCGAGGAGTACGTAAAGTACTTCGAGCGTGCCGACAGCACGCAGGACGGCGTCGTCGAAGCGCTGCGCGTCATCCGCGCCATGATCGACTTCGGCTACTATGCGCAGCAGTACATGTTTAAGGCGAAGCCGGAGCTTGTCGAGAAGTACACCGAGGTCGAGCGGCATTACGCGACGCAGTACGACTTCGATTCCATCAAGCGTATGACGGAGAGCCATTCGCTGGGAAACACGGGCAGTATTGATATCGCCAACTCGGATATCAAGACCTTGGGAATATCGATCGCCGTGGATTCCGCGACCGCGATCATCGTTTATCTGGGCACCGAAACGGCTGCGCCGGAGATCAAGGTCGGTACGAAAAAGCTGACGCTTGACAATCCGGTAGTCGTCGGCAGCACCTATACGTGGCGATTGAAGGAGCTTTCGGCAAAGAGCGGCGCGCGGAGATTTGAGGTCCGGATCGAGGGCATCAGCCCGCACAATCTGGATAAGGTGTTCACGATCAAGGGAACGGCGGGCGGCAAGTTCACGATCAAGGTCTCGACGTTCTCCTATATCGACTATGTGCTGTCTCTGCCGGACAACAGCATCGAGTATCAGACCGATGCAAAGATGCTGGTCGCTTCGATGTATGCGTTCCACGAAGCGGAGGTCGCGTACCGCAGCTACATGAGTTCGGGTAATTGAATCGGGGGAAACAAGCTATGATGAAGGAACAGTACGAAAAAGCATCAATGGAAGTGATCCGGTTCGAGCACGGAGCCGACGTCATCATCACCAGTCCGAACGATGACACGCCTTTGCCCGAGACGGGAGAATAACAACAGAACAAACAGCAGGGACGGATCGGCGATCCGTCCTTTTTTCGCCGGACCGCAGGCTGCTTTTGAACGCGGCAGCTGCAAAAACCGTCGGATCCGGGCTTGTGTATGCCGGGTATATATGGTATGATATGCAAAGGATTTTTGACCGAACAAGGGGGAAACTGTTTGTGAAAAAGAAATGGGGCGATCGGCCGGGCGCGCGGTACATCAGGGACGTATCCGGATTGACGACGCTGATCTTTCACCTGATGCCGAAGCGGACGGAAAGCGAGGTATACCTTGCCGATAAGATCGACGCGACGGAGCTCGTGAAGTTTATCGAAAAGAAAAACGCCGAGCACGACAGTTACAAAACGACGATCTTCCACTGCTTCGTGCTTGCCGTTGCACGTATGCTCAAAGAACGCCCGAAAATGAACCGGTATGTGCAGGGCAGACGCATGTACGAGCGGGATTCGATCAGCCTTTCGTTCATGGCAAAGCGCCGCTTTGCCGACGACGCGGAGGAATCGTTCATGCAGGTCGTGCCGAAGGATACCGACACGATCGACGAGATCAGCCATCAGATCTACGGCGATGTACGCGAGGTGCGCAAGCATGAGCATTCGACGGGCGGCATGGACGCGACCGTCGACAAGTTTGCCAAGATCCCGCGGTTTTTGCTGATGCTGGTGTTCCGGTTCGTCCGCACGCTCGATTTCTTCGGCAAGGTGCCGCAATCGCTGCGGGAGGGCGATTCCAATTTCAGCTCGGTCCTGCTTTCCAACCTCGGCAGCATCAAAGGTCCCGCGGTCTATCACCATCTGAACAATTACGGAACCAACAGCATCATGATCACGGTCGGCACGCTGCATAAGGAGGAGATCGTCATGCCGGACGGCACAAAGCAGATCCGCGACGTGCTCGATTTCGGCGCGACGCTCGACGAGCGCATCGGCGACGGATTCTATTTCGTACGCAGCCTGAACCTTGTGAAGTATATCTTTGCGCATCCGGAGCTGCTGGACAGACCGCTTTCCGAACCCAGCGGATTTGAGTATTGATAAAAGGGGAATGAAATGATCACAGCAAAAACACCGTGGGCGGAGCACCTCGGGGCGGTGCCGCTCCATCTGGACTATTTTGAAGGCTCGATGTTCGATAAGGTCGCGTGGATCGCGGAGCAGTATCCCGACAACGTGGCATTCGATTTCATGGGACGTTCGACGACCTACCGGCAGATGGTGCACGAGATCGAACGCTGCGCCAAAGCGCTGAAAACGATCGGCGTACGCGAAAACGACAAGGTCACGATCGCCATGCCGAACTGCCCGCAGGCGATCTATATGTTCTACGCGGTCAATCTCGTCGGCGCGATCGCAAACATGATCCACCCGCTTTCCGCGGAAAAGGAGATCGAGTTTTATCTGAACGAATCCGAAAGCGTGACGGCGATCACGCTGGATCAGTTTTACGGGAAGTTCGAGGCGATCCGCGAAAACACCAAGGTCGTCAACATCATCATCGCGTCCGTGAAGGACGCGCTGTCCCAGCCGCTTCGCGCGGGCTATATGCTCACCGCGGGACGGAAGATCAAAAAGATCCCGAAGGACGCGCCGGTCATCCGCTGGCGTGAGTTCATGCGGCTTTCCGAGTATTGCTTCTACCGGTACAAGGTCGAGCGCAAATCGGACGATCCCGCCGTCATCCTGTATTCGGGCGGAACGACGGGCACGACCAAGGGGATCGTGCTGACCAACAAGAACTTCAATGCGCTCGGACAGCAGGTCGTTGCGGCGAACCCGATGTTCCGCGTGGGCGACAAGATGCTTGCGGCGATGCCGCTGTTCCACGGCTTCGGGCTCGGCGTCTGCATCCATACGATGCTCTCCGTCGGCGGACGCTGCATCCTCGTTCCGCGCTTTACGGCAAAATCCTATGCCAAGGATATCGTGAAATACCGCTGCAACTTCATTGCCGGCGTTCCGACGCTGTACGAGGCGCTGCTGCGGCTCCCGAGCATGGACGGCGCGGATCTCAGCTGCCTGAAGGGCGTGTTCTCCGGCGGCGACAGCCTTTCGATCGAGCTCAAGAAGAAGTTCGATACGTTTCTGTACGACCATAAGGCGGTCATTCAGGTGCGGGAGGGCTACGGCACGACCGAGACCGTTACAGCATGCTGCCTGACGCCGCCGCATATGTTCAAGGAAGGCTCCATCGGACTGCCGTTCCCGGACACGTATATCAAGATCGTCGAACCGGGCACGGATCGCGAGCTTCCTTACGGCGAGGAGGGCGAGATCCTCCTTGCGGGTCCGACGGTGATGAAGGAATACATGAAGCATCCGGAGGAGACGGCGCAGACGCTGCGCACGCATGCCGACGGGCTTACCTGGGTCTATACCGGCGATCTCGGGACGATGGACGAGGAGGGCTTTGTGTATTTCAAGGGCCGTGCAAAGCGCATGATCATTTCATCCGGCTACAACATTTATCCGGGACAGATCGAGAACATTCTCGACGCGCACGAAAAAGTGCAGATGAGCTGCGTCATCGGCGTACCGGATCCGTATAAGATGCAGAAGGTCAAGGCGTTCGTCAAGCTTTCCGCCGGCGTTCCCGCAACTGAGGAAACGAAGGCGGAGCTGATGGAATACTGCCGCAGAAGCATTGCAAAGTACGCAATGCCGTACGACATCGAGTTCAAGGACGATATGCCCAAAACGCTCGTCGGCAAGGTCGCCTACCGCGTCCTCGAGGAGGAAGAACTCGCAAAGATCAAAGCGTCCGCAGAGCAGGCGTAACCGGATCGGATCCGATTCAGCGGCTGTATTCCGCGAGCGCCGTCGTATCGAGCTTGTCAAACTGCGCGAGGAAGGGGAATAGTTCCCGCGCAATGGTTTTGACGCCGCCTGCGCTGTCGGATTCGATGTTCAGCGGCATCAGCGGATCGTGCAGGCTCATGCGCAGCAGGAACCAGCCGTTGCCGTGATCTGCGTCGAGATTGACGCGCACGCCCTCATAATTGTCAGGCGCGAGGGTCCAGCCGGTCTGCGCGGCTGCATAGACGTGCAGCTGTTCAAGAATATCGCTTCCGTAGGCTTGGAAATCCGGCAGCAGCAGGTTCATACGGAACTCTCTGCTCTCCACGGGCTCCTTGAGATCGGCAATCAAAGACTGGAGGGTGGTTCCCTCTCTGCGCGCGTTCGACAGCTCGATCAACAGCCGCGTTACCAGATACGCGCCGTCATCGAGGAAATAGTTTTCCTTCATAGCGCCGTGACCGGAGGTCTCCATAGCCAGCTGACTGTCATGTCCCTCCGCATTGAGACGGATGGACTCGTTGATCACGTTCCGATAGCCGCGCTTGAATCGATGATGCACGCCGCCGTGCGCCGCAATGAACGCCGCAAGCCCTGTGGAGGTGATCGAATCGGTAACGATCGTCGTACCGGGATGCTCTTTGAGCAAGATCGCCGCCATCATGGCGATGATGCGGTTGCGATTCAGCTCGCTGCCATCCGACAGCACCGCGCCCGCGCGGTCCACATCGGTGTCGAAGATGATGCCGAGATCCGCCTTGTTCCGCACAACGGCTTCCGTGATCGCCGCCATCGCTTCCTCGTTCTCGGGATTGGGAATGTGATTCGGGAAGGTGCCGTCCGGATCGAGAAAACGGGAGCCCGTCGTGTCCGCGCCGAGCGGTTCCAGCACCTCGGCGGCGTAGAATCCGCCGGCGCCGTTGCCTGCATCCACAACGATCCGCAAGCCCTCCAGAGGACGTGCAAGTCCGGTGGCTTCCTGCACCTTGCGGATCAGGATTTCGGCGTATTTCGGCATGAAGCTGCCGCTTGTCACGAAAGCGGCCGGCAGTCCGGTATGGGCGTCGGACGCCGCCAGCGTCAAAATCGCTTTGATGTCCTGCTTTTCCAGACCGCCGTTCCCGGTAAAGAACTTAAAGCCGTTGCGGTTAAAGGGCAGGTGGCTTGCCGTGATCATCACGGACGCATCGAAAAGGAAGCCCTCCGTGACGGTAGTCATGAACATCGCGGGCGTCGAAGCCATCCCCATATCCGTTACCGCAACGCCTTCCGCTGCAAGCGCTTCGCCGATCCAACCGGACAGCATCGGCCCGGTCAGGCGCGAATCGCGTCCGATCGCCACGCGCAGCGCGTCCTTTTTCAGACGGCTGATCAGCCACAGGGCAAAGCCGCGGGCGATATCGCGGCACGCCTGTTCCGTCAGATTCACGTTTTGACCGGCAACGCCTTCCATCGCGACGCCGCGAATATCGCTGCCGTTTTGCAAGCTCAGATAATCCATGGTCCCCCTCCGCGTACAATCAATGATTTCATATCAAATTATAACGATTTTGTCTGAAGAAGCAAGATGTTTCCGCATTTTCGGTCAAAAACACATGAATGATGCCGATGGAAAAACAAGACGCCTGCTTTGCTGCGTACACGAACTGCGTTCTCATCGTGCCGAAACGGGACATAAAAAAGCCACCCGGCGCGTTACGGCGCTGCCTCTGATTTGCAGAACAATGATGCAGCGCCGGCGACGCGGCTGCGCCGTGTACACGAACTGCGTTCTCATCGCACCGAAAAGGGACGAAAAAACCGCCCACAGGGCGGTTTCTGGCGTCCCCGGCGCGTT
>Ga0310697_10005746_pt1 | contig 11923 bp, 8 predicted proteins | sample 172DNAGHGlowgp2_FD_203883 | JGI IMG/M metagenome (GOLD analysis project Ga0310697, IMG submission 203883) | Sheep rumen microbial communities from Palmerston North, Manawatu-Wanganui, New Zealand - 1728 DNA GHGlow gp2 (v2) (version 2) | ecosystem: Host-associated > Mammals > Digestive system >... | reverse complement strand
GCGGGGCGGACGCCATCGTCATGGCCGGCGGAATCGGCGAGAACGCCGCCGAGCTGCGCGAGCAGATCGTCAAGCGCCTCGGCGCGCTCGGCGTGAAGCTCGACAAGAAGGCAAACCTCAAGGTGCGTTTTGGCGCGTCGGGCGTGATCTCCACGAAGGATTCCAAGATTCCCGTGGTGGTGATTCCCACCAACGAGGAGCTCATGATCGCCCGGGAGACCGTTTCGACCCTGGCGGGTCGAACGTCATAGGCTGGCGGCTTTTGATCGATTGCAATCGAAAGCCTTCGAAAGCAATCGGTCGAAAGCGTCCGTTCGCCATCGAAAGCCATCGAGAGCAATCGCAAATTCAAGCCACAAGTCAGAGGCAATGGAAAATGAAAGCAATTGAAAAGATCATTGAAAGGGCGTCCGCCCTGAACGGCACGGTCGTTCTCCCCGAGGGCATGGATGCCCGCGTCATAACCGCCGCGTGCGCGTGCGTGGACCGGAAGATCTGCACCCCGGTCGTGCTGGGCACGCCCGAGGAGATCGCCGCCGCAGAAGCTACGGCCAAGTTGAGCTTGGCCGATCGCGGCATCAAGACGATAGACTACACAGCCGACCCGCTCGGCGACGAGCTTGCCGCCGTCTACCTCGAGGCTTGGAACGCGAAGGAATCGCGCAAGCCGCCGGAGAAGCAGAAGATCATCGACCTCGCCGCGGCAACCAAGACGCTCCGCACGAAGCGCATCTACTTCGGAGGCATGATGGTGAAGCAGGGGCTGGTTGACGGCCTCGTGGCCGGATCCATCGCCTCGACAGGCGACATGCTCCGCGCGGCTTTCCACACCCTCGGCACGCAGAAGGGCGTGAAGACGGCGTCCAGCTGTTTCATCATGGATCTTCGCGAGCCGACGCCCTCGGGCGACAGTGTCCTCGCGTTCGGCGACTGCGCGGTGATTCCCAACCCCACGGCGGAGCAGCTGGTGGACATCGGCCTCTCGACGGCGCAGACTTACCGCGATCTTACGGGCAACGAGCCGCGCGTCGCGTTTCTCAGCTTCTCCACGAAGGGCAGCGCGGCGGGCGAGCTCGTCGAGAAGGTGCAGAAGGCCGTGGAACTGGCGAAGCCGGTGTTCGCGGAGAAGGGCATCGCGATGGACGGCGAGCTGCAGTTCGATGCGGCGATCGTGCCGTCCGTCGGCAAGCTCAAGAACCCGAACGGCGCTGTCCAAGGCAACGCCAACGTGTTCGTCTTCCCCGACCTTCAGGCCGGCAACATCGGCTACAAGATCGCGCAGCGCCTTGGCGGAGCAACGGCGATCGGTCCTAACCTCCAGGGACTCGCGAAGGCGATGAACGATCTTTCGCGCGGCTGTTCCGCCGAGGACATCGTGGGTACCATCTGCGTCACCTTGCTCCAGTCACAGGCCAAGTAATGTCCCCTACCCAGCAACTGGCCCGCGCAAAGGAGGTCTTCGATGTCGAGATCGAAGGCCTTCGGCGTACGCGCGACTCGCTGGGGGAATCCTTCTCGCGCACGATCGCGCTGATGAAGGAGTGCATGGACGCGGAGGGAAAGGTGGTCGTCACGGGAGTGGGCAAGAACCTGCACGTGGCGGAGAAGATCAGTGCGATCCTCGCCTCTACCGGCACTTGTTCCATAGTCCTGAATCCCGTGCAGGCGATGCACGGGGACCTGGGGATGACGGGGCCGAAGGACGTGTTGCTCGCGCTTTCGTTCAGCGGAGAGTCGGAGGAAGTGGTTCGCCTCATACCGGCCATCCGTCGCCACGGACTCAAGGTGGTGGCTCTCACGGGCCGGGCCGATTCCACGCTGGCGGGCCTTGCGGACGTGGTGCTCGAGATACCCTGCGGGCCGGAGGCGTGTCCATTCGGCATGGCGCCCACAAACTCCACTACGGCTACCATGGCGATGGGCGACGCGCTCGCGATGGTGATGATCGACGCGCAGAACTTCGACAAGGAGAGCTACGCGCTCAACCATCCCGCGGGGGCGATCGGCCGCGCGCTCGTTATGCGCGTCTCGGACGTGATGCGCACGGGCGACCGCTTCGCGCGCGTGCCGCCGGAGACGACGGTGCTCGACACGCTCCTCGCGATGACGAAGGCGCAGGGCGGCTCCGCCGTGGTGGCCAACGCCGACGGCACGCTCGCCGGCATATTCACCGACGGCGACTTCCGTCGCAGTTTTGCCGCGGCCGCACCGTCGGCCGCGCCGGCCCTGCTTTCGGCCCCCGTCTCCGCCCACATGACGCGACATCCGCTCTTCGTTCGCGACACGGCCTACGCCGCCGACCTGTTGCGCATCTTCGAGAAGAAGCGCATCGACGACCTGCCGGTGTGCGACGAGGGCGGCCGCGTCGTCGGGCTCGTCGACATCCAGGATTTGCCCAAGCTCAAGGTTTTATGATACAATCAATCCGCAAACAAGGAGAATAGCCATGAAGATCAAAACGTTGCTCTGTTGCTCGCTCGCGTTCGCGTGCGTTCTGTCCGTGTCCGCGCAGTATTCGCGCCGTTCCTCGTCATCCTCTCGCAGCGGGAAGTCCTCCCGCGAGCTGGCGCAGGAGAAGATGGACGCGAAGGTGAAGATAAGCCAGATGCCCAGCATCGGGCCGCAGTCGCTCCTTGTCGCGCCCAGCCTCCAGGCTCAGGGCGGCAGCCAGCCGATCACGAAGAGCCGCCGCCAGTGGGGCGTGTACGAGATGACGTACCGTACCGCGCAGAAGTGGACCGAGGACATCACGGTCAACTGGTTCGTCCTTTGCGACACGAAGAAGGCCAAGCATATCGACCGTTCGAAGACGGCGAAGCGCCTGCCGCCGTACGTGTACTACACGCTCGTGACGCGCTACGTCAACATCCCGGAGGGCGATCACCGCTCGTGCGTCTGCCTGCCTCCGTCCTTCATCGAGCGCTATGGCGAGCCGGTGGTGATCTCGTGCGAGCTCGTCACGGCCGAGGGCAAGCTGCTTGACGGCGGCACGGTTGTGAACGGCTTCCCCTACGTGCAGGCCGGCCAGTTCGGGGAGGAGGGCAAGCAGAAGATGGAATGGTGGAACAAGGACGATATCATCAATGCCAAGGACAAGAGCGGAGAGGCGATGATTGAGATTCGCCAGGGACTCGTCGACCGTTCCAAGACACCCTTCTACCTTGTCAACAACGCCGACTACGAGGCGATCCAGTAAGCCATGCGATTCCTAACGTTAAACATCGGCGCGTCGAAGGCCACGCTGGCCGAGTACTCGCTGAGCGGCAAGCGGAAGCTCACGCTCACGGCGTACGGCAGCGGCGACCTTTCCGGCACGGACGCCAACGACCCGGCGGCGCTGTCTGTCGCGCTGCCGACGGTCATTCACGAGATACTGCGCGCAAAGGGCATCAAGCCCGCGCCGCTTGTGCTGTCCCTGAGCGGGCAGACCGTCTTTCCGAGGTTCGCCAAGATTCCGCCCGTGGGCGACGCGGCGAAGCTCGATCAGCTTGTCGGATACGAGATCGAGCAGAACGTGCCGTTCCCAATCGACGAGATCGTGAGCGACTGCCAGTTCCTCGGCACCACGCCGGAGGGGGACAAGGCGGCGCTCATCGTGGCGGCCAAGCTCGAGGGCGTGCGCGCGGTCACGGAGTCCGCGCTGTCCGCCGGCCTCAAGCCGACCATCGTGGACGTTTCACCGATCGCGGTGTGCAACGCGCTGCGCTATTCCAACCCTGGGCTCTCCGGATGCACGGTGGTGCTAGACATCGGCGCGAAGACGACCAACCTGATCATTCTCGAGGACGAGAAGATATACAACCGCTCGATCCCGGTGGCGGGCAACGCGATCACGAAGGAGATCGCGCAGGCATTCGGGTGCTCGATGCAAGAGGCGGAGCAGCTCAAGGTCGAGCGCGGGTACGTGTCGCTTGGCGGCGTGACCGAGGACGAGGACGAGGTGGCCGACCAGGTCTCGAAGATCGTCAGGAACGTGTTCACGCGGCTGCATGTGGAGGTCTCGCGCTCGATCAACTTCTACCGTTCGCAGCAGGGCGGTTCCGCCCCTGCCCGCCTGTTCCTGACGGGCGGCACGGTGCGGCTGCCGCAGCTCGTGGAGTTCTTCACCGAGTCGCTCCAGGTGCCGGTGGAGTTCATAAACCCGTTCGCCGGCGTGAACGTGGGGCCGCACGTGGATACCTCGGAGCTGGAGAACGACGCCTTCACGTTGGCGGAGTCCGTGGGCCTGGCGCTGCGCCAGACGGATGCCGCAGCGATAACGCTCAACCTGATGCCTCCGGAGCTGGTGGAACGCGCGCGCACGATCCGGCGCATTCCGTTCCTGGCGACGGGCGCGCTCGCGTTTCTTGTCGCGCTAGGGGCGGCGTGGTACGCGGAGAGCCACCTGAGGGACGTGGCCGCCGCCGAGCTTGAGCAGGTCCAGGCGAAGAACGGGCAGCTCAAGTCGAAGGAGACCGCGCTCAAGGCCGCGCAGTCTGCGGTCAAGGCGGAGGTGGAGAAGTGCGACAGGTTCCAGCAGCTTATGCTGCGGCGCTTCGAACCGGTACGGCGCCTATCGACCGTTCGCGACAGCCTCAAGCAGATCGACGGGATGTGGATCACGGCGTGGGAGCCGCTCAAGGCGAACCGCCGCGACGGCGACGCCCGCGGCAACGAGGCCGCTCCGCTCGAAGGGGCCAAGATCACGATCCGCGGCTGGAAGGACGCCATGACGAAGGCCGAGAACAACTGGTCCAAGCTGAACAACGGGCAGAAGAAGACGGCGAACGTCATCGTCATGGATTCACTCAGGAAGAACGCCGACGTGTTCGCAAAGGTCGAGCCTGAGAACATGAGGGAACTGAAGGGCTGTCTCATGGAATACACCATCAAGGTAACGTTTGCGCCTGCGCCGTCGATCATCGCGCCGGCCAAAGGGAAGGAGGCGGGGAAATGAGCCTCTCCAAGCATCAGATGATAGGGATCGGGTGCGGATGCGCGTTTCTGGCCGTGGCCGGAGTGCTGGGCTACATGTTCCTCGACGCGTCGTCCGAGCGCGCGAAGCTGGAGGCCGGAGACGAGGAGACCGGCGATCCCGGCCTCGAGGACGCGAAGAGCGCGTTCATGGCGTACAACCGCGCACCGGTGTTCCCGTCGCAGGAATCCATCAGGTCCGTCAAGTCCAACGAGACCTGCTATGCGGCCTGGTACGCGGACACCCGTGCGCTCGCCGCGCGCGGCGACTACGCCGAGCCGGAATCGCCGGAGGACAACTCCGCGTTCAAGGAGCGCCTCAAGATAGAGGTGGACCGGATGTGCAAGCTGCCGGGCGGCGTGGAAGGCCACATCGCCGTCGCGGATTGCAGGTTCGGATTCGAGAAGTACCTCGGCGAGAACGGGATTCTGCCTGACCAGAAGGACGTGCCGTTCCTGGCGCGCGAGCTGGCGTCGGTAAGCCGTGCGGTGGACATCTTCGCCGAGGCGGGCGTCAGCGAGGTGCAGTCCGTCACGCGCCCCAATCCGCCGAAGGCCGACAGCCACGACGTGCAGAAGCCGAGGGGCGGCGGGAAGAAGGCTAAGGGCGATGCCGCTCCAAGCGAGACGTGCCTTGAATACAAGTTCGCCCTTCGGGCTCGCCCGGCCGCGCTCGTGAAGATGCTCAACAGCCTTTCGTCCGACGCCCGGTTCATGGTCGTGAAGGACTTCTCCTTCCGCAGATCCGAGGCGTCCGACATGATTCTCACCAGCATTTCCGCGAAGGAATCGGCTGAAACGCAGGCGGCAGAAGCGTCATCGGGCCGCCGAGGCCGCCGAGGCCGCGGCGTCGAGGCGCAACAGCCGAAGCTAGGCGAGGCGGAGACCGGCAAGGGCAAGAACATGCTGGTTGTGGATCCGGAGCTGGACGCGCCGTTCGACGTCAGCTTCACGCTCGCCGTCTACGACTTCGGCCAGTCCGGGGGAACGGCCGCGCAAGACGCAGGAAAGGAGGCCAAGTGATGGTCGCTTCCAAGGAGAATTTCTTCAAGGCGCACTGGGACTGGCTGGTCGCCATAGTCGGCCTTGCGGCGCTGGGCCTGGCGGGCTTCTACCTGTTCAGCTCGCTGGGGCAGTCGCCCGACGAGGCGGCGGCTGAATGTTCGGCCTGGATGGAAGCCGAGCTCAAGAAGCCCCACAAGGGCGTCGACGCCGTGGATCTCAAGGATCTCGTGAAGGTGGCTGGACAGCTCAAGGCGCCGCCTTCCCTGCGCGAGATCGACGCGAAGAAGAAGAGCTTCCTCGTGAGCGAGCGGCGCGTGTTCTGCCAGAAGGGCGACGAGACCTCGAAGGACAAGGCGTGCGGACGCCCGATCCCGGCAGACCTCGAGCAGTGCCCGTTCTGCGGCATGAAGCAGCGCGTCGTCAAGGTCGAGGTCGACTCCGACAACGACGGCCTTCCGAACGAATGGGAGAAGAAGTTCGGCCTGAACCCGAACGATCCCTCCGACGCTTCGCTCGACAAGGACGCCGACGGGTTCACCAACCTCGAGGAGTTCGAGGCAAAGACCGATCCGAGCGATCCGAAGTCGCATCCCGACTACCTTGCTTCGCTTTCTGTGTCCGGCCAGCTGCAGCAGACATCCCTCCCGTTCTGGTTCAAGACGTACTCGCCGATTCCCGGCGGCTTCCGCTTCACGCTCCACCGTCTGGACAAGAACGGACAGGACATGAAGGGCTATAACGCCACCTGGTCGGTGAAGAAGGACGAGCCTATCGGGAACACCGGGTTCGTAGTCACGGGATTCGAGAAGAAGTCAGAGCTGCGCGTCATCCACGGATCGAAGACCGGCAACAAGCGCAACGTGGACATCTCGGTCATCGAGCTGACGCGCGCTTCTGACGGAAAGAAGCTCTCTGCCACGATCGACGAGCGCAAGGTTCCAGTGGAGGCGCAGGTGGAGCTTTCGTACGACCGTAACAAGAGCAGCTGGAAGAAGACAGTCTCCGTCGGCACAGAACTCGACCTCAACGGCGAGAAGTACCGCGTGGTCGATCTTCGCCCAGGCGAGAACGGGTGCGATGTCAAGATTGAAGACATGAAAACAAAAAAGCAAAAAGTCATTCGATGAGGCTTGATTCTGCGAACGGAATACTGTATCATTTACGGACGCTGACAGAGGAGCATTTTCGATGAGTGCCAAAAACAAGTTTGTGACGTTGGGTGTCGCATGTGCGTCGCTCGCGATGGTTGTCTTTGCGCAAGACGATCTTGACAACCTTTTGCAGGAATTGGGAGCTGACAAGAAGCCAGCCGCCCAAGAGGCGCCGAAGCCCGGGGAAAAGCCGGCCGAACCAAAGGTGGAGGAGAAGCCTGCCGCGCCCGCCGTGCCGGAGGTGAAGGTGCCCGACGCGCCGCCCGCGCCTGTGGTCGAGGAGAAGAAGCCCGAGGCCGAGAAGCCTGCCGAACCCGCGCCCGCGCCTGTGGTCGAGGAGAAGAAGCCCGAGGCCGAGAAGCCTGCCGAACCAGCGCCCGCTCCCGCGCCTGCGGTCGAGGAGAAGAAGCCCGAGGCCGAGAAGCCTGCCGAACCAGCGCCCGCTCCCGTGCCTGCGGTCGAGGAGAAGAAGCCCGAGGCCGAGAAGCCTGCCGAGCCCGGGCCCGCTCCCGCGCCTGCGGTCGAGGAGAAGAAGCCCGAGGCCGAGAAGCCTGCCGTGCCCGAGCCCGCTCCCGCGCCTGCACCTGCACCTGTTGTTGACGATCTCGCGGGTGTCCCTGATGCCGATCTGCTTAAGGACATCATTGCGACCGAGAAACTGCGTCGCGAGGCTTTGGAGCGTCAGGCGGCTCAGGAACTGGAAGAGGCTCGTACGGCGATGGTCGCGCGCGACTGGGATGTCGCGTACAAGAAGTACCGTCTTGCCTATGCCCACCTCGAGGATCATGTCGGCGGCGAGGTGTTCCGCAAGGAATGTGTTACCGGCATGGCCCAGGCAAAGTACGAGTCCGCGAAGCAGGCTCTGAAGGACGGCGATCGCGAACTTGCGCTGAAGGATGCCCAGGAGGCGCAGAAGCTTCGTCATCCGCAAGCGGCGGCGCTCGTCGAATCTCTCAAGACGGAGACGACCGAGGAGGTGGTTACGGACGTGTCGGCGATCAAGCATCGTCGCAACGACAAGGACTACAAGGCCGACCGTGACCAGATCCGTCGCCGCCTTCGCCTTGCCTCGCAGTACCTTTCCGTGCTGGATCTCGACAAGGCGCTCGAGCAGTCCGACCTTGTCCTGCGCGACGATCCGTACAATACGGAGGCGATTTCGCTCCGTGCGCGCATACAGCGGCGTCGCGACATGGTGCTCGAGAACGAGCGCGAGGCTACGCGCCGCGGAATGATCGCGGACATCGGCGCCGCCTGGCGTCCGGTCTACGCCGTGAATTCCGGGGAGCTCAAGGATGTCGACGGCGGCACGTTGAAGACGCCGGTCGGCGGAGCAGACGGCAGTTCGGTGGAGCAGTCGATCGAGAAGCGCATGAAGGACATGATCCTTCCCTCGATCTCGTTCCGTCCGCCGGCGACGATCATCGACGCGGTCGATTTCTTCCGTCAGGCGTCGAAGGACTTCGATCGCCCGGACATCCCCGTCGACCAGCGCGGCTTCAACTTCGTGCTTCAGCTCGAGAACGTCCTGACCTCCGGCGGCGGCGATGCTGCCGGCGGGGACAAGAACGCCGGAGGGAACGCGTTCGGCGCGGCGGCGAGCGAGGAGCCTGCGGCAGGCGACGTGCCGGTCATTCCCACCGTGAACGCGTCGAACATGTCGCTGTGGGAATCCTTGAACCTCGTCTGCAAGGTCTGCAAGCCCGCGTTCAAGTTCCAGGTGAAGGGCAACGTGATCATGGTCATGCCGAAGAGCATGACGACCGACGAACTGATCACGCGCTCCTACAACGTGGTCGAGGACTTCGTCGACCGCATGAACAACGCGTCGAGCGACCTGAAGAACCAGAATGCGGGCGAGTTCGGCAACAACAACAACAACAACGACTCCGGCGACGGCGGCCAGGAGAACGACTGGAAGGCGTTCTTCTCCGACCTTGGCGTCATGTGGCCGAACGGCGCGAAGATCAAGTACATCAAGGCGCTCGGCAAGATGCGTGTGACCAACACCGAGGAGCAGCTGGCGATTCTCGAGGACGCCCTGAAGGACTTGAACGCGACGCCGAACATGATCGAGGTCGAGACGCGCTTCGTCGAGGTCGCGCAGGAAGACCTGAACTCCCTCGGATTCGAGTGGCTTCTCAATTCCGACTACTCGTTCAACGTCGGCGGCAAGCTGTCGAAGGTCCTCAACCTGAGGGACGGTGCGTGGAACCTTGGAACTTCCGCCTATACGCAGACTTCCGGCGAGAAGACCGTCACGACGAAGGAGGGAACCTCGTTCTCGTCCGAGTCCTCGCTGGATACCGCGTGGAACGCCGACCCGAGCGGGAATCTGGTTTCCTCGGAAAGCAAGTCTGGTCCCAATACCAAGTCGACGACCACCGGTCCTGACGTCGATTCCACGCTGACGGAGGTCTATACTTGGTCGCAAGCTACCACGAGCGGGTGGGGCAACAGGGATTCGGCCGGTAATCGCTACACTCGCGCAAACGGCAACCGCACCGGCAAGAACATCGGCATCAACGCCGTCAACGGAACGACGTACCAGACCGGCATGCGTTACCTGTCCAGCGACGGCAACCACATCTCTGGCGACGGCGCGTCCACGAACGACAGGTTCATGAAGGTGAACGCGTTTCTCGGCAACGCGGATCTCTCGATGATCCTGCACATGCTCTCTCAGCGCAGCGACACGGACCTCCTCTCCGCGCCTAAGGTTGTCACGAAGCCTGGCCAGGAGGCGACCATCAAGGTTGTCACGATCTACCGCTATCCGCAGGACTACGACGTTACGATCCAGTCCACTGGCGGCAGCAGTTCCAGCAGCTACGGCGGCAGCAGCGGCGGCGACGGCAAGATCCTCCCGATGGTGGAGCCGCAGAACTTCGAGACGCAGGAAGTCGGCGTGATCCTTACTGTGACGCCTGAGCTTTCCTCGGAGGGCAACTTCATCAACCTGAAGCTCAACCCGAAGGTAATCTCCGAGCCGACATGGAGGGATTACGGCATGAAGGTTCCTATGGATGCCGTCAGCCCGTCGACGAAGTACGGCGTGTCGCAATTCAACCCTGTTACCGGCGTGATGGAATGGGTGAGCAACACCAACAACGAGAGCACGGAGATGGAGTGGTTCACGGTGCCGATGGAGCAGCCGTTCTTCAAGGAGCGCTCGATCGACACGGTTGTCACGCTGTACAACGGCGCAACGGTCGTGATGGGCGGACTGATCACCGAAGAGCGCAAGTCGATGGAGGACAAGATTCCGTTCCTCGGCGACATCCCGTTCATCGGCCGTCTCTTCCGCAGCCGCAGCGAATGGTCGAGCAAGCGCAACCTGCTGCTGTTCGTGACCGCCCGCCTTGTCGGCCCGGACGGCCGCATGATCCAGAACAGCAACGGCGCGCCTACGACGGTTGCGACGGGCGGCAACACGCCGGCCGCGCCTGCGCCCGCTGCCGAGGAGAAGTAAGTTCTTGAAGATAGCCCTGACAGGTGGCATCGCCTGCGGGAAAAGCCTGGTCGCCAAGTTCTTCGAGGAACTTGGCGTCCAGTCTTTAGACGCGGACGATGTCGTTCACGAGCTGGAAGCGCCTGGCGGCGCGGCAGTCGCCGCCATAGTCGCGCGCTTCGGCGCTTCGGTGCTCGCGCCCGACGGCGGCATCGACCGGAAGAAGCTGGCAGAGATTGTGTTTTCTGCGACCGGGAGGCGGGAGGCGGGAGGGCCGCTTCACGAACTTGAGGCGATTCTTCATCCGCTTGTCCGAAAGCGGCTTCTGGATTTTGCCAGTAACCCCGTTCCCCCTTCCCGTTCCCCGTTCCCCGTTCCCCGTTCCCCGTTCCCCGTTCCCATCGTAATAATTCCCCTTCTTTTCGAATCGCATTTCGAATCGGATTATGATACAATACTCTGCGTCTCCTCCACGGAAGATCATCAGATCGACCGAATGATGCGTACGCGCGGTTACACGCGTAGGCAGGCGGAGGCGCGTCTGGCGGCGCAGATGCCCGTGGCCGAAAAGGCTGCTCGCGCCGACTGGACAATCCACAACGATTCGACGACAGAAGATCTGAAGGCGGAAGTGCGGCGTTGCGCCGCATGGCTCTCCGCCAGAAGCTAGAAGGGAAAAGATAGATGAGCAACGAAGAGAAGGTCGCTCCCGATGCAGGTTCTGCTGCGTCCGCTCCGGCGGATGCCACGGCGGAGGCAAAGCCAAAGAAGAAGCGCGGTCGCCCAACAAACGCTGAGCGTGCGGCCCGTGCCGCCGCGAAGGCTGCGGCCGAATCGTCTGGGACGGCTGCAGGATCCGCTGCGGCAACCGGCGTCTCGCCTGTTGCGCCTTCCGCAGAGAAAAGCGAAACGAGGGCTGATTCGCCGAAGGAGCCCGCTCCCTCCGCGGCAACGGGAGTGTCGCCCGTTGCGCCTTCCGCCCCCAATCCTCAATCTTCCGTTCCCCAATCTTCCGTCCCTCAGTCTTCAATCCCGCAAAACATCCCCAATCCATCCACCGCGCAGCAGCCGCTTTCAATGCGCCAGCTGAAGCGGCGCCAGTGGTTCGAGCGCCGCAACAAGATGCGCGGGCAGAACGTGCAGGGGAACCGCCGTCCGCCGGAATCGCAGCAACAGCAGCAGAATGTTCCGCCGCCCGAGCCGACCGTGCCGCGGAATCCCGATCTTCCCGAATACAAGCTGGCGGACATCCACTCGTGGGACAACGCAACCATCGTCGAGAAGATGTGGCCTGACGCGAACGCGGAAGAGCTTGGCGCGATGAAGCGCCACGAGATCATATTCCACGCGATCCGCCGCTATC
>Ga0310697_10005744_pt1 | contig 11928 bp, 9 predicted proteins | sample 172DNAGHGlowgp2_FD_203883 | JGI IMG/M metagenome (GOLD analysis project Ga0310697, IMG submission 203883) | Sheep rumen microbial communities from Palmerston North, Manawatu-Wanganui, New Zealand - 1728 DNA GHGlow gp2 (v2) (version 2) | ecosystem: Host-associated > Mammals > Digestive system >... | reverse complement strand
CGAAAAGTTCGACCGTTCCGTGATCGACAGGGCTTAAGCCTGTGACTGCCCTGATTGCTGTGGTCTTACCGGCTCCGTTTTCTCCGATAAAGCCGTAGATCCTGCCTCTCCTGATCTCGAAAGACACGTTGTCGAGCACGGTTTTCGAGCCATAAGTCTTAGAGAGATTGCTGATCTTCAAGATGGTATCATTCATTCCAAATTATCCTCCCGTTTGGTATGGGTACATGATACCTGCCCATCCTTAACGGCAAGATAGCCAAACATTAACGTAACATTAAGTTCTTGATAGTTGTTTCTTAACTGCGAAAATACGGTCTTAGATCCGCATAGCATGCCGGGCAGTGTTCCTGAGGAATTCCTGAAAGCAGCTGCGTGCCGCAGAAAGGACAGGTCTCAAGAGCGTTCTTCTTTTGAGCTTCGGCTAGTTCTCGTGCGGTGATCAGGGGCCTGCCGGGATCTGCATAAGATGAGACTGCGCCTGCCATTCCAAGGCCTGCAAAGCCGCCGGCGGCGCCTGCGGGATTAGAGGCTGCCAGCTGGGCTGCTTCAGTAAGACCTAATGCTACCAGTGCGCCGAGTGCTGCGGGATCGTCTGCGAAAACCTTTGCCGAATCGAACTGCTCGACACGTTGTCTGGATTTCTCATCGAGTGTCAGATCAACGATCACGATTGACTCTATTACCATGCCGCGGTTCTCACGCCACTGCCTTGATACTGCTTCGTTGACGGCGTCTTTGAGCTTACTCTTGTTCGATAGGAGCTTCGGGAAAGGAACTTTGTCGCGTGTGGCACAGAGATTGAGCGCCTCCTCCATGTGGTCCTGCACTTCGAGGAAGGGCATTTTCGGGCTGTATTCAGAGCCCATGTAATCATATACAGTGGTATCTTTACCGGTCTTCTTGAAGAACTTGACCGGATCGACGATCCTGAATGAGAACATTATCCTGAACTTGAAGTAAAGGTTGCCGTACACCGGATCGGGGTACATCACGTTAAGGAATTCCCTGCTCGTCTGGTTCATTATCTCGAGGGCGTTGACGTAGTAGATCCTCTGGGTTTTCGTGATCTCGCCCGCGAATCTGAATCTGTCGAAAGCATCTCCAAGAACGCCCTTAATGCCGCCCGAGAGAACTGAGGCGGAAGATGAAGTATCCCATGTATAAAGGCCGGGAGCGTCAACTAAGTCGACTATCTCGCCGTTGTCGATCATGAGGGCATAAGTGCCTTCAGGGACTATGACCTTTGAACCTGCCGAGATGATATCGCTGCTGCCCTGGTTGAAACCCTTGGAATTCATTCTTTTCGCGCGCCTGACGAGAGTATCCTGACCCAGGGAATCCGTTCTGAATGCCTCCAGATACTGGTCCTGAAGTTCGGAGTTAATTGAATCTGATACAACGCCTGCAATGTTGCTGATAAATCCCATGTTATGTTCTCCTGCGGCTGCCTGCAGCAATCGTGCTATCCCTTAAATATCAATCAGATTATATCAAATCCGGACTTAGACCTTAACCATAAACAGTGCGTGGAAGTATCTCTTCATCGCCATCAGCTCGTCAAATGTGCCCTGCTCTTCGATCCTGCCGTCACGCATGACCAGGATCTTATCGTATCTGCGCATGAGGCACTCTTCAAGCGAATGCGTAACGACGATCCTCGTAAGCCCTGTAAGGTCTAATATATCTGAGGACACCTTGTGAGCAGTCTGAGAGTCAAGCGCTGCCGTGATCTCGTCTGCAACAAGGACAGACGATTTCTTCAGAAGGCTTCTTGCTATAGAGATCCTCTGCTTCTCGCCACCGGACAACGCTTTGCCGCTCTCGCCGCAGAGATAACCGCTGCCGCGCTCTTCGACGAGGTCTTTTAAGTTGGACCTTCTGATCGCTTCATTCACCTCATCTTCAGGGAAATCGCGGAACATCGTGATGTTGTCCTTTATCGAAGAATTGAATACGAACACATTCTGTTCGATCGATGAGACCTGCTCGAAAAATGAATCCGAAGATGCATCCTTAAGATCAAGGTCATCCCAGAGCACTTCTCCGCTGTATTCAGCACCGCAGCAGCCTGACATTATGAGATTTAGGAGCGTCGATTTGCCGCTTCCGGAAGCGCCTACTACCGCATAGGATTTCCCTGCTTCAAAATCGAAGGAAATATCGTGAAGGACTTCTTTTCCTTCTTCATAAGAGAAGGATACGTTCTTTAGTGAGATGCCTTTTTCGAGAGTTGAAAGCTTTTCTTCTCCGCCTGTAAATGAACTCTCTTCCAGAGATTTTGCGATCTTGTCTATAAGAGCACGCGATGCTTTGCGCGCTGCAAGAAGGCCCGGGAGCTCTGCAACGGGCGCGACAACGAAGTTCATGAGATTTACGAACATCATGACGTTGCCGGCGGTTATTCCTTTTCCGGAAAGCGCCATATATGCGCCTGCGAGGAACACCGTGACCTGGGCGGTCATGCCGGCAAACTGGCCTAATGTGCTGATCAGGATCTGAAGCCTTGAGCGCTTGTATTTCGAGTTCTCGAGCCTGGTGTTCTCATCGCAGAAGAGCCCTGAGACAGGCTTTTCCGCGCGGAATGACTTCACTACCGAAAAGCCGTTTAAGCAGTCTGATACTGTTGCTGTAAAGCTCTTGTTCCTGTCAGATACTGAGACTTCTTCCCTGCTGAGTTTTTTCGCAGACACGAGCGATACCACAAGCGGCAGGAACGTAACTGCAACTGCGATCAGGGTCAGGACAGGCGAATAACAGATCATCAGGCTGAGCGACGTGAAGAATGACGTCACTCTGAAGATGAACCAGAATTCCTTGTCGAGGAAATTCGTCTCTATCGATGTGCAGTCGTTTGTGAGCGCCGAGAGGTATGTGGACGTGCTCTCTGAGCGGAACGACATGATGTTCTTCGCGGTAAGTTTTGCAAACAGCGCCTGCTTGTAATTCTGCATCGCCTTCCTGATGTATCTGGGCTTTGCATAGTATGTAAGGTACGACGCGCCGAGGAAAAACACAGCGATGAAAAGGCTAATCAAGAGGAGCTCCTGAAGGCTCCACCTTCCGTTTCCCGATGCGGTGTCAACAAGTTCTCCGGTGAGCCATGAGACTGCCATTCCGAGCATTCCGGAAAGGAGCGCGCCTGCTGCCGAGAGGATAAAAAAGACATGGTTGTCCCTGTGGAACTGAGACTTCAGTTCCACATATAAGTTTTTATATTTCATGTGAGATCCTACTTTCTGATGCTATTCCACAAAGCGGTGAATTTTTTGTCGCCTACAAGCTCTATGGTCGACTCGATCGTCTCAATGCCAGTGCTGCCCATGATGCTGAACAGGCCTGCATCGTGTTCGGTATCAAAGAGTTTGATTATGTCCTTCGTCTGCTCTTCGGAAGAGTCGAAGAATTTTGCCTGTTTCAGGGCTTTACTAAGGAGCTTACTAGCCTTCTCCTTATCCCCGCCCTTAAAGTATGCGTAGCTTTCTGCAGTAAGGCATGCGCAAATGATCTTGTCGTAATAGCAGGGGGCTTTGGATTTCCTGGTGTTGTCCGAGAATTCGATGCACCACCTGCTGAGTGTCTTAACGCCTTCCAGATTGCCGGTGTTCTTGTAGTAGATGAGAAGTCCCATAGCTACGTTCAGAAGTTCGAAGTTAAGTGTCGAGAAGCTTGAGATCAGTTTGTTGTAGCACTCCTCTCCCGTATCACCCTTCATGGCGTACAGCATGCAGATCCTGGAGTTGAAGACGCCCGCCTCGTTATTCTCGGTCATCATGGAAAGCGCCTTGTCTTTGTCATCTATCAGGAAATACAGAAGCGCAATGTTCCCTATAATCGACAGCCTTCCGTAGCGCGGATCACAGTCGAAGGGAACGATGCATAACGCCTTCTCATAGAGCGCAATGGATCGCTTGATCATGTCCTTATTCCTGTCTTCGCTTCCGAACGCCGAGAATGTATTTGCGGCAGCCAGTATCACGCTGTAGTCATTCGGATATCTGATGAGTGCCTTCTCTGCTTCCTCCATCGATGTGCGGTCCTTCTTCGCGAGCAGGCCGTAAATGTGCTCAGTGATCGAGCCCTTGCGCTTGTCGGCCATCTCGTATCCCAGGAGTGTATCTACTGAGGTATCGAAAAGATCAGCAATGCGCACGAGCATCTCTAATTCAGGTGAGGAGAGATTTGCCTCCCACTTATAGACTGCGCCCACCGTAACGCCCAGCGCATTTGCTAGTGCCTCCTGTGTAAGCGAACGCTCTTTCCTCATTCTCTTTATATTCTCGGCCAGTTTGAGTTCCATAATTCAAACGCTCCTTTAAGCTGTCGTTGCATTAATGATAGCTGATAAAGGAGCGTATTTGAACCAACTGGTAATACTAATCGGATAATTTATTTTCTACCAATAGTATTAGTGATTGGAGAAGACAATAACCTTGTCCTTCTCACTGACCGTAACCTTTATACCCTTCTGGTCGCCGCTGAAAAGTGTGATCTCTCCGCCGGGTTTAACGATACCCAGGAGGACTGAGACGTTCTGCTTTTCGAGAGGTATCTCAGGATCGCACGAAGCATCGAAAACACCTCTGATAAGCTTATCCGCAGTACATTCAGCAGGGAGCCCGGCAAAGAAATCCTTTGCCTTCTTAACATATATCTCCTTGCTGTCGTAGCCTTCTGACGCGTCATCGTCGTATTCAAGGATGTCCTGATAGAAATCGAAGATCGCATCCTTCTCGCCGATCTGGGTGATCATCTTACTGATGAACCTGTTGCTGATGACTACGTTCTTTACGCTGTAGCTGCTTACGACGTCGTGATGCTTCGGATCGTTGATCTCTGCGATAACGTCAATGCTGCCGACATCAAAATCAGGATCAGCCTCGACCTTGTCCCTGATGATATCCTGGACGTAAACGAGGTTCGCGAACATGCCGGCATCGACCTCATCGTCCGGAACGAGATCGTCGGAAAGGATAAGGACGCTTACATCCTCGTCGTTCATTTCGAGGAATTCGTTAATGGAATCGCAGATGAGGTCCTTCTCAAAAAGCTCGGCTGCGACAGTCTTTATAACGAACGGATATTCCTTGTAGAAGTTCATCTTCTCGAGGCTTTTCTCGTCATCGATGACTACGATGCTGAGGAGGAGCTCGTCTGAATCCTTGTAGCTCCATTCGGACAGAAATGACGCAAAGCCGTCCATGATCTCATGGCACTTGCTGTTGTGGCCGAGGATGATGATCTTCTTTTTCTCAAGCCAGAAATTCTTATTGAGCCTTACCGGAATGCCTGAGTATTTGTCAGCCGTGATCTTCTCTAAGTCCTTCTCATTCAGGGCCATGTAATAGCAGTAATTCTTATCCTTCTCGGACTGGACGGTAAGCGGGATCACGTTGCGGTTGGTATCGAGCGAAGCCTTGATATAGGACAGCTCGTCGCTCTCCTCACAGCGCGATGTGTAGAATGATGCGCCCTTATTCGAGAGCAGTTCGTTGTAGATGGAATTGAGCTCAGGCATCAGCGAGAACTGCGCCATCATCTTGCCCAGGATCTGATTTACCCTTACAGGAACGATATTGCACTTGCCGTCGACCTGCTTGCTCCTGATGATCTTCTGCACGAGATTCCATGTCCATTCATCAGTGATCTCGACGATGATCCTCTGGTTGTCCTCCGAATATGAAGCGGACGTGATGTCAGATACCTGCATCAGTGTCTTGATGGTAAGCGAATTGCCGTTGTCGTATTTCTCCGCCTTCTCATTTACAGCGTATTTGCAGACGGAATTATTGATCTCCTCGCCTAAGATAACGATCGAAGATGCGTGGTGCAGAGAGATATCGAACAGCTGCTTTGCCGAGAACACATCGCCCTCCCTGACAACGATCGTCATGTTGTTTTTGAACTTGTGCTTTGCGCAGTATATCTTGCGCGCGAAAAATGACTTCCCGTGCGCGTCTTCCTCGATCTTGTTGTTCTCGCGTTTTACGGTCTCATGGATACGCTCATCTATCTGCTTCTCGATATCAGCCTTCCCCGACCCGACCAGCACGACGACCTTCTTTGCATTATCGCTGTAGAGCAGGTCATTTACGATCTCGAGCGCCCTCGAATTCCAGTTGAGGATAACGAAATGTCCCGACATCAGGAGCTTGTGATTGCCCGCATTTGATGCTTCGATAAAGCTCGAAATATAGTTGGTGATGTAACCGATAACCGCGCCGGTAAATGAGATCATGCCGATTATAACGATCAGGAGGCAGACGATCGCGATCGCCGCATTCTGCGGTCCTATGTCCGCAACAACATACGAGATGCATCCCGCATCAAGGATCATGCTTATCGTATAAAAAGCTGACTCCAGGAATCCCAGTTCTTCAGTCCCGCTTAAGGACATCTTGCTGATGACAAATGCTGACAGGAAAAAGAATGCGATATTGAATAAAAGTATCGAGAGCAAAACGATCTGCCCCGGATTCTTAGCAAGCCTGATACTAAACCATTCACGGATCCTTCTTACCATCACTGTCACCTCGCGCCTCATGGGATTAAAAACACTCTATAAGCATTTTATAGATATATGAAATCATACGCAATCAGTAGTTAATTATCCGCTTCGCTTTTTGCAGCCCATAAAAAACGGCGCCCCTTTTTCGAGACGCCGCCTGAACCTGCTGATTAATTTTCTTACTCGTAGAAGCAGTACCTGTTATTACTGTCTGCCTTCGATCTGTAGAGCGCCGTGTCGGCTTTCTTGAACAGCTCGGAGTAGGTCTTTTCGAGGCCATTGTAAATGGCGATTCCGATACTAATGCAGACCTCGCGCTCCTGGCCCGGATACTTGATGCTCTCGGACGCGCCCTTGGAGATCGCTTCAGCAATGCTGCGCGCGAGCTCACGGTCGTCAGTCTTCTCAATGAACACGATGAACTCGTCGCCGCCGAAACGTCCGGCGATCTCATCCTTCACGAACTTCCTGCCGAGCAGGCTCCCCAGCTGCACGATAACGTTGTCGCCGACATCGTGGCCGTAGGTATCGTTTATATGCTTGAAATGATCGACGTCCATCATGAAAAGGATTCCCTTGTTGGAGGACTTATCGTCCAGAACAGCCTGGATCTCGCGCGTCAGGGCGCCCTTGTTCTTCAGGCCCGTCAGTTCGTCCGTGTCCTTCTGGATATTGATCTTCCTCGTCAGAACGAACTCCTTGATCCTGACCGAATTGGCAATGATGTTGAGGATGATCCCCACGATCGTGAAGATCACGACATTTATGAGGTCCATCTCCCAGATCTCATAGGGCTTAACGTTGTACATCCAGATCAGGAACACAGTCGACGCGGCCGCCAGCTCGAAAGTCATGAAGAACGGCTTGTCTATCATGAACATCGGCGTGATCAAAAGCAGCGCGATAAACGTCGTCGCAGGGATCTCCGGCTTGTTCTGCGTAATCAGGCACCCGAAAACGAACAGCAGCGAGATCGACAGATAGATCAGGAGCTGCGCGATCAGCGAATCCTTCTTCATCACAAAGAGCAGAACGCTCGCGATCACAGAATACGCCAGCGCAAACAGATAAAAGATCCTGTTCGACTCCAGAAGGTCATTTACGAGCGAACTTAAGTACAAAAATGCGAATGCCGCGACCAGCAGGACGTGCAAAACACGCCAGATCTTGTAATTCGAGACATACGCATCCTTTTTTACAGCGTTATACTCATCCTTCTCGATCCCGCTGTAAAAGAAATAATTGCGGATAATTCTTAACACTCTCACCGAAACACCTCTATACCTCATGCCTAGGGCTTTTTCCACGGCTTCGCATTATACACTATGGATTTAGTGATGTGTTATAAGGCTTTTTTTATGATTTATTGTTGATGGTATTTGGTGTCAGAATCATGGCTTTGATGAGCATTCCGGTGCGAAAATGGTCGGAAACCCGGTGGTCTTGTCCGGAATGTCCGAACATTTGCCGGACAATCGGGTTTGATTGGTCCCGTCGCCCCAAAAACACTGAAAACTGCACTACATTGCACATACATTGTAGTGCAGTTTTCGCAGGTTAGGATTTTGGCATTAACGGAATCCAAAAATTCACTACAAAACACACGCAGTGCGTGAAAAAAATCGTGAAAAACAGCCGGTTCACTCAGAAATTCACTACAAATTACACGCAGTGCGTGACTTTTGCAGTGAAAAAAACATCAGCACGCTTTACGCCTTCCTTGCCAGCTCCAGATCCATGGTGTCGCTGATCGTGATGGTGCCGCCGTGCTCATTGATCGCGGCTGCAATCTTGCCGAAGAACTCATTGCGGATCGTCTCTTCGATCGCGATGTGGTCGGAATATGTGCCCAAAAGCTCCAGATATTCGGAAGAAGTGAAGACGCGCTCGCGGTGGAATAAGGCGTGCCTGATGTCGGTAAAGCCGTACTTGGCAGCAATAGCAGCTCTCTCGGCCGCGCGCTCTTCGTTGAACTCGATCTTCGGCTTGCTCTTCCTGTTGTGGAAGCGGTTATAGTATTTCTCGTAATATGAATCGATCTCTGCGGCAAGCGCAGGGTCGTTCTTTGCCGTAAAAGGGTTGTTGGCAAAGCGCGCGAAAGCACCTCCGCTCTTTAAGATCCGGTACACCTTCTTATAGCCGGCATCTTCCGGAACCCAGTGAAAAGCAGTCGCGGAGAATACAAGGTCGAAGCTGTCAGACGGGAGTTCAACATCTTCGAACTTGCCGGTGATGACAGAAAACTTATAATCCTTGAACTTCTCCGCAAGGAGCTTCGAGAAGTTCTCTCCGTACTCGACGCTGACGATCTCGCAGCCCTTCTCCAGCACGGGCAAAGTAGCCTGGCCGCTTCCGCTGCCGACTTCGACTGCTCTTGAAGTGCCGCCGATATTCACGTAGTCGAAGATCATCTGATAGAGCTCAGGTGCGTAACCCGGGCGCATCTTCTCGTACCTGTTCACAACGGTGTCGAATGTGCCTTCCAAACCTTCAAAACTTGGCATTTTCAGATCCTCCTTTTATCCCCTAAGATCAGATCAGTTAAATACGATCTCTTTGTTCCTTATATGCTGTTTGATTGCTTCTGCTATGAGCCTGTGGCCTTCTTCGTTCGGATGGATGCCGTCTTCGCAAAGGAACCTCGAATAGTTTTTCTTCTCCAGAAAGCTCGAGGTGATGTCGATCACAGGGACCTGGTTTGCGATCGCGAGCTTGAAGATCTCAATGTTGTAGCGCTCGTGCCAGTTGGTTATGTGCTGCTGGTCGTTGCGCATCCACTTCATGATGTTACCGGCATTGAGGCCGGCTGAGATGTGCTCGAAATATCTTTTCGAATCAATGGGCGGCAAGGAAAGGAGCACGGGCGTTTTGCCCATATCCTTGATCTCGTTGATGATGTTCGTATATGTGGTAACGAAGTTCGAGATGGTGCTGAGCGGCAGGTGCTCCCTGTCGGGATCCTCGGACACCTCTTTCCAGTTGTAGGCGCAGTCGTTGCCGCCAAACTCGAGGACAACGTACTCGCTCTTGGTCTCTCTGATCATGTCGAGGTTCCTGTCGAAAACGCTCTCGCCCTTGGTGATCGTGCTTCCGAACTTAGCCTTGTTCTCTATGGTGATGCCGAAATACTCCTCGCAGATCTTCTGGAAGGACGCATCAGACACCCTGTAGTGCTCATCTTCGTAGATGACACCTTTCAAAACCGAATCGCCGAATGCAGCAATAGTATCCATAATCTTTTCCCTTTAAACGTGCGTTTGCCTGTCCGGTTCCGTCAATTATAGCACTGCCGTCTGCTCTTTTTACACAAAACCCCTCTAAACTTGCAGGTAATGTTTAAGCAAGAAATATACGGTATTTTAATATATTTCGGAAGGTCGTCGTAGTACATTATTACGTGCGGAGCCGAGATGGGGGAATTTATGGAAAGCGCAATGAGAAAGAGAAACACAGTCGTGATCGACGAGAAGACGCCATTGATGTTACTGGCGGGACCGATGTTTCTCGAGCTGTTCCTGAACACAATGGTCAACAATGTTGACACTTTAATGCTGAGCCACTACGACGAATATGCCGTAGGTGCCGTCGGCAATGCAAACACAATCATGTTCATGATGAATATCCTGTTCAACGTAATCGCGACAGCTACAAGCGTCGTCGTTGCGCAGTATCTTGGCGCGAAGAGATACGACAAGATGAACATGATCTACACGCTTTCAGTCATCGTGAACTTCGTTATCGGAGTCTTCTTCAGCGCAGCCTTCTGCGCGGCAAATCCCTTTATCATGAAGTTCCTTCATGTATCTCCCGAGATGCGCCCCTACTCAATGATCTATCTTTATATCGTCGGCGGCGGCGGATTCCTGCTGGCCTTATATAATGTAATGCTCCAGATCTTAAGATGCAACGGCTATCCGAAGATCGGCATGTACGTAACACTTGCGATAAACGTTATTAATATCGGCGGCAACTACCTGTTCCTCTATGGTCCTCTTGCGCCGCTCAACATCGGCGTTGCCGGTGTAGCGATCTCAACAGTTGTCTCAAGACTTATCGCTGTGATCGCGGTTTTCGCATTCTTCTTCGTAAAGAAGATCGGAAAGATCTCGCTCAAATACATGAAGCCTTTCCCCGGAAAGCTCTTAGGCAAGATGATCAAGATCGGTCTTCCTACCGCAGGAGAGAACCTCACATATAATCTCTATCAGACAACGCTCCTCTCATTCGTTAATGCAATGGGAAATGACGCGGTCAACGCGAGGGCTTACTGCAACATGCTCATTTCATTCGCGATGATATTCTCGAATGCATGCGCTATGTCAACGCAGATCATCACAGGACACCTCGTAGGCGCAGGCAAAGAGGAAACTGCTTATAAGAGAGTATTCAGGACGCTTTTAACATCTATGCCTATCACGATCATGCTTGCTTCTATAAATGCGGTCTTCTGCAGATATACCCTGCAGATCTTCACGCAGAACGAGAACATCATTGCTCTGGGACAGATGATCATGATCGTTGATATCTTCGTCGAGATCGGCAGATGCCTTAACATGACATTCGTCTGCAGCCTCAAAGCTGCCGGCGCATATATATTCCCGCTTATCATGGGTCTTTTGTGCAACTGGGGCCTTGGCCTTACGACGGGCTGGCTCGTCGGCGTTTACATGGGCGTCGGCGTTGCGGGAATCTTCGCAGGCACCGCCACGGACGAATGCATAAGAGGACTCATAGTCATGTACTACTGGTACAAGAAGAAATGGTTCGGCAAATCCGTCGTCGACAAACAGAAGAAAAACGTTTTGGAAGAAGAAGCAGGCGCGTAAAAAGCCTGCTTTTTTATTCCTCGCTTTTCGCGAAATTGATCAGCATCATCACCAGAAGGAATATGACCGATACGATCAGGAGATAATATCCGGCGCCGTTTTTGATCTCCGTTATGGTGTTGTACTCAAGTGCCGCAAAAGGCGAAAAGAACTGGCCGGGAATCTCTATATTTCCGGCATCGGTTATCCGGTAGTTCATCATGTTGAAAAATCCGATTATCGAGAAAACCGCATTGGCAACCACAGCACCGGCGTACAGGTACTTCTTTCCCATCAGAAGAAATACGACGGCCATGCAGGCCGCGGCAAGGATCCCGATGCCGTAATAACAGTGAAAGAGCGATATCGACGTCTCGTCTATGACAGGGAACCCGTTAAAAGTCATACCTTCATGACTGACGATATAATATGGCAGAAGCGCCGAGATTACTGAGAAAAAAGCCGCAATAATGAAAAGGATCTTTTTTGCCTTCATATGATCACCTGCAAAATTACAAAAACCTATTTCCGCCACCAACAATATAAGTATACTCCTTGGCTTCAAAATAGCGCGCGAAAAAATAAAACATGTGAGAAATAATCAACTTGTTCTGA
>Ga0310697_10005743_pt1 | contig 11929 bp, 2 predicted proteins | sample 172DNAGHGlowgp2_FD_203883 | JGI IMG/M metagenome (GOLD analysis project Ga0310697, IMG submission 203883) | Sheep rumen microbial communities from Palmerston North, Manawatu-Wanganui, New Zealand - 1728 DNA GHGlow gp2 (v2) (version 2) | ecosystem: Host-associated > Mammals > Digestive system >... | reverse complement strand
GATTCCGAGCGCGTGGATGTCGCGCTGGAGTTCGCGGATGAGGTCGCCCTGCGTCCGCCGGACGGCGCCCATCTGGATGGAGCGCAGGATGGCGGCGGTGCGGCGCTCGATGGTGTCCACGCCGGCGGCTTCGGGGATGCGTTCGATGTGCTTCTGGATGTTGCGCAGGAGCGCGCCCTTGGTCGGATCGACGAGCTTCGTCGCGAGTTCGTCCATCATCCGCATCATGGTTTTGCGGTAGATGGAAACGTTGTCGGGGCGGCGCTTGAAAACCGTCTTGTGCGTGAGGGTGCTGTCGCGGGACACAAGGTAGTCGGCGACGAGGATGCGCAGGAACGCGGCCATTTCCGTGGCGTTCTGCGTATCGATGTTGCAGAGTTTGAGCAGCCGGAGCGGCACGGAGAAGAGGGCGAAGTCTGGCGTGTCCTCCTCGTCGATCTCCTCGTCGGACTTGGACTGCTTTTTACCCGCATCCGGGTCGGTGGCGGCGCGCTGCGCGCGGCGGCGCTCCTCCTCGGCGCGCTTGCGTTCCTTCTTGCGGCGCTCGGATTCCCGTTCGGCTCGCCAGCCCTTGAAGAGGTCAAGCAGCCGCCGGGCGCGCTCGTCGAGTGCAAGTTGCTCAACTTCGACCTGCCCGGCCTCCTCCTCGGTGAGCGGGCGTCCTCCGGGCTCGCCTGGGCCGGGTCGCTCCGTTTCCGCGTCGGCGTCCTTCTCCTCGTCCTCCGTCTTACGCCTGGGCAGTGCGCCGAACTTGTCCGGGTCGATGCCGAGGAGCGTTGCGGCGATGTCGATGCCGCCGTGGCGCACGGTCTCCTCGTAGTCGATGCCCTGCGCCTCCCGGATGAGGTTCCGGCGCGCCTGGTCGATGGCCTTGCGAGCCGCGTCGCCGAGGTGGACGCCCTCCTGCATCCCGCCAAGTGCGGCGTCGGCAAGGGCGCGGGTGGCGGCGTACTGCTCGTAGTGGCGGGCGTAGTCCTCGGCGGTCCAGTCCGGGGACGGGGCGTCGCCAAAAATCGCGTCGGCCCCCTGTCCGCCCTGCGCGGCGGCGTCGCGAATGGACGCCTCGGCGCGTCCGGCAAGGCCGAAGCGCCGGACTTCCGCCATTTCGCGGGCGTAGGCCTTCGCCTCGGCGAGCGTCCCGGCGTCTTCGACATGCAGGGCGCGGCGAAGCCGCTCGTAGGTTTCGTCGCCCCTGTTCTTGCCGGAAACGTAGTCGGCGGCGAGAAGTCCCGCGAAGATCGACTCGTTCGCAAGGCCGGCGCCGATGGGCGTGAAGGAGTCGCGCGAGCGTGCGCCGTCGTCCCGCGCCCAGTCGAGGTCCGGGTGCGACTCGTCCTTCCGGTCCCACCATTGCTCGCGAGCATGATTCCGAAGTTCGAGGTCAGTCACAAGATCCCAATACTTCTCGGAATGATCGAGCCATTCGTAGAAGTTTGGCTGGTTCTCCCGCGTCTCATCGTCGTTCTCAAGGGCATCCTCGTATTCTTTGAACTCGTCCGGGTAAAGTTCCGCAAGACGGCCACCATCTACGAACGCGGCTTCGTCCTGCGCGCGCACGTTGTCCAGAACGTCCGTCGCCATGAACGCGAGGAGCTTGCCGTCCTTGAACGCCACGCGCTTGGGGAGTGCGGAGTAATGGTTCCAGTAATACCATGCGTCCTGCATGCGCTCTTCGTCGGACAGGACGGCCCTCGCCTTGCTTCCGGTCCTCCGCTCGAACTCGTCCGCGAACTTTTTGAAGTTGTCAGCAGTCTGCAATTCGTTCGGATAGGCCATCCCGAACCACGAAAGATACAGATTCGTCCAATCCTCGGTGTACTTGTCGCGAGCCAGCAGGCACCACGGGTTCGCGTCCTCGCCCCAGTGCGTGTCGATGATGCGGCGCATGGCGGCCTGCCCCTGCTTGTCGTCCTGCACGAGATACGACACGATGCCGTCGCCCTCGTCGCGCGGGTCGGAGAGCTCCGGCACCGTGGCGGGGTCTATCGGTCGCGCCGTCGGCTTGAACTGCTTGTTCGCAAGAAGCAGTTCGTCCGGCGACTTGTAGGCGAACGGATCGACCTTCGCCTTGGCGGCCACGTCGAGCGCGTCGTCGATCTTGTAGGCGTCCTCCGGGAGCGCGAGTCCGCCGCGCACGATCCAGTGGAGGGCGATCTTCTCCTTCTTCGGGTCGTCGAACTTGTCCAGCTCCTTGAGGACGGCGTCGGCGTCGAGGTCCGGGCGCTTGCGCGCGAGAAGCCCGGCGTATTCCTCGCGGCGCTTCGATCCGATGGAGAATCGGACGATCTCGGCGGATGCGTCTGGGTATTCGACGCCGGCCTGCTTCTGGACGCCATTCGGCGTCACGCTGTACCGCTGCACACCGTCGGTCCACTTGTGGTCAACGCGGATGTTGTCGTCGCGGAAGGAGACGTAGTTCCAGCCGGCGGAGTCGCCGTCCTTCACGCCCTTGCCGCCGTAGGAATCCACCGGGTACTTCACGCCGTCGATCCCCGCGCTGGCGAGGAACTCCGATGCGGCGCGAGGGGAGCCTAGCATCTTGCGTAGTGAACCATAGAGGTTTCCGCCCGTGTCCGACTTGGTGAAAAGAATGTGTCCATCTTGCGGCTTGTCGGTCTGCGAGACCGTGAGCATCCGGCCACCGTTGGCTCCGTCGGAGTCCTCGATGACTTTCCATCCGACATTTTCCAGTGCGTCCAAAACCCACTTGAACTGCTCGTCGCTGACCGGCTCGTACCACTTCAGCAGGTGGCGCTCGTCGCCCGGCGCGCGATTCGTGAAGAACGTCTGTTCGTAGATGTTAGAATGCGATGCGATTACCTTATAATCTCCACGCTCAAGACGCTCTATGTCCTTTTGAGGGAATCCGGCTTTCTTTGCATGTTCTAATGCAAATTGAACAGGGTCGCGATCTGTGAAATGGCTTTGTATAAGACGAGCTATTCTGTCATCCCAGGGTTTGACGATTTCGCCATTTCGCGTAATTTCAAGACCCGGGGTCTTCGCATACCCCTCCGCGACGCCGCGCTGGTCGCTCGCGTACAGCCCCCAGCCGTAGACCTGCGAGCCTTCGCCTGTTCCGACGTGCTGGAGCGAGGGCGCGTTGTCGATGCGGTAGCCGGTGACGTTGCCGTCCTTGTCCAGCACCGGGACGCGCTGCGCGTAGTCCGCCGCGCTGCCGGTGTAGAGGCCGGAGATGGAGTAGCGGGACTGGCCGGATGTTGTGATGCCGCGCATCGCCGATTCAAACCGCGCCCTGGCGGCATCCTCATCGAACGATTCCGGATTGTCCCTTCCGAATGCTTTCAGCACAAATGCCTTTTCTTGTGGCAGGTCGGCGTCCGCGAGGTCGTCGGCAGACTCCGCGAGTTCCCGAATTCTTGAAAGTATCGACTGCTCCGCATTTGCGTCATCCATCCAATTTACGATGGCGAAATCCATAAGCTCGCCAAGATTGCCGGCAGCAGGCCCGTCAACGCGAATGCGCCTCATCCCATATCCGAAATGATGCCACTCTGTGGTGTTCGGTGCGTCTGGGTTGTATGCGTATACCGCATGGAGAAACATCGCCTTTTTCCCGGTCGCGTCAAAATACGCCTCGTTCGCCGGCCTCGGATATCTTCCGTCATTAAATGCGGCCTCGGCCCGAGCGGACCACACGCCTCCGAACTCGTCTGACCGTTTGATCGAGTAGCGGATGTCGGAGTTCTGCGGGTTGAACCTCTGCGAGAGCGGTATCACGTTCCCCGCGTCGTCGTACGTCACGGGGGCGGCGGACTTGATCTGGGCGGGCTGGAATGCGACGATTTCCTTAAACACTCCATCACGAATCACGATAACGCCATCGTAGGCTTGCCGCAGGCGTTCAAGTGATTCGCTCTGGATTCTCGCTTTCAGCGCGCGCGCTTTCTCAATGCGAGATTCTTCTTCGTCGTAAGCCCAATCGTCCTCGGAGATTCGTTCCGATTCTTTGGCAACTTCTTTTTGGATCGCTTCTTTTTCAGACTCGGTCAAATTGTCTTCAGGAAATATTCTGAACTCCTTCCGAAACGCAGCGCCTTCTTCTCTGGAGCGAATGATTTTTGGATTCCTTATGTTTAGGAATACTTCGTAGATTCCCGCTGTTGTTGTGCGATTAGATGCGGCAGAATTATCGCCGACAATACTATTATAATAGTTTTCAAAAGCGGCCGCGATTCCTGGTTTTTTATATCCTTCTGCATCGTCTTTAATCTCGGTAAAATAATATCCGCGACCATACGCACCTGGATCGTTTGTTGAACCGACGGCATTTTCGCGGAAGACCGTGAAACCATATTTTGGCGTTCCGTGATATACCACTTTCGGCAGCCCGTCCTCGCCCACGACCTTCGTGTCCGGCATGGCCCTTGCCGCCGCCTCGCGCACCATCCTCCGCGCGGTGTCCATGTCGCCGCGCCGCACCGCGTCCATGTACGCCGCGTCCTCGGCGGGCGTCACGCCGGCGAAGGAAAGCCGCAGGATCCCCTGCTCCGCCTCCGTGCGCGCGGTGTCTGCCGACGCCGCGGCGAGGAGGTCGAGTTTCGTCGGCGGGGCGAAGAAGGCGAACGTGTCCTGCCCTTCGGCGGCCTGCGCTTCGGCGCGGCGCGCGTAGTCCTGTAGGAAGTCGGAAATCGACGTGGCGTCCCGGCGCTTCCCGATCTCGCGCAGGACGGCGGCGACTTCCGGCGGGCGCTCGTCGAAGAGTTGTCCCTGCGAGAGGTAGGCGTCGATGTCGCCGCCGCCCTGCCTCCTGAAGTCGAAGTAGTCGGCGAGGGCCAGTCCGATTTCCTGCCGCAGGTCGTATGCGGGGCGCGCGGCGGCGGACCGCAGGATCGCGGGCGCGCCGCGCATGAGTCCGGCCAGTTCGCGGGTGACGTGCAGCTCGTCGGCATCCTCCACGGCGGCGCGGATGAGGTCGCGCCTGTTCGGGAGGTCCTGGAAGAGGGCGGCCAGAACGGCGCGGCGGACGCGCTTCTGCGCGGCCTCGGTCGGGAACCCGTCCGCGGTCCGCAGCCCCTGGTCCCCGGTCGCGTTGATGAATGCGTCCATGAAGGCGCGGTTCGACTCGCCGAGAAGCTCGCCGTTGTCGCCGGGCTGAAGAAGGTCGAGGAATCCGCCGGAAAGCAGTGTCGCGGCGTCGGCTTCCGCCGTCTCGGATTCGTTGCGCGAGAGTATCTGCGGGCGGTTGGAGAGTTCCGCGGCGCGAACGAGGTCTTCGCGGGAGGTCTCCGCGGAGAGGCGGCGGACGAGTACCGGGGCGCGCATGGAGTCCGGGACGGCAAGCCCCATTTCGGCGGCTCGGGCGCGGACGGCTTCGGCGTAGGGTCCGGCGAGGCCGGAGGCGTAGGCGGCGCGGATGGCGAGGGTTCTGCCGTTGCCGGAAAGCACCATTCCGTCGGCGGAGACGAGGGGCGCGCCCGTGTCGGTCGTTGGCGAGTCAGCGAGGCGGGCGGGGTCCAGTTCCGTGGCGATGGCGTGGACCTGGCTGTCGCTGGCGAGGGTGGATCTGTCGCGCGGCTGGAGCGCCTGGTCGTAGCCGGGGTCGGACGAGGCAAGGAGCGTGGACGCGTCCACGACTACCCAGTCGCCGGAGAGGCGCATGGAGCCGTCGGGGGTGACGGCGGTCCATTCCGTTGGGGCGCGGCGTGGGCGCGCCGGCGTTTCCGCGCTGTTCGGTTTTTCCGAACCTGTCGGGTTCTCCGACGGGTTCGGTTCCGGCGCCGGTGCCGGAGGGGCGGACGGCGGGGTTTCGGATGGCGTCGCCGTGGCGGCGCCTGGCGGCGACGCCTCCTCGCTTTGCGATGCGGCGACCATCGGGATGCCGCGCACGTTGCCGGAAAGCACCTGCTCGAACACGGAGTCGCGGGCCTTGTCCGCAGCGGACTGCCTGTCCCTGCGGAGGTGCAGCAGTTCCGCCCCCATGTCCAGCAGCCGGACGATGGCGTCGCGAATGCGCTCGAAAAGGGTCTGTTCCGTCCACCGGATGCGCCCGGCCATTGCGTCGCGCAGGGCGTCGGAAAACGCCTCCTCGTTGATGCGCTCGCCGGACGTGCGAGCATCGCCGAACATGGACCGCAGGGCGTCGAAGTCGGCGTCTGTCAGAATCCCGGCCTTCTCCGCGTAGGCGAGAAAGGCGTGTCCCGCTTCGTGCAGGAACGCTTCGGGGTCGAGCGTCGGATCGAACCGGATTGTCCCGGTGAGCGCGGCGAGCTGGTCGGAATCGACGGTCGCGCCGCCGCTCGTCAGGCGGAACGTGCCGGGGTTGGCCAGGGCCTTGGCGTCGAGAAACTGTCGCAGCTCTTCGCCGGTCATGGCAAGAACGTCGTCCTCCGTCATGGCGGAGGACGGGTCCTGCGCCATGACGCCCTGCACGACCGATGCGGCGAGGGACTGCGCCTGGGAGGTCGGCGCTCCGGTTTCGTCGCGCTGCTCGATGATGGAGTAGTCGGTTTCGACTTTGCCCAGTTCGATCCGGGTCTCGGTTTCAACGGACCGGTTCCCGTTCGTGATGGTCCGCCTGACCGTGTAGGCGTTTTCTCCGTCGGGAGTCACCTCCGCGCCGCCGAAGAAGTCGGTGAAGACGTCCTTCCACGTGCGCATACCTTTGCCGCCGAAGAAGTCGGAAATCGTCTTGCCCGATCCAGTGCGCAGGACGGCACGGCGTGTGCTTTCCACGGCATAGCCGATGGAGAGCGCGGCGTCGTGCCTGAATCCGAGGTCTTCCAGAAATTTGACGCCGCCTCCGCGCATGCCGCCCGCTTTCAGGAACTTGTCGGAGATGTCGCCCATGTTCGCCTTCCACGCCTCCATGTCGGGGAGGGGCGCGAGCTGTCCGGAGGCCTTCGCGGTGAGAATGTCCTTAATGACCGGCGCGATGAATTCGGACATGCGCTCGGCCTGCGCGCCATTGATCGCGCCGTGGCGCTGCGCGACAATTTGCGTTCCGACGCCGGCCATGCCGAGGACGAGGAAATCGCCGTAGCCTTCGCTAATGGCATCCCATGCGCCCTGCGCCATTGCGGGAACCCAGTCCTTGTCCAGCTTCGCGGCGACCGCAGCGCCCATGAGGGCGTCCTGGAGCGCTTCCTGCGTGAGTTCGCCGGAGGTGTCTCCGAGCATGCGCCCGACGATGGACGAGGCTTTGAGGCAGTCATAGACGCGGATGCGTTCGAGGGGCGTCATTCTCCGCGCGCCCTTGAAGATGTCCACTTCGATCTTTTCCGAAATGCCGGTGGCAAGCCCGATCCCGAGCGCTTCCGCTACGGTATCCATGCTGGACACGTCGCCGCCCTCTCGCGCGACCTGCGAAATGTAGTCCGTCGCGGCCTGCGCGGTGATAAGGGCAATGCCCGCGCGGGGCAAGGACGCCCCGAACATGTAGGGTGCCTGGGACATGGCGCCGATCGCCCAGTCGGTCGGGAGCCAGTGGTTTTCGCTTTTCTTCGTCGCGGTCTCTCGCATCTCCTGTAGTTCCGCCCAGTCCTCCTCCCACTTCTGGACGTTCGCCCCGTCCATGACGGTGCGCCGGAGCATACTTTCGGCGGTGTGCGCGGCCTGGAAGCCGATGTTCGTCGCGGCCTTCCCGGCTTCGAGAAACCCTTCGTAGACCGCGCCGAAGACGGGAACGCGCCCGAGGTCGCGCGGATTGACGTAGGCCTGAAGGATGGGCGTGATGATTTCCCGGTCCTCCTTGGGGAGCGAAAGCCATTCCGCCTTGTCGGACGCAGAAAAGGAGAGGTCGAGGGATTCCGCGACGCCGCCGCGTCCGGGACGGCTGTCGCGGGCGTTCTGGAGGATCGCGGCGGAGACGGGGCTTTTCAGGACGGCGGCGGCCATGAGGTCGGGCTGCGCGGCGCGGATCGTGGCGAGGTATTGCGCGCCGGTGAGCGCCTTGTCGGCCTTGCTGTGCCACTTGCCGACAAGGGAGGACGCGGCGGCGAGTTCGTCGGCGTGCTCCCGCTCGAAGTCGGAGAGTGCCTGTCCGGCCGCGATGTAGTCGTCGGAGACGTTTCGTCGCGCGGCGGCGTCGTCGGCCGCCTTCTGCAGGTCGCGGCGGCGGGAGAGGATCGACTGCGCCCCGCGAAGCGACTGCGTTGTCTCCTCGTCGAGTTCCGGGTCGCCGCTGCCCATGAGCGCTTCGAACTTGTCCGTGTCGATGGGGCGGTCGCGTCCCGCGCGGCGCATGGACTCGTCGGCGGTGCGGTCGAGAGGGTCGCCGATGTTGCGCCACCACGCCGTGTGCGCCTTTTTCGACGCGAGCGCGTAGAGGGCGTCAACTCCCTTTGCGGCGGCGTCCTCGGCTTCGCGGCGCTCGTCGGTCCACAGGTTGCGGGGGTCTCCTGAACGATAGAAATCCTGCATTTTGCGCAGGACGGCGCGCGGGTCCTTCTCCGCGCCCTTGCCGAGAAGGAGATCGGTCTGGACGGTGCCGAGCTTGGCGCGCCTGGCGAAATCGCTTTTCAAGAGCGCGGCCGCACCGATCACGTCATCGTCGTTTGCCGCATCCGGGTTGACGTGAAGGGCGCGGTTCAGGCTGAATGCGTCGAGGCTCTTTTGCTCGTCGGTTCGTGTGTCTGCGGGTGCGACTGGCTTGTCGTAAAGCGTGATCTGGTATCCGTCAATCGTTCCGAAGGTTTCGTCGTTCATTGCCGTTTTGGGGGAAGGAGGTCAAACCGTGGGGCGGCGTACTGCGTTCCGAAATAGGGGTTGATGCGGCGGGCGTCTTCGAGCGCGGCGGCGTTTTCTAGGCTTTGGATGTTCTTCTTGTAAGCATCGATCACCGCCTCGTCGGTCATCTTCTTATAGTCCTCGTTGTTCGTCATGATGTCCGCGACGAAGGAGTCGAGCGTCTGTTCCGGCTTGAGGCGTCCCTGCGCTTGGAGGGCGTAGAATCGGGTCATGGCGTTCACCATCGTTGAAAGGATGGCGTTTGACCTGTCGGCCCGTTTTTCCGGCGTGTCGTAGCTCCCGGATTCGTCGAACTGATCCGTGAATGTGAGGGCGTGGTTTTTCACGTCGATATGCGTGTACTTTTCCACCACGCTGTCGGGGAGGTATCGGCGCATGATGCGCTGGAACTCCTCTCCCGTGCCAGGTCCGGGCATGGCGTCGGCACGTGCGGCGCGGGCTTCTGCGCTCCTTTGGGCGGCGGAAAAAAGGGATTCGAATTTCCGCGCGTCGATGATTCCGCTTTCAACCGCGTCGGTGAGAATGTCCCGCGTCCGGCGCAAGTCCACGTCCTGTCCGTTCCAGATGCCCAGCGAGCACAGCTCGTCGATGGCGCCGACGCACATTTTGCCGTATTCGTCCTCGGCGGGCCGAAATGGCAGAAGCGACTTTTCCGCAAGGGACTGCGCGCGCGGCGACAGTCTCGCCGCCTCGCGTCGCGCGGTCCCGATGGCGCCGAGAGTCGCTTCCAGCGTTGCGCCTTCGCCGGTCGGAATCATGGCGATGTAGGTTTGCGCCCAGTCCTGCCACTCCCTGAATTCGGCGGCATGCTGCCGCGTGGCCTCGCGGGCGGCCTTGTCCGCGTCGGGCAGCTTCGCGCAAATCGCGTTGTATTGCTTGGTTTCCTCTTCCGTCGCCGTCCCCATGCCGATCTTGTCGGCGATCCCGTCAGCGAGCGCGTTGTCACGGGCGAGGGCAGCGGCGACGTTTGCGTCGCGGCGCTTCACGGAGGCGTCGCGGGCGCGTTCGAGGGCGAGCCGGGCGGCGTCGGATGGGAAGTTATCCTTGTTGATCTCGCCGCCGATGGCGTCCTTCAGGGCGTCGGCGTCGGCGTCGGGGTTTTCGAGCTGTGCGAACCAGTGCTTCAGGCGCTCGGTGCGGAGGCCGCGCACGGTGTCGCCCACAAGGCGCTCGATCTCATCCTGCTGCTCTTTCGTAGGCGTTCCCGTTATCGCGCCTCCGTCCGGGCCGATGTCGTCGATGCCGGCTTTCTGCCGGATGATGGACGCGGCCTTTACCTTGACTTGGCTGAGGGCATCGTCCCAGGCGGCGCGTTCGGTTTCGTCCGTGCCGAGGTTCATGTCCATCCCGGCCTTCAGGCTGTCGAACGACCGGGCGAGGTTTCGCTGGCGGTCGTCCGCGAGCTGCCTGTGGTCCAGTTCGTTGGCCTTGGCCATGTACGGGATCATGCGGGCCTTCATGCGACGGCGGAGCACCTCCTTTGCCTCGTCGCTGAGTTTTGTGAACGCGTCGCTATTCTCAAAGTCCTCCCGGAATTTTCCGAGGGCGATGGCGCGACCGTCGGTAATGCTTGCGTCGGCGCCTTCTTTCGACGAGACAACCGCCTTCGTCGCCATGATCGATGGGGCTTTTTCCGCGAGGTCCATGCCGAAGTCGGCCTCGCCTTTCTCGATCTCGTCGCGGAGGCGGCGCGCCTGCGCGCGCTGGTAGGCGTCGGCGATCTCGCCGAGGCCCTTGCCGGCGGCGGCGACGATCCGCCCGGCTTCCTGCCAATGCCGCCCGGCATCGGCGGCGCGGGCGAGTTCGCGCTTGGTGCGCGCCTCGTTGGAGGCGAGGAGGGCGCGCCCGACGGCCATGTCGCCCTCGTGGATGCCGGAAGCACCGCGCAGGAACGCGCCGGCGGCGTCGGGGAGCGCGCCGGGGTTTCGCCTCGCCGGCTGGCGTGGTCCGCTCTGGACGGTGTAGTTGCGGTTGTATCGGACGAGTGCCATTGTCGTGTCTCCCTAGACGAATCAGACGAAGGCGGCGGCTGCCAGCGACGCGCCGCCCTGAATGGCCGCGCCCCAGTAGCCGCTTTTGTCCTTGTGCTTGGAGGCGGCGTGTGCTTCAATGGCGGATAGGTACGAGTCGCGGCCCTGCAGCGCCATGGCGTAGGCCTGACCGGCGGCGGAGTAGGCCTGCGTCGCGGCGGACGCGGCACCGGCCATGTTCCCGGCGGCGGCGCCGTAGCCCTCGGCGAGGGCCATGTCGGCCTGCGTCCGGTACTCCCAGCCTTTGTCCTCGTACTGCTGCATGATGTCGAGTTGTTCGAGCGCGAAGTCCGCCTCCTCGTCCTGCTCCCAGAGCGCGGCGGAGCCGCTGTCGACGAGGACGCCGTTTGCGGCGAACGAGGCGCGGCCTTCGCCAATGCGGGCGCGCGCGGCCTTGCGGGCGGCGGCGAGGGCGAACTGCTCGTACTTGTCGAGGTCGGCGGCGGCTTTCCAGAGGTTGCGGGAGTTGGCCTTGCCGAGATCGGCGGCGGCGCGCGCCTGCGCGACGTACATGCCGGCGCCGCGCGCGAGGAGCGAGGCGTAGCCGGCGGTCTGCCCGGAGAGGGCGAGGTTGAGCGCGCCCTGACGCTTGTAGCCCGCCTCCGACGCGCGGTACTGCGCGGCGGAGGACTTGTTGGCGCCGTAGGTCGAGAGCGCCGTGCCGATTGCCTGTCCGGTGCCGGATATCGCTATTCCCCATCCGTATGACATGTCCTATCCTCCCGATTTGAGGGTTCCGAAGGTGTATGCGGCGCAGATTTCCAGAATCTCGCACGGCCAATCGTCGTCGCTCCTGATCTCCAGCCGGGCGTCGCGGTTGTAGAGGGCGAACGGCGCGACCTTAACGTCCTTGCGGACGAGCGCGACGGTGCCGTCCTCCGCGTTTTCGGCGGGCACGGCGTCGGGCTGCCGGGCGCTCGTCGCCCAGCGGTCGCTGCCCTCGGCGCGGATGGCGACGGCGCCGGAACGGTAGAGCCGGACAGTGGCGTCGAAGGCGTTGCATTGTTTGCCGATGAGGTCGGCGCCGGGCGGGTCGAGGCGCATCGTGACGAGGGAGGCCGCGACGGGCGCGGCGGGGTCGCCGCCGGGCGGGAGGTCGCCCTCCCCGTATCCGGCGTGGTCCGTGCAGCGAGCGGCCGGCGCGCCGGGGGCGTCGGAGACGACGCAGGGGCGCAGCCGCTCGATCCACA
>Ga0310697_10005741_pt1 | contig 11930 bp, 14 predicted proteins | sample 172DNAGHGlowgp2_FD_203883 | JGI IMG/M metagenome (GOLD analysis project Ga0310697, IMG submission 203883) | Sheep rumen microbial communities from Palmerston North, Manawatu-Wanganui, New Zealand - 1728 DNA GHGlow gp2 (v2) (version 2) | ecosystem: Host-associated > Mammals > Digestive system >... | reverse complement strand
GCAAAGGGCTTCGATTTAGGCTTTTTTTGCTAAAAAATGAGGCTGCATACAATTGAAACGCCCAAAACACTCAGTTTCTATAACAAAGTTTAACAGTGGTTTTTTATGCAACTGCAATGCGGGTTAATACGCTCAATAAGCCGTTGGCGTTCTGCAATCCATTCTTGATAATTATGCAGGTCCATTTTATGCGATAAATAACCCATCCAAAGTAACCTCGCTATGGACAAGACTTGAATGCTTCCCATTAGCCACGCCAAATGTTGTAACGAAGGTATGTACTAACGTCTGCTTATTCTTAGTCTTTTCTTTGAATAGTGCCATTCTGGTACGAAGCTTCTCCTCATAATCGGCAGTAATCCTATATTCACTTTGACTGAATTTCATTTCACAAAGATGGATAATTCTGTCGGCTCGTTCAATAATGAGGTCTATTTGAGAGCCTCGAACAGCTTTCTTTTTGTCTGCCTGGTCGAACCATGCGGAAACCTCAGTGGCAACACCACCAATGTTTAAAGCCAAACGTATTTGACGGATATGCATCAGACACAATAACTCAAAAGTAAGACCCTGCCACGACTCCACACTATGTGAGATCGAGTGATGTTGCCACCACTGTTCATCGTATGAATCCTTAAATATCTCAATGTACTTTATATAGAATAGGGTATAGAAGTCTGTCAGTTTATAAATGACATCGTTGCTATTCTTCCCATAGTATCTGAACTTCATGATGAAGTCGCAACGCTCAAGATTGTTAAGCATCTTTGCAAGTCGCTTCCCATCTATTGAGGTCGTTTTCGCAATCTCACTACTTGTCATTCCGCAACGTCGCTCTGCTAACAATCGTACAATGTCCACGTACTTATCGGCATTGGTAAACAGGGCATTGTAAAGTTCATCAAACTCCAATCTGAGTGCTCCACCACGTGCAAAGCAAAGCCTGTCAACATTCTGTGCAAGACTTTCTTTGGTGTCCAAAAGACTCAAATAGAACGGAACTCCGCCAAAGAACATATAGCACTGTGCTATTTGGAACCTGTCCCACAAGCATCCATGGCCCTGCAGATACTGCTCGGTCTCATTCAAAGTAAATGGGCGAAGGTATATCTGGCAGGTGATACGGGCATGAAGGCCTCCCTGATTCTCCACAAGATTGTCAATCATCCATGATGTGGCTGAACCGCTGGCAATAAACATAATGTCTTTACGGCGCGCTGCCCATCCATTCCAGAAATTTTCAAATGCCTCTGTGAAGTTGGAACGCAGTGAGTCTATCCAGGGCATTTCATCGATAAACACCACTTTCTTCCTCGTTGGCGGTAAAGATTCAAGATATTCCTCCAACGTGTCAAACGCATCAAACCAGTCGACAAACTTTCTCATGACTCGCTCATTCATTGCCTTTTTTAATGTCTTGGCAAAATTCCGAAGCTGAATACGTTGTGATAGTTTATGGCCACCTACAAAGGTGAAGTCATACGTTTCATTGAAGAATTGGTCCACCAGGAATGTTTTACCCACACGTCTCCGCCCATAGACGATGACAAGTTCTGAACGATCAGAGTCCAAGCATCGTTGTAACTCTGCCATTTCACTATCTCTACCTATAATATTGCGATTTTCCATAAGCTCACCTTTTTAATAACTGCTGCAAAGATACAACTAATTTTCAAAAAATAGCACGAAATCCAACTTTTTTCTAATGTTTTTGCGAGAAAAAAGTTGTTTTTCGTGCATACTTTCATCGTTTGACTGGTTGACAGTTGAAACCGCTTAGTGTTTTTCTACTTGTCAACCTGTTTTTTCGCTTCCATAGCAGCCTTAATCTTATCGCCTACTCTTTGGGCCTGCTCCGAGATGCCTATCCGGATGTAGCCCTCAAAGTTCTTCTGCGACTCGTGGCCGGTTATACTACGGAGTTCCAGGTCCGACAGCACACCTAATTTATATAGGTTAGTGGTACCGCTCCTTCGTGCCGTATGTGAGCATATCAGTTCGTATTTGGAACGCACAACTTCACCATGCTTGTTCCTTTCAAAAAGAGGGGAACCATTTCTAATCTTGGCCCATTTATCCAGTTTGTGAAACCACTTACGTTCGTTTTCCGTAAACTTGATGCCTTTGTTCTTCTTTTCCAGCAGCTTTTCATAGGTATTCTCCGACCGTTTCTCCACAGTCGTCAATACCGTTACATACTTTTCACGAAAAGAGGGAACGGTTTTTGACAACTCATACCCTACAGCCTTAATCTTCAAATTCATTTTCTGAACATCTATTTCTGGGAAGTCGTAATGATACTTTTCACAGAGTTCATAGACGCGATCATCGAAAATAGGCACTTCTACCTTCTTTTTAGTCTTCTTCTGCGTCAAAGTAATCAAGCCGCTTTTATTATAGGTGATGAAATTCTCTTCCCTCAACTTGCAGTAGTCGCTATAACGCTGGCAACTAAAGTAACCCAGCAGGAAGATATCACGAACGATTTCATTGTCGCCTGTAAGTTCCAGCGCATACATAGCATCAATCTCCTCGTCTGTCAGGTATATCTCTGCTCGCTTGTCTATCTCCTTTACTGCTTTGTCTTTCCAGACTCTCAGGGAAACGGCATTCTTGTTGTAACCCTCCATGGCTGCAAGATTGCAGAGTTTACGAAAACAGGAAACCTTTTTATTGATGGTGTTCGACATATACCCTTGCTTCAGCAGATAAAGCGTAAACCTATCTGCAAAAGGTTTGTCAATATCATCAAATGGAATGTCTTTCTTGCAATATTCCTTTAGATTCTCGCCAAATGCTTTCCATACGACAACTGTGCCAGGAGAATAGTCGGAATTGTTGCCGTGACGGATGGACCCATCTGAGATTCCTGCATAGAAATAATCAAAGAAGCCCAATACTGTTGTCCTTGACCTTGCAGTGGCAACCTTTGCTACTTGCTGGATTTCCTCTACGGTGCCATTGACAATGGCAGATAAAGCCTGCTCAATAATGGCCTTGTCTTCCTTTGTATTTATTTTGTTCTCGGCATAAAGCGTGTCAATGGTCTTTGTTGCCTTCATTTGCAGATCATGGACTTTAGCTCCTTCTTCAGTATTCTCATAACGTCGCATAGCCGCAAGGCTCTTTTGCGCCTTATTCCACTCTTGTATATCTACACGTATGCCCGTACATATATACATCTGCATTCCATTGCGTCTTATTTTGGTATAAAGGGGAGACTCCCCCGTTTCTCTTTTCGTTCTAAGAAAAAATTGTGCCATAACTTATACGTTTAACTGGGTGCAAAGATACACATTATCTCCGAAAGTTGCGCCCAATTTGCACCCGTTTTTTGAAAGTTAGCGAAATTTTAACTTTTGAACACTTTTCTAACATTGTTTATAACTTATTGTTTTTCAGTTTCTTATGATTTCCAAAGATTTCTACAGATTTCATCTTCTTAAATCCAAGCCCATCCTGAAGCGCCTTAAAAATCAAGGAGTTACGAGAAATCGCAACTCCTTTTTCTTTTCCACCTGAACAAATTTTGGTTATATATCCGCGTATTTTAGCATATCAACTCCCTTAATATCATGTTCTCCAAAGGTATCATAGCGTTCGTCTCGCAGAGTGTCATAACGTCTCTTTTGTAACGATAAACGAATAATTGTATTATTCTGAAACGGCTTTCGGTGTTAGTGACTCGCCTTGTTTCAGTTGCAGATGCGGGCGTTCCCAAATTTGCCAGTCATCTATCTCCTTGAACAGACGGCCAAGAATGTCTTTGTAGTCGTCGGGATAGATCATCGTATAGACAAACCAGAGTTTGTGATTGGCCATTATCTTGGCGTAATAGCTATAACCATCGATGCGACTGTCATTCTCATACTGTGGACCAGAGAGGATGAAATAATCCTTACCCTTCCTGCTCTTGGTGGCGTGAAGGAGTTGTGCCAGCGAGTCCATGCCCGCCTGAAGCGACATTCCTTCCGAATTCATCACGTGGCTTTCGATGACCAGGGTCATCCACTGGTCGGCATAGTCGAAGCGCATGCGGCCTTTCTCTTCCTGAAGCGAATCGGGCTGGGCGTTGAAGAAAGACGGGACACGAACGACGTAGTCATAATCCTTATCTTTGTATTCGTACATTTCGGCATAAGTGAGGTATCGACCGAATACCTCTTTGTGCGACTTTAGATCAGCACAAGAATGAATCCATTCGATGCTCACCGCTACGAGGATGAAGGCGATAAAAAGGAAAATGACCTTGCGCATACTATTTGGGCTATTTAGACAGAATACCCGTTTCTTTATCACTATGGTTCATAGAGCGCTGGATTTCCCGATACTTGCGCCCACGATCGAGGCGATAAGATAGCTTGAGGGTTAACATATTACCGTAGTCGCGAGAGTGCTGAGAGATTTCTTTCTGAACATAGCGACTTACGACCTCAGTCTTATTTGTCAATGGATGTTGGCTGAACGGATGTTGGGCATAGAGAGAAATGGAGATGGCGTCGTTCATACGATAGTTACAAGTGATGTACCATGCTGGCGCCTGATGACCACGATGTTCTCCTTCCATAAAGTTCCATCCATTATCAGCGTATGCACCAAGCGTCCAGCGCCCCAAATAGGCTTGTAATGAACAACCTCCATTGAACGAGGTATAGGTGTGCGTGTAATCCTCTCCAAAATTAAAGAAGCGATAGATGCCGCCATAGACGGTCGCTGTCAGTTTCTCTGGAATGATGTCCCACTGATTGTAGCTTTCGAAATAGAAGAAGTTGCACTCGTTGTCCGCATTAGTCTGCGTCTGATAAAAATGGCCGTCTTGACGGATATACTTCTCCATATTGCAATGAGGATTCAGTCGGTAATAGCCTTGCAGTTCTGAGGTGAAGCGAGATGTGGAATAAGATAGTTTCAGTTGGTGGGAGATGACTCGGTTTGGGTGGATATCCGGATTGCCTAGAATGGTCTCCATCGCATTCTGCTTGATGCTGACGTTACTGACGAGGGCTATCTGGGACGTGTGCTGCGAGATTTCGAAGTCATATTTCACCTTTAGCCTGTTGGTCAGAGGATAGCAGACAGTGAACTTAGGACGGAAGAACCAGTAATCCTGCGTCGCATCTCCCTGACGATAGTATCTTCTGCTGGTACCAAGACCACCCATAAATGAGAGTTTACCAAGATGTCCTTTCAGTTGTGAGAAGAGATAAAGGCTGGAAGTGTGCATATCGTTTGTCGCATCAACATCTCCTTGATATCTATTATGGCTATATCGCTGCCCATATTGTGCACCTACGAAAACAGTAAAGGGCTTTAGCCGATTTTCATAGATGGCCTCGCTCCAAAGAGAGTATGTCTGTCCGTTGATGTCATAGCGATAGGCAGAACCTTCATTGTTTTCTGTATCGCCAGTAGTTTTTATATACGTTCCCACAACATTCGCTGTCAGTGACTGATGACGACGGAAGTCTTGATGGTAGTAGAGATCAAGCGATGGCGAAGTGCTACGGGATGATGTAAGTTCGTCATAGGGAACATCATTTATCATCATCTTTGCATTACTACGTTGAGGTTGAATATCGCTACTTCCTGAGAGTTTGACCTGAAAAACATAGTTCGAGTCGCTTAGGCTATAGGTCAGCTGGGCATTGTGGCTTATATTCTTACTCTGTTTGTTCAGACTATAGCGATGAATGGAGACAATGTCGCCTGACTCTAACTCATAAGAGGCTTGCTCATCGTATTCTGCACCCTTGAAGTTGTGATAGTCAAAGTCATAACTGAGTGCAAACTCACTGCGACCGTGATTGATCTTGCCAAAGAGTGACTCATTGCCATTCACAGTGGTGAGTGTATTGGTCAATTGAGTGCCAAAGACATAGCCACTCACGGGTTTCTTTACCTTAATATCAATGATAAATGCAACACCCTCACCATATCTCACACCAGGATTGTCGATAAACTCAATGTGGTCGATACCCTGCATGTCGAGTGTCTGCAAATCCTCACGTGAAGCAATGATGTCGTTGATGCGGACTTGAACTGTTCCAAGATTCGTCAATGCCGTAATGCTGCTCATCGTCTCGTCCACGCGGATGTGAGGCAGAGTGAGTTTTGCCAGCAGCGAATAGGCGTTGGCAGAATTCCCTATCTGCTGCTTTGTGGGATAGATCCATTGGCCATCAACCTTTTGTATAGTACGTGCTCCCTTTACTGTCACCTCGTCAAGAGTGACTGCTTTTTCTGTGTCTTGAGCTGCTGAGGTCAATGCGCAAACAGCCAACAAACTAAACAATAATCTCTTCATATCTTGCATTTTTCACGCAAAGGTACGAAGAGATTCCTTTATTATCGAAAAAACTATCTGACATTTGTCTGACATTTCATTGTCAGGTTCAATGTCTGTTTCCTATCTACTTGACTTTCAGACTATAAGCCTTGCTGCGGTCTGACTCGATTTTTAAGTCAGAATGTTGTTCTATGACGGGCTTTAACCTACGAATCAGGGTGTAGAGTGTCTCGCTGGCATCGGGTTTCTTAGGCCAGAGAGCATTACAAATCTCTGTTTTCGTCAGAGAATGCGATGGTGACTGGAAGAACATCTCCATCAGCTGATGCTGCATGGGAGTGAGCTGTACTAAATTGCCATCGGCAGCATAGAAGCGACCATCCTCTTCTAAGTATGACAGGCCACCAAAAGCGTTCCTATTGGCAATAGTCACAGTTAATGGTTCACCCACGATCGATTGCCGATGTCGATACCACATCAGCATTGCCCAAAATCCAGCCAACACCCACAGGATAGTTGCTGGCCTTTGGTCTGATAGGCTGAAGATAGTAGCCTCAGAACAATGAGCATACGCCTTGAATTTCTGCCCACGGGTATCAACTGCCAGAGTAGCTTTACCTCGGAGTTCTGCTATTTGCAAGTGGTTATTGAATGTTCGAATGGTATCCTGACTGATGACATCACTCTGCTGTTCCTCCAAAGCCAGAGCCAGTGCTCTATCCATATCCTCATTAATCAGCCTACTTGTTGAGCTATAACTACCAAAACTGGTTAGACTCGAAGCGATAATCAGTGCAAAAAACACGATGACTGCAAATCGTTCTTGCCTTGCAAGCGACTTATGGTCGAGCGGTTGCTTCATGACGATTCCTTTTTTAGAATTAAAACACGCAGGCCCAGCCGAACTTACGAACAAGTTCTTGGAGCAAATTGCGGTCGCGGACAGGAATAGTGACTGAAACCGTTTCATGCTGGTTGTCTTCAACTGTTGATTCCAACTCATATTGTGTCTGGGCAGACAGCAGGATTTTTGCAGGAAGTCCGATAGCATTCTCTATCTTCACTGCCAATTCTGTTGTGAGGGCACGTTTTCCATTTAGCACCTCGCTCAGATGTGAAGGTTGTGTGCCAAGCATCTTGGCAAATTCTTTCTGGCTAATACCACGCTCATCGAGTTCTGGCTTGATCATCATTCCTGGATGAACTGCCATGAAGGGTGCAGGTTTTTCATTTTGCATCGTTCTACTACAATTTTGCTGCAAATGTACAAAACTTATGCGAACAAACCAAAAATGCGAACCTAAATTTGCTGATTTCAGCATACAAAGGCATTTGGCAGTGCTAAAAGTTCGCATTTATCTGACTTTTATCTTGATAATTCCAGCCCCAACTTGGCATTGGGGATTCTACCTTTATAATACTCTCTTGCAGATTCGTCCTGATAGATTGGCTCGTCTTCTTCCCGTGCCCACTCAATGTTTTGGAAAGTCTTTTTGTTCCATGTTCTGTTTTCCTTGGCGTTCAAGGTCATGTTGAGGGCTGGCACAAGGCTGTGCGATTCAGAAACGTTGGCTGTGGTTATCCATTCAACCACGACGAATACACCCGTTTCAGGGAATGGTATGGGACTGGCTAGTTTGACACCATCCTTGCCAATCTTTTTGTTTGAATGAATGATAATCCCGCCATTGATGATGGATTCCTCTCTTGGCGCACCAGTTTTGGCATCAGGCTGGCGCAGGTCAAAGCGAAGGGTTGCATAAGTCGGGCTCTTGATGGTTGTGAATGTTAGCCAATGTGTAGAGTAGTCAAGGCTTGCCAGAATGGAATGAATATAAGGAACCTTCGTCCATGTACTGTCGTAGGGAATGAACAAAGCCATCTCAAATCCGTTGGCCCCGCGATGGCATGTCTGAGTTTTCTCTTTTGTCAGTCCCGCTGTCGTGGTTTTCACCCGTTTAGGAGCTTTCGCACTAACGCTGACTTCTCCAAGGTTAACGCTCATGGGAACAAGTAACACCGTACAATCTCTGATGTCTGCGACGGAAATGTTTTTCGTCTCATAGCAAATGTGCGACAACCGTATCCATCCTGTTCCTTTAGGAATCACTATCATTCCTGATTCATCAGTATATCTTCCTACCTCATTTCCAAACCATACACTCGTATATGCCACAGGCTCTTGCGTGAGACTGTCCCTAATAGTAAGTCTCTGCTGAGCATTCGCAACTATAGCAACGAGGGCGAGCAGTGTAGTGATAATAGATTTTTTGTTCATGGCACAAAGACCACTTCTGTTGTCAAAGTCCTCGTTCCGCCCTGCCGCAACTCTGGCGTATTGATGCGGATGTCACAGTCCACGACACAGAAGGCTCCAGTTTCAGAGCGAATCACATTCTCGTCGTGCATGTCGCTCAAATAAATATCGGGCGTGGCATACGTCCAGTTACGAGGGTTCTTCAGATCAAATCCCATGCGCTGCATGTATTCGGCTATTTCCTCGTCAGACACATGCGAGCCCCCGATGAAAGGCTGTTCGCAAATAATCTTGAACTCACCCTTCTGATTCCGTCCGAAGCCCAAAACCGTCAGTTGTGTTTCGGGGAAGTAAGCATTGTGAAGTGCTATCCTGTCCAAGGCCAGAATCGGCAGGATGAAATAATCGAGGCCGATACTCTTCACCAGTGTTGAACCGTGGTCATATACCATTGCCTCGCCACCTTCGGCAATCTCCTCGCCGAAAGAACTGTGCAGCGAGTCGTCCACGCACTCCGTCCAACACCCTACCGCCTTGGCCCATTGCTCTATGGCTGCTTCCTGCTTCGCTCCGCGTTGGCGCTCTCTTTTGAACTCGCTGAGAGTCTCCGCAACATCTGAATCTGGGCAATCTTCTGCTCCCGCGAGTAGGGATGCAATGACATTTGCTTCACCGCCCGCTGTGCAGCCATGCTGTTCTCGCGGTGAAAATCGTTGATATACAAGCCCTCCGCTGATAAACTGTTCTGCATAACTATCCAGTTTTAGCAGACCTTCAGGCGTGAAGCCCTCGGCAATAATGGCACGGACAGAAACCCAAAAATCTGCATTGTTCATCATTTTGAATGTCTTTTGATTATAAACTCGGTGCAAAGATACAACTTTTTTGCGAAAAACCGATATTTCTATCACCTTTTATACAATGTTAGGCGAAATGATGAACGGTTAAATTAGAAGTTGGGTTCGATTTCGCCTCGCTTGTAGATTGTCCAACCGTCGCTGTTCTGCCAATGGCCTGCAAATTGCAGAGTGGTTGCATCGGCATAGCCGAAGAGCGGATCGTGGCTGTATGCTATATTGGGGTTGTCCTCATCATCCCATAGTGCATAGAGAATGATTCGGTTCTCACCTACGCCGCTGCTGTTTCGTTCCCAAACGAGCTTCCATGTGCCTGTGAAGCTGCCGTTCTCATCGGGTACATCCTCCCAGTCGGTGTACTGCTCCTTACCGTCGATGGTTACGACTTGTCGCGACTGCCATTTGCGCAGTCCGCTGAGCGTTCCGTCGGCGTTGAACGTCAGTTGCTCTAATGCCCGCTGCTTCTCAATGGTTTTCTCGTAGTGCCACGTGCCAACGATGAACGGTGTGTATTGCTCCCGCAGTTGCTCCGTCTTTTCGTGGGCCTCCGGGTCAGCCCATTGTGGCTCGTCGCTTCCGCAAGAGGCAAACGCCAATACTACAAGGCCAATGATTGCTAATCTAATCCGTTTCATTTATTTGCGAATTGCTTGAATTTAAAGGTATAGAAGATGTCGCCAGCTGTAACAGTTAGTTGTAGTGTCCTCTCTTCCGCAGTTTTATTAGGCTCTAAAATGACCTTTAGTTTGTTTCTACTCATTTCTGCCTTGAACCAATCAGTCGTGATGGTATGATAATCATTCGCCTCACGAGGGGGATAATAGTATTCTCCATTCGACAGGGCATTCTCTATCCAAGGTGATGAATAGTTCTGACATGAGAAAGTAAACTCTGTACCTGCTTCGGAAACATTATACACGCCATCGGTTGTTTGTACTGGCACTTCTGCTTTCCAAACCATAGAGTCCCACTTCCCGTCGGGCTCGTCGCTGCTGCAAGATGCGAGGGAGAAGGCAGCAAGCATCGTAAAGGCAATTCTCCAAATCTTCATTGTTCTCATTTTCGTTATATTATTGATGTTTTCTATCTGATTAAACGTCGAAAACAGGAAATCTTGCACCGTCGGGCGTTAATTGTTCTTAATCACCGGGCATAAAAGAAGCGCGGACTTGAACTTAGTTCGCTTTTCCGGCATCGCCAAACGCCTTGCTGTCAAACAAAGTTAAGCCCACGCCCATCACGTGAGCATTAACTTTATACAACTTGACAGCTTTCTGTTTGGCGATTTTGAAAAGCAAGCGCATAAGTTAACGCATCTATATCCTACAGTCCATTCGGAATTATTCTATCCACTCATATTACCGTTCCCGATTAACGTGCCACTTCATGTGCATAGTTCTGGTAGTTGCCCAATATCTGCTCGATGTGAATGACTTCGGGGCATGAGTCCCATGTTACGCCGCCACCCATCAAGTACCACTTGGAGCGCTCGCTGACGGGCACGCGCTTCAGTGATGGAAATGCCGAGACTGGCATCACTATGGAGCGTCCGTCCTGCAAGTCCACCTGAAACTTTCCCCGCTTGGGGAACGACAGCCGCTTAATCTTCGGCTCCACGTTCCAATATCCTTCTGTCTTGTACATACGCTATTTCGTTTTCTTAACCTTAATCACTCTGATGGCCTTGCCCTGCTTGAAAAGGCTCCACTGACGGAGCAGCTTTTCGCGATACTCCCGTGCTATGGCCACGACTTCCTTTGCTTGTGCGTCGGTCAAATCACCTTTGTCAACCAGTTCCACTTCGGGCTCCAACCATATCTTGCACAGGTCTTCTGTACTGCGCTTACCCACATGGACGTGCGCACGGTTCTCGTGATAGTCGGTGCTCCAGAACAAGAAGTTCCAGATGACCTTGGCCGTGATGTAGAGAAGTATCTTTGGCATATTGCTCTTGATTATGGGTGCAAATATACGAAAAGTTTCTCAAAGTTATTCACCACTGCCATGTCTTTTATGGATTATTAGACAAAAATGGGTGCGAATGGAAGGATTGCAGAAATCAAACGGCACACGAAGCAGTTCGTTCAATTTCGCAGTATGTTGATTCACTCCCTCAATCTTTCTCGTCTTGTCAGATATGCCTATTGCCAGCATACTTTGCGTGCAAAGTTACAACAAATTCTTCAAATTGTTATACCTTATTATTATAGTTAACGCCAAAACGACTCATCACATCATATCAATTACATTTTTCAGTGTCTCGTCCTCAATCTTACGATAACGTTTGAAAGCCTTGGAGCCATCAACATGACCAGACATCTTACCAATCAAGTTGGGGTCAGAAACTTTGAAGTATGCATTGCCAACGAATGTGCGGCGAGCAAGGTGGCTTGCTGCAATTTCGTTAACCCGCATTGCAGATGAAGTCTACGTAACTTATTGGTTCTCAGGAGGTGGATTTTTTGGAGGTGCTTTTGGGTGCACCATGGATTTTACCTTCCCAATCGGGTTCGGGTTAACCTCCAGCAGG
>Ga0310697_10005736_pt1 | contig 11937 bp, 8 predicted proteins | sample 172DNAGHGlowgp2_FD_203883 | JGI IMG/M metagenome (GOLD analysis project Ga0310697, IMG submission 203883) | Sheep rumen microbial communities from Palmerston North, Manawatu-Wanganui, New Zealand - 1728 DNA GHGlow gp2 (v2) (version 2) | ecosystem: Host-associated > Mammals > Digestive system >... | reverse complement strand
AAATTATTTTGTTCGTGAAGACGAAGAAATTTTTATATACGAAGACGAAACCTCTTTACAGAAGCTAATCGACTATATGAAGGCTACGTGCGATAAGAAGTTGTTTTTTATAAAGGTGCGGGAAATTATATCTCCGCTGAAGGTTGCGGGTTTCGTCGAAGGGCAAGACTTCTTTAATCACTACGTTTTATTTTCACCAACTTTGCTTTCACATAAGGGCATTTATTCTTTGATTCTTGGAATGTAAAACATGATAGGCAAAAATATTTTTTCTGAAATTTTCTGCAGGAAAAAGGCAAGGCGCGTAGAAATGCATTGCTAATGAAGCCTTGCTTCGGAAATGTTGAAGGTTGTATTTCGTTCAGGGGGGATTATTCTATGAGAAAGACAGAGTGCTTGGCAATGATCTTGGCCGGCGGGCAAGGTAGCCGCCTTAAGGCCTTAACGAAAACCGTTGCGAAGCCGGCAGTACCGTTCGGCGGCAAGTATCGTATTATCGACTTCCCGCTTTCTAACTGTGCAAATTCGGGTATCGAAAAAGTCGGCGTGCTTACCCAATATAAGCCGCTCGAACTTCATAACTATCTCGGTAGCGGTAGCTCGTGGGATCTCGACCGCACGGGCGGCGGCGTGTTCATTCTTCCTCCTTATGCTCGCGAAAAGGGCGCGGATTGGTATCGTGGCACGGCGGACGCTATCTATCAGAATCTTAACTTCATCGACCTCGCTGACCCCGACTACGTGTTGATTCTCTCCGGCGACCATATCTACACTATGGATTATTCTTGGATGCTCAAAGCTCACAAGATGAACAACGCTGATGTTACAATCGGCGTCTTTGAAGTTTCGTGGGAAGAAGCTCCGCGCTTTGGTATCATGGTCACCGATAAGGAGACTGGACGCATTACCGAGTTCCAGGAAAAGCCGAAAGAACCCAAATCCAACCTCGCCTCGATGGGCATTTATATTTTCTCGAAACCGTTCCTTAAGAAGTACCTCGAAGAAGACGGCGTTAAAGAAGATTCGACGCATGATTTTGGTAACGACTTGATTCCAAAAATGCTTGCTGATAATGCCCGCATGTTCTCCTATGCATTCGATGGTTATTGGAAAGATGTCGGAACGATTGAAAGCCTCTGGCAGGCAAATATGGACTTGCTCCAAGATCAGCCTCCGTTTGACCTTAAGGGCGATCAAAAAGTCTTCTCTTCCAATCCGTCACTGCCGCCGCATTTCGTTGGTCCGTATGCTTCCGTTAAACAAGCAATGATTAACGAGGGCGCAAAGATTGAAGGCGACGTTGAGAAATGCGTTATCTTCCAAGGTGTTCGTACTGGCAAAGGCTCGAAGGTCACCAACTCCGTTATCCTTCCGTCGGCAGTCATTGAAGAGGGCGCAGTCGTCAACTATGCGATTATCGCTCAAGACGCAGTTATCAAATCGGGCGCGAAAGTCGAAGGCAAACCGGGCGAAATCTTCGTCGTTCCCGAAGGTGCCGTCGTCAACGCTTAATTTTGAAATCGTCTGCACTTCAGGAGGTGCTTTGAATTGAAACAAGTAGTGGGGATCATAAATCTTCAAGAAGGCAACAGTCTGATTAGAGAATTGGCGGCGACTCGTGCAGTTGAGGCTCTGCCGTTCGCGGGGCGTTATCGTCTCGTTGACTTCGCTATTTCCAACATGGTTAATTCGGGGATAAGTGCAGTTGGTCTCGTCCTGCCTGATTTCTCTCGCGCAGTGCTTGACCACATTCGCTCCGGTAAAGATTGGGATTTGGCTCGTCGTCGTGACGGCTTGACCTATTTGCCCGCAGCTCTGCCCGATAATGATTCGCGCAAGGGCGATCTTAAAGACATCTACGCCAACCTTGACTTTGCTGAACTCAGCGGCAGACAATACGTCCTCTTGACGAACGCAAGTTATATTTACAACATTGACTTTGAAAACGTCCTTGACTTCCACAAGAAGAGTAGCGCGGATATTACTATGGTTTACACCAAGGCAAAAGTTGACCGCGAAGGCAAGAGTGTCGTTATCGAAACCAGCACCAATGGTATAGTCACTGACCTCGCAGAAGTTCCGTCAATCAAAGAGGGACAAAAAGACGTTATGGGCGCGTATCTTATGCCCGTTCCGACGTTTGCTTATCTGGTTCGTTCGACTTATGAGCGCGGTGGTCAAGACTTCCTCCTTGATGCTCTGATTCGTCATGCAGGCGAATTCAAGATTAGTGCTTACAAGCATGAAGGCTACGTCGCGCACATCAATTCTACTATGGAATATTACGAAGCTAATCGCGACTGCCTCAAGCCCGAAGTTTGGGAAGAACTCTTCATGAACAACGATCGCCCGATATTTACTAAAGTCAAGGACGAAGTTCCCGTTCAATACAAAGAGACAGCAAACGTTAAGAATTCGTTGATCGCTAATGGTTGCGAGATACTCGGCACTGTCGAGAACAGCATAATCTTCCGCGGCGTCATCGTCGGCAAAGGCGCAGTCGTCAAAGATTCTATCCTCATGCAACGTTGCGACGTTCAAGAGGGTGCTCGCGTCGAAAATGTCATCTGCGACAAGAACGTTATCATCACGAAAAATCGCTGGCTCAAAGGCGCGGAGAATTATCCTTACATCGTGACTAAGAACGCAAGGATCTAAAATCGTTGAACTTTAATTGATGAACATCGACGGCGGATTTTTACCTAAGGATCTCCTTGGCGTAAAGATTCGCCGTTTGCTGTGATTTGGTGTTGCCAAGTTTTTTTCTGTTTGATAAAATGCTACACAGAAATACATTAATTTTGCAGTAAAAGGAGGAATACACTTGGCAAAGGATACAAACAAAACGGCACACAGCAAGGAGTACGAAAGACTCAAGGAAGCTCTCAAGTCACGCTTTATCAGTTCGGCTCACATCATGTTCGGACGCGACATCAAAGATCTACCTATGAACGAGATTTATAAGACAGTCGCGGCGGTCGCTAAACAATTCATCTCCGAGAACTGGATTAAGACGAACAAAGCTTACATGGACAGGCAAGAAAAGCAAGTCTATTACTTCTCGATTGAGTTTCTGATGGGGCGGCTCCTCAAGTCGAACTTGATTAACATCGGCATTGATGAAGCCTTCCGCGAAGTTCTCGAAGACCTTGACTTGAATCTTGACGACATTTTCGAGGAAGAACCCGATGCAGGTTTAGGTAATGGCGGTCTTGGTCGTCTGGCTGCGTGCTTTATCGATTCGTTAGCGGCACATCGTCTGCCTGGTCATGGTTGCAGTATTCGTTACCAGTACGGACTTTTTGAACAGAAGATCATTCAAGGGCAACAAGTCGAAATCCCCGACAATTGGCTCCGCGACGGATTTGCCTGGGAATATCGCAAGCCTGACAAGTCGATCAACGTTAAATTCAATGGCAACGCTTACATGAAGCCGCAACCCGATGGTTCGCTCAAGCTCGTTCATGAGAATGCTATGACGGTGATGGCGGTTCCTTATGATGTGCCCATCGTCGGTTATCATAATAAAACCGTCAATACCCTCCGTCTTTGGAATGCCGAAGTCAATCGCGACTTCTCCGATTACGGTATGCTCACTCATGAGCAGATGCGCCAGAAAAATGAATACCGCCAATTCGTCGAATCCATTACTGAATACCTCTACCCCGACGATAGCTCTAACGACGGTAAACGCATGCGCCTTATCCAAGAATATTTCTTAGTCTCTGCCGGCACTCAATCCATTATCCGTCACTTCATCAATTCCGGCGGTAATATTCGCGAATTAGATAAGAAAATTGCCATTCACATTAACGATACTCACCCTGCCCTGTGCGTTGCTGAATTAATGCGTATCCTCGTTGATGAACACTCCTTAGAATGGAATGAGGCTTGGGTCATTACTCGCGCCGTCGTCGCTTATACTAACCATACCATTATGCCTGAAGCCTTAGAGAAATGGCCGGTTGATATGTTCAAAACCTTGCTCCCGCGTATTTATATGGTCATTGATGAGATTAATCGCCGTCATCTCGAATACGTCCGCGCTCGCTATCCTAATAATGTTGATAAACTTAGGGCGATGTCGATTATTGAAAATGGCGAAGTGCATATGGCACGTTTGGCAATCGTCGGGTCTCATTCCGTTAATGGCGTTGCTCGTATTCATACCGAGATCCTTAAATCCAATACCTTGCACGACTTCTATGAATATTGGCCGCGTATGTTCAATAATAAGACCAATGGCATTACTCATCGGCGTTGGCTGATGGGCGCTAATCCCGAACTTGCCGACCTTATTGACCGCACGATTCGCAGCCGCGTTTGGCATCGCCATCCTGAACAACTTGACCTTTTCAACGAGGCTCTCGACGATAAAAAAGTCCTTAAAGAACTCGACGAGATTAAACTTATCCGCAAAACTGCCCTAGCTAACTTTATAAAAAAACATCAAGGTATCGATATTGACCCGAATACGATTTTCGATATACAGGTAAAGAGGATTCACTCCTATAAACGCCAACTTATGAATGCCCTGCATATTATTTGGCAATATGAAAAGATAAAGACTGACCCGAGCTACAAACCCTTACCGACTACTTATTTATTTGGTGGGAAAGCCGCCGCTGGTTATTATATCGCTAAGGAGACCATACGCCTTATCAATGCCATCGCCGACAAGATTAATAATGATAAGACGATAGATAACCGCTTGAAAGTTGTCTTCATAGAGAATTTTGGCGTTTCGATTGGGGAGATAGTTTATCCCGCCGCTGATGTTAGTGAACAAATTTCTACCGCTAGCAAGGAAGCCTCCGGAACTGGTAATATGAAATTCATGATGAATGGCGCCATTACCTTAGGGACTCTTGACGGGGCTAATGTTGAAATTCGCGAAGCCGTTGGTGATGACAATATCGTTATCTTTGGGCTCAAGGCTAATGAAGTTCTCTCCTACTATGAAAATGGTACCTATAGTGCTTGGAATGAATATACTGGAAATCCTAATGCACGGTTGGTCGTCGATAAACTTACTGATGGCTCCTTTGGCAATTTCCCTTCCTTACGCGATTATCTCATTCAAGGCAACGACGAATTTTTTATCCTTAAAGACTTCAACTCTTATATCGACGCTCATAATGAAATTTTTTCTAGATTTTCTGATAGAGTTGGTTGGCTCCGTTCCGCCGCGATGAATATTGCTAACTCCGGGCGTTTCTCTTCCGATAGAACTATTGATGAATACGCCGCAGAAATTTGGAATATTAAACCCTGTAAGATTCAATGATAGGGTACGAGAATTTCGCATCGACAGATAAGAATTGACTGCGTGGCGAATATGTTGTATCTTAAGGGCGAAGCACTTTGGCAAGTAGAAAAATAGCCTAAATTGCGTTTTTGCGTTTACTCAGCAACTATCAAATCAGAGTATGTCGAAGTCTTTAACTCGGATGCGATGGAATCACAATCGCGCTGCAAGCAAAAATTTACTTGAAGCAGTCGGCGCAGGCTTAGAAAAAATTTTTCCCAATAACAACAGATAAACAGGAGGGAGTTTATACTATGAAAGTTCTATATGTGGCGTCGGAAGCGGTACCGTTCGTTAAGACGGGTGGTCTCGCTGATGTGGCAGGATCCCTGCCAAAGGCTCTTAAAGAGCAGGGAGTAGACGTTCGCGTAATCTTGCCGAAATTCACCAACAAAATCCCCGAAAAATATCGCGAAGGCATGGAGCATGTCTACGACGGAACAATTAATGTCTCATGGCGGACAAAATACGTCGGTATAGACAAATATGAATTGGACGGCGTGACATATTACTTTGTGGACAACGAGGAATATTTTGCGCGCGAAGGACTCTACGGCTATGACGACGATGCAGAGAGATATTCATTCTTCTGCAGAGCAGTCTTAAATTGCTTACCGGCGATAGATTTCTACCCCGATGTTATCAATGCAAATGATTGGCATAGTGGCTTAGTCCCAGTTCTTTTAAAGTTGGAACATCAAGGGGACGACCGCTACGAGAAGATAAAGACGCTCTATACTATCCACAATCTGAAATATCAGGGCGTATTCACGAAAGACATCATGGGCGACGTATTGGGGTTAGATTGGAAGTACTTCAATAACGGTGATTTAGAGTTCTATGACGCTGTGAACTTTATGAAGGGCGGCATCATCTACGCAGATTACGTATCGACGGTAAGCAAGACCTATGCGCAGGAGATCCAATACGAATATTTCGGTGAACATTTGGATGGGCTGTTGCGTAGTCGTAAAGACGATTTGTATGGGATAGTGAATGGTATAGACTATACGACGTTCAACCCGGCTACGGATAAAAATCTATTCGTGAACTACGACAACAGCGATGCATATACGGCTTTTGATAAGAAATGCGAGAACAAGATAAAGTTGCAAGAGCTGTTAGGGTTACCGCAAGGGCGCAAGATCCCGATCGTGAGTATGGTGACGCGGTTGGTAGCGGCGAAGGGCTTAGACTTAGTCGTTCGGATGATGGACGAACTATTGCAGCACGAGGATTTCCAATTCGTATTATTAGGCACGGGCGATAAGGTGTACGAGGATTGGTTTAAGGGCTTAGCGTGGCGGTATCCGCAGAAGGTCTCCTCGAATATCTATTTCTCGAATGAATTAGCGCAGCGTATCTACGCGGCGAGTGATATATTCCTAATGCCGAGTAATTACGAACCGTGCGGAATAGGGCAATTAATCGCGATGCGATATGGAGCGGCACCGGTAGTACGTGAGACGGGCGGCTTAAAAGATACAGTGCAGCAATACGACAAGTACACGCGTCAAGGCAATGGATTTGTCTTTGCGAACTACAATGCGCATGAGATGATGTATGCGTTGAAGAGGGCGTTATCGACGTACGCGCAATTTGAGGTGTGGCAACAAATCTTTTTCAATGCAATGAACAGCGATTACAGTTGGAAGAATTCAGCGCACGAGTATATAGAGCTGTATAAGAAGTTAATCAAGGGCTAAAAGAAGAAGAGTATAATTAATCCGGCGAGCTAAAAAAGCTTGTCGGATTTTTTTTGACAAATGGCAGAAAAGTAGTAAACTAAGGGAGGGAGTGATTCAACGATGGTAAACAAGAATAGAATGGGGCGGCCGTGCGCAGGTTGTGGACGATTGATAAGAGGGGGGTTGTACTGTGAGTCATGTCTAGAAAAATTTCGGGACAGGGCGAAAGTACAAGGGGAGCGAATGGAGAATCTCAAAAGCAATGCGTTGCGGCGAGTGGCAGAAAACAGAGGCGAGATAACGATACTGATAATAAACAGTGATGAAAGGAACTTAAGTATCACGAGGATAGTATTAGAACGGGGTTTGACTGAATGTAAAATCCTGACAGCGAACAATCCATTGATAGCGATAAATATCTTATTGAGGCGTGATATAAATCTCGTGGTATTGGATGCGGATTATAATGGATTGGATATGTTAGGACGAATTCGGGACGATGAACGCTTTAAAGGAATGCCAGTAATGATGATGTCGAGTTCGACGCAACGCGAGGTAGTAGCAAGCGTCTTTGCGTTAGGAGTGCAAGATTACGTAACTAAACCGTGTGCGCCGGCAGACCTTATTGGACGAGTACAAAAATTACTGCATCTGACAGACGAGGAAGTATCGGAGCCAAGACCGCAGAAAACGACGTTTGGAATAGTGCTAATCGACGATGATATATTCGACCTACGTCAAGAGCGCGAGACAATAAAAAACCGTTTCCCGTGCCAAATAACGACGGCACAAAGTGCGGCAGAGGGCATGAAGATTTTGGAACAAAACGGCGCGGATTTGATATTGGTGAGCCTTGATATGCCTTTTGTCAACGGGCTGAAATTCTTATCGCTCCTTAACGTCAACAGCAAACTAAAAAATATTCCAGTGATAATCATGACGGACACACGAGATTTTTCCGTTCTCACAGAGATAAATAAATCGACGGCGGCGGGGCATGTAAGAAAACCGAATATAGGGGAAGACGGATTGGCTTTTATTGAATCGACGCTCCTCAAACGTAGATGACTAAGGAGTTGAGGCTTTGCTTTTAGTGATTGACATTGGCAACAGCAATATCGTTATGGGCACCTACAGCGGAAAAAATTTGATGAAGCACTGGAGAATCTCTACGGACAGACAGAAGACCGGCGACGAATACGGCATGTTGATTAATGATTTATTCCGCTATCAGGGCGTGAAGATTTCAGACGTTAAGGACATAATTATTTCGTCGGTCGTGCCGCCAATGGTCGTGCCTATCGTGAAGATGTGCGAGCGTTATTTCAAGATTAAACCGTTGGTGGTCGGTCCGGGTATCAAGACGGGTATCAAGCTCAACTATGAAAATCCGCGAGCGATTGGCGCGGACAGGATTGTAAATGTTGTGGGAGCGTTTGAACTTTACGGCGGACCGTTGATAGTGATTGACATTGGTACGGCGACGACCTTTGATGTAGTCTCAGAGACGGGCGATTTCTTAGGCGGGGTGATTGCGCCGGGTATCGTGGCAAGTGCGGAGTCGCTATTCAGTTCGACGGCAAAACTTCCGCGCATTGAACTTATCCCGCCAAAAAATGTTATCGGGCACAATACAACGGCTTGTATGCAGTCGGGAATCATCTATGGTTACGTCGGGCAAATTGATACGATTGTCAGCAAGATTCGCGAGGAAATGGGCGCGGACTGGAAAGCAAAAGTTATCGCGACGGGCGGGCTTGCCAAGATGATTTACCGCGAGTCCAAGACGATTGACAAGATTGACCACTTCTTGACGCTAAGCGGCTTGCGCGTCCTGCACGAACGGAATTCACAGTAACAATAAGAAAGGACGGTTATTTTATGTCTCAAATTAATGTGTTTACGTTGCTTTTTGAAACACCAAGGATTCACACAGAACAAATCGTCTGTAGATTCATCAGCGAGCTATTGAATCCTAAAGGAGAACATGAGAAAGGCGAGCTTTATCTTAAAAACTTTGTCACGAGAGTTTTAAATCGCGGCAGGCTTTTGGGTAACGGGAACATTGCTAACCCTCTTAACGTCGGAACTTTTTCAGACGCAACGATTGAATGCGAGCATCCTTTTCGGGTTCGTAATCCAGGAACCATAAGACCTATTAAAAAACGCGACCAAAAGAGACTTCGGAAACATAGCATGGATATAATGATGAATTTAAATAATTATTACGTTGCAATAGAAGTCAAACTAACCGCTGGAGACAGCGCGAATCAATGTCAAGATTATTACTCCGAAGCAATGAGTGTGGCAAAGAAAATCGGCAAAACACCGTTGCTCTATTATCTTACAAAAGAGGGGGCATCGCCCTCGCCTGAAAGTATCGGCAACTTAGACCCCAGAAATATTCGATTGATTTCATTCAGCAATGAAATACTTCCGTGGCTTGAAGATTGTTTGAATCAGTTACAGACCAAAAACGACGTAGCTCTTTATGACCTTATGGAAAAATTTTACGAAGCTTTGAAAAAGATTCTATGAAAAAAATGACGACGGCGGAAATTTTTCAAAAGCCAATTTTCCTTGCACCGATGGCGGGCGTCACGGATACGGCGTTCAGGGTTTTGGTTCGCGAACTACTCGACGACGACTTTAAAGGCTTGCTGATGTTCTCGGAAATGGTCAGCGCGGCGGGAGTTCATTACCGCAACGAGAAGACGCTAGGAATGCTTCGGACTGTCAAAGAAGAGCGACCTACGGCAATTCAAATTTTCGGCTCAGAACCAGCAATCTGCGCGGAGGCGGCGGCTTATGTCGAACAACTCGGCTCGGCTGCCGTCATTGATTTTAATTGCGGTTGTCCTGCGCCAAAAATTTTCAAGAACGGTGAAGGCTCTGCCCTCATGAACAATCCGCCGCTCTTAGAAAAAATTTTGTCCGCCATAAGAAATGCCGTTAAGCTTCCCTTGAGTGTCAAGATTCGGCTCGGTTGCAATGAGATTAACGCCGTCGAAGTTGCTAAACGTGCGGAAAGTGCTGGCGTCGACTTCATTACCGTTCACGGCAGAACACGCGAGCAATTTTATTCAGGTGCGGCGAATTGGGAGGAAATCGCCAAAGTTAAAGCCGCCGTGAAAGTTCCGGTCATTGCCAATGGCGACGTGCGAGACTTCGACAGCTTAGACAGAATCATTTCGACAACGCAAGCTGATGGCGTGATGATTGGTCGAGCCGCGCAGGGCAACCCGTGGATTATCAACCGCTTGCTGAAATATTTTTTGACAGGCGATAAGCTTCCGGCTCCGACTGTAAACGAACGAGCCGAAGTCATGCGTCGACACTTGGAGAAAATTATTTTTTATAAGGGCGAACGTGTTGGCGTTCAGGAAATGCGATCTCATGCGGCGTGGTATACTAAGGGCTTGACGGGCGGTGCTGAGCTTAGGAATTTATTCAATCATGCTGACACTGCCGAAGATTTCTTAAAGATTATCGAGGTTATTAATGGACGATAAATCAATGACCGCGCAGGTCTCCGAACTTAGGGAACGATTGCGCGAATGGAAACGACTTCAAATCGAAAAGGAGAAACGTAAAATGGCTGAAGACAAAGACAAGAAACCTTCCATATGGAGCACCTACACCGACGACGACAAGACAGCAATGGAAAAATTAGCGGCAGGTTATATCGACTTCATAAGCCGTTGCAAGACTGAACGTGAGAGCGTCGCGGAGGCTATTAAGCGTGCGGAGGCTGTCGGTTATAAAAATCTTGACGACGTGATTAAGTCTGGGCAAAGGCTCAAGGCTGGCGACAAAGTTTATAGCGTGTGCATGAAGAAAACGATTGCGCTATTTCAAATCGGGACGGAACCACTCGAACGCGGCTTAAAGATACTCGGTGCACACGTCGACACTTGCCGGCTTGACCTTAAACAGAATCCGCTTTACGAGGACAGCGGGCTTGCTTATCTCGACACGCACTACTACGGCGGCATAAAAAAATATCAATGGGTGACGTTGCCGCTTGCGATGCATGGTGTCGTTGTCAAAAAGGATGGGCGTATTATCGAAGTCGTTATCGGCGAGGCGGCAAGCGATCCAGTCTTTTGCGTGACTGATTTGCTGATTCACCTGTCGCAGGAGCAATTAAAGAAGACTGCCGATAAGGTCATCGAGGGCGAAAAGCTTGATGTACTCGTCGGCAATTATCCACTTAAAGAGAACGACAAAGAATCCGTCAAGAAAGGTATCCTCAAGCTCCTCAAGGACAAGTACGACATTGACGAGGAAGATTTCTTATCGGCGGAACTTGCATTGGTACCGGCGGGCGCGGCTCGTAAACTTGGTTTTGATAAAAGCATGGTGCTTGGCTATGGGCAAGATGATCGCGTGTGCTCTTACACGTCGCTTATTGCAATGTTGGAGGCGGCTAATCAAACGTTTGGTAAGACGGCATGTTGTTTGCTCGTCGATAAGGAAGAGATTGGTAGCTACGGAGCAACGGGTATGCAGTCATTCTTCCTTGAGAATACTCTTGCGGAACTCTTGAATGCTTGCGGGCAATACTCGGAACTTGCTGTTCGTCGTGCGCTTAGGAATTCATTCATGCTTAGTTCGGACGTGTCGAGTGCCTATGACGCTCTTTATGCTTCGGCTTACGAGAAAAAGAACGTCGCTTATCTGGGCAAAGGCATGGTCTTTAACAAGTTCACTGGCTCGCGCGGCAAGTCTAGTTCAAGTGACGCTAACGCCGAATACGTCGGTAAGCTCCGTGCAATCCTCGACAAACACAACGTCCATTATCAGTTCAGCGAACTTGGCAAGGTTGATCTCGGCGGCGGTGGCACGATTGCTTACATGATGGCTAAGTACGGCATGGAAGTCATCGATAGCGGCGTTGCGGTCTTGAGTATGCACGCGCCTTGGGAAGCTACAAGCAAG
>Ga0310697_10005729_pt1 | contig 11944 bp, 18 predicted proteins | sample 172DNAGHGlowgp2_FD_203883 | JGI IMG/M metagenome (GOLD analysis project Ga0310697, IMG submission 203883) | Sheep rumen microbial communities from Palmerston North, Manawatu-Wanganui, New Zealand - 1728 DNA GHGlow gp2 (v2) (version 2) | ecosystem: Host-associated > Mammals > Digestive system >... | reverse complement strand
TAAGGTTTTCAACTTCCTGCTCGTTAATTTGAAAACCTACAGTTTTCTTTTCAGGTTCTGTTAACTCAGACTCTTTAATGTCGATACAGCCTTTCTCTAAAGGAGTTAATTCTTTAGTTGCTTTATCGATTTTTTTCATTGTTTGCTCATGTCTTACCTGATTGTAAAACTCTGCTAAAGCTAAAAACAGTTCAGGTGTCTTTGTATATTTGTATCGAATAATTGGATACTTATAATGCTTCTTAGCAAAGGTATATGCAATACCTTTATCTTCTAAGAACTGAACTTCACGTTTCCACTGCGTTGAATATTCTTTATCGAATATTTGCTTAGGGACTTCTAATCTGTTATCCATAAAATAATCTCCTTTAAATTAATCGTAAGGGAGTGCTTCTCCCTTATGCCCGACTTAGAAAGACACGGTATTAAAAAGAAAAAAATGTATTATTTTTCTCTATCGGTATTTTTGTTTTATTTATGTTTCTTTAAAAGGCATGGAGAGAGTTTTTAAAATTGTTTAAAAGGAGCGTAGTTAACGCTCTTTTTTATGTTTATAAGGTTTAGATAAAGATGGTTTAGTTGTATTTTGCAGATAGGTTTGAAATGTTTTTAAAAGATGGTTTGGATGAGAATATATTTGGACTCTTTGCAATGTAAATAAATTTTTCAGCGTAAATTCGCCCTTAGCACAATTGAAAGCCTGAAGAGAGCACTCGCAACTGAATGTTCTCTCCAGGCTTTTGCTTGGAGAAAGGGGGAAGTGAACATGAAAGACTCTACGTTGGCTGCTCTGTGCGTCATCGGACTGTTGATCATGCTCATTCTGGTCAATCAGATAGTGCGAGCTGTCTGAGAAACCGGGCAGGGCGCTTCGTCACCCTGTACCCCTTTCGTAATTTTGATGATATCAGGCATAAAAGCCTGTGTCAAATAAATTTATTTTAGGAGGTATCCCCATGTATACTGCTATTGCTATTAACAATTCCTATGACGACATCGTCTACAAACAAAAGTTCGATGATCTCGAAGAAGCTTATGAAGCTGCTGATGAGATGGGTCTTGCTTTTTATAGCTTCGTGCAAGACCACAACGGACTTGAAATGACAATGCAGGACATTATCGACAGATTATACGGACATAAGCATCATATCGTTGAAGTTTATTTCAAAGATTTGTGTCAGGACTTTGCTAAATGCCACGTTTGGCTTCGTTGCCAGAATGATAAAGAGATCTTCGATACAGTAGACATTACTGGCAAAGACGGCATTGTTTATCATGGCATTATCACAGATAAGAAGTTTGTTGATGTATATCCTGCGCATATGGGTAAAGCAATTATCTAACTTTGATACACGGGAGTCTCACGTAGACTCTCGTAATCAGAGCTAGATCTCTGAACAAAATAATAAAGAGCTGCAGCAGCAACTGCAGCTCAAGATCTGAAAGGAGTTGTCCACCATGTCAAAGTTTCTCACTATTTTCAGATCCGTAGTTAATAATACTACGGAAAACACCGTAAAGTCAAACCTTAAGAAGCAAGGCTTCAACGTAGTAAACAAGGATGCCATTCGGCACGAGATCAAGCGTCTTGATCGTGAAGCCTTCGACCTGATCGACGATGACGATGCCTATTGGGCTAATCGTAAAGCATGCTGGGATCTTACCAGCCTTCTCATCGGGGAGGTGAAGTAAGATGTTTATTATTACTTATGATGAACAGCGTGGTATCTATTACTACCGCAACATCACAGAATCCTTTGAAGATCGAGACAAGGCTAACAATCGCTGGATCGAATTAAAGAAGAATCCGCTAATCGCCAATATGAGACCCAGCACTACAGAAGAACCTGAACAGTATATTGCTGTTCAGGTTTTATTCAACAATTATAGCAAGCGGTACACCTATTTAGCTAAAGAACCTGTTGAAGTAGGACAGTTAGTCGTAGTTAGGACTGCTGACGGTTTACAGGTTGTTACTTGCGTTGGCTGTAGTCGTGTCACAAAAGCACAGCTCGAAGTTGTATTACCGTTCAATAAATACAAATACATAACGGGAAAGGTGGTTTGAGTATGTTGTTCGTTATTGTTGCTGTTGTGGTATCCGCTATTATCGCTCCTGATCTGTGGGAGTATTGCAAAAACTATTACAAGTAAACCTTAACACACAGGAGCCCTTCGGGCTCTTGTAGTTAGGGCTTATGTCCTAACGCTTAGTTGCAGATACGCGTAACTGTAACAGTCTATCCGGCTAAAGGAACATTAATGGGTTGCGACCTACCGCAGGAGGTGTCCTATGAACAAACTGATTGTTATCATCCAAGTCCTGCTCAACAAGCTGAGCGCCGCTTACAAAGAGATTTTCTCTTTAAGGGATCTCTGCGAAGCGTATGAGTCCCACATTAAATTCATCGAAAAGATGAGTAAACTCGACAAAGAAGAAATTTCGAACCTTAAAAGATCGAACAAAGCCGCTGAATATTCGATAGAATGTCATGTAAAATCAATCCAGAACGACATTAAAGAAATTAACAAACTTAAAGAAGAAAATAGACTGCTTAAACAAAAAGTAGGTTGTGTTGATCTTGTCATAAATAACATTCACACAAAAGTAAATTATGTTGGATTTGTAACAACAGGCTTTCCGGGAGAAGAATGGGACGAACATCAAACAGCGAACAACGTATATCGCACCGCCAACGGCGAAGAATATGTTGAATCTTTTGTTACGGGAAAACTCAGAAAATATGATCGCAACATCGATGGTCTTATTTGGACAGATGAAACTTGGGATTATGCTGACAGCAAAGTAAAAGAAACAGGCGTTGCCTGGACCCCAAATGTTTTCAATCGCTAATTTCTTATATGTGTCCTGAGTATGACAATAAACTGCTCAGATTCAACAGAGTACCTGAAACTCTCGGGTACTCTTTTGAGTCTTTGAGACTCATAATTAAAGGCAGATGTCAGCCGAATATACGACATCAACAGGAGGTATTATGCCAGTAATCAAGGTTTATTACGACGAAGAAGTCATATTCGAAAATCCCGTAGAGACAATCACGGAATTGGTATCCCGCACAAGAACATTTAGCAGCCTTGAAGACGCACAAAAGTGGTGTCACTCGCAAGAAATTGCGCACATGATCTTCAACGCGGTTATTCGTGAACACGGGAAGTTCTGCCGTAAGGCAAACGCTCACAAATTTGAGTTCTGCAAATGTGACGGCGAATGCTTTGGTCATTGCGCCTACGGAGAGATATGCCCGTGGGAAACATGGGAAGACGGTCCGAATGAAGACTTCTATCCTACGCAAGCCGAGTGGGAAGAAGATCATTCTCTCACACCGTTTATTGATCCCCGTGAGTATGTTATCCATTGCACTTCCGGTGTTGAAAACGAAGATATTGTTGTTAAGAACATCGGAAAAGCAATTAAGATCGCAAACAAGAAACTCAAAGAATATATCAGTGTCTCTATTGAAAACAAAGGCACAGGTAATATTCTGGCTGAAAAATCTTGTTAATTAAGTGCGAGTTTTGATATCCGGTAGCCTCTCCGAAAGGAGGGGCTCTCGTAATCAGGACTCGATCCTGAAATAATTAATGGCTGGCATCCTACTGCTGGAGGTATATCATGAACGGAAAGAAACTGTATGAACTCGACTGGATTCTCAACAACGGCAATCTGTATGCCGAGACCGCTGTTGAGGTAATGCTCGCCTCGCCGGACGACCGTGGAGATATCGTAACTCATTGGCTTAACGTGGCGTTAGAGTCCGACGAAGCCTGGGAGAAAGCAGAGGCCGAGCTTCACGCTCTTGCCGCGCATCTGGCGAAAGAGCAGATGGGGAACAAGATTGTTACGGAACCGTTCCCTGGATTCTTCAACGACACTAAGCAGTGGTGGATCTGGATGAAAGAACAGATCGAGCTTGAACTCAATTAAGTTTCCCGTCCTGAGCATGACGTTAAACTGCCTTCCGTAATGCGGCCTGCGAAAGCAGAAGGTCTCAAGCCCTTAACGCAGAGAGCGGAAGATTGCTGACGTAACAGCAGTCAGGTTGTGGCTTATCACACCCCTTTAATGCTTATTAAGCGAGACCGAAGGGGTCAGTAAACGGTCGTATTAAGAAAGGAGCTTCTGTCCCAAAGAAGCCCCGGTGCGGTGTCCCAAGCCGCATTTCAAGGAGATAACTATGAAATACATCCATATGTATTTTATCAGTTCTCCAAACAAATTACAAGATCTGTTTAGGAGGTAATACTATGAAAATGATCCAGAAACTGAACCTTATCGAGAATAAGGTTGACACGATCTCTCTGTTCACGTCCGCTTTTACGGACAAACTTGACAGCATGGGAATCGATCCGAAAGACGCTATCGTTAAGATCTGTGCTGAGTGCCCTAAGGTCGAAGAAGCTGAAGCCATTGTCAAGGCTACGCTCGCAAACTATGTATCTGAAGGCTATATGCTCAACGGCAATATCTACGATGCCTTCTGCGCTGGTGCGTCTGATGCTCGTAAAGCTACAGCTACGTGGCTTCGGCATGATCTCGTACCTGAACTCGGTCGTTGGGCGATGTGCGGGTTAAACACCAAGAACATGAAGCTTGCTATTAACAAATATATGGCGTACATCGGTTTGTTGTTCTCTGCAAGCAAGCCCTTTGCCGATATCTTCGGTAAAACGCTCAACATTCGTCGTGTAGCAATTATCAAGGACGTAGATGTATTCGTTGACGCTATTGTTGACTTCGTCGCAAAAGAAGGAAACGTTAGCCGTAAGGTCGCTCGTAAGATTGTTATCAACGCATTTGACGGGCTGGGCTGGATCAGAAAGTCTCTGACCAAAGGTGAATCTGTCACCATTCGTGGTCCGTGGTTGAAAGCATTCGTACAGGCTATTGATTGGCATAAGCTGGTTGCGTTCTGCGTTGCTCGCGGAATCAAACTTACATTTATCGACTTCTGGAGAAATGAAATCTCCCTGAAAGATGTCGACATGATTCTGACTGAATCATGCTTCAAAACTGTTAAGCTGTATGAGTCTTGGGATCAGTATTGCACTGCATTCGAAGAGCTCGGACATGAGATTCGTGTTTGTGTCCGTGAACATGCTCCGAAACTGAAGGGACTGCCGTATCAGCAGGGACAGACTCTGCTTGGCAGCGAAGATGATGCAATGTCTTTCGCTATGCACGCTAAGAAGACTGTGTACAAATATCATGACATTGCTGGTGCACCGAATCTTCTGCGTGGTGCTCATCAGCAAGCGGCTAAGATGTATCCTGCTTTAATGACTGAAGCTCATACTAAGAGAGCGATGCAGGAAATGTACACGACCAAGCGCAACGATATGCTTGGTGGTCGTATCCCTGATCTGGGTTACAACGCATTCTTGGCTCCTGATCCGGTAGCGTTTGCAGAGCATCTCTTCGGTCTGGAAATCAAAGGATTTCTGAAAGCTGGAGAGTGCTATTGCTCCAATTGCAAAGAAGGTCTGGTTGATGTGACTCGGTCTCCGCATCTGGATAATGCTCATGTTGTACTGAACAACGTAAAAGAATGCCCTCTTGCTGAAGGTCCGACCATGTTCATCAACATCTTCGATACGACAACCATCCAGCTTCGTGCTGATTATGATGGAGATCATGTCTGGTATTCTCAGGATGAACATCTTCTGACGCTTGTGAATGAAACCTACGAGAAGCTGAACAATATTCCTGTAGACTGGGACGTTGCAAAGGCTGAGAAGGTTCAGATCACAAAGTCCGGTGTCGCGAACTTCATTATCAACCTGATCCACGGATCTGAGATCGGTCTGTATGCAGACGCTCTGACCAAGATGTGGAATCAGGCTTACGATCAGGATGTATGCGACTGGCTGACCTATGCTGCAAACGTGCTGATCGATGCTGCGAAACATGCAGCTGTAAAGATCAAGAAGCCTGACGCCGTTGCAAATCTGAACAAAGTTTCTCTGCCGCTGTTCGCAATGTATGCAAAAGCTGACGCAGATCGCCCTCTTGGAGACTATTGGCTGAAAGAGCGCAAAGTCATGACTCGGTCTGGCAAAGAAGTGACTTTGCCGCCTCGTTGCGCATATTCTGGATCTTTCTTGGATATGTACTCTAAGAAGGTTCAGGAGAATGTGGCTGAAACTCTGACAGTTGAAGGACTGGACAACGAGATCTTCGACGTTACCAAGATGATGGTAGACGCTCATCGTAAGATCGGTAAACTGTCTGGTCTGTCCAAGAAGGGAATCTACAATCCGAATACCAACAAGTTCGACGATTGCGGTGTATTTCAGGAGATCGCCTTCAGACACAGCACTGAATGGAACAAGCTGGTAGGAGATACAAGCTTCTTCGCTCATCGCCGTGAATGGGAAGAAGAAGTTGCTAAAGAAGCTCGTAAAGAGATCATCGCATGGGCTCGTGCTCAGTACAGCGACTGCGACGACATTTCTGACGAGTGCATCGAAGACGCCTGCTACGACATCATTGTGCGTAACATCTACAACACAAAGATGAGCGATGGCATGGACACTGTTATCAAACAGGCGTTCTGGCGGATCTACGGAGATAAGTGCGTGAAGATTCTGAAGAAGAATCTGAACAAGTCTATCCCTGACTTTGACGATGAAGAGTTTGAAGAGCTCTTTGATGTCAGCGATTGCGACTGCTAAAAGAATAAAGCTGTGCTATCGGCTATACGGGCTATTAAGAAAGGAGAATAAACATGAATTTAACAGCAGAACAAAAGCGCATAAAAATTCTAGCCATTAGGTGTTGGACGCATGGAGAGCTTCCTTCTGATGAAGATAAGCCAGCGGTGCTCGAGTATATTATTTCTCATCCTGATTTATTCAAAATTTGTTCAAAAGAAATTAAAGATTCATAGCCGGGAGCCCTTCGGGGCTCTCGTAATGAGTCCTTAGCGACTCTTTAAAACAGAACTCCGGCGCTAAATTTTTGGGGGCGGGATATTTTTTTGGGGAGCCCGATATTTCCCGCGTTACTCGCAACTTGACGCAATGTGACGGCGCAAGCGCCTGCTAATGCTGTGAAGATAAGACCTATCTTCGCAATATTATTAGGAGGTGCAGACCGTGAATCCCATTGACCTGTTGAACGAAGCTAAGAATCAGAGAATGTTTCTCGAAGCCGACAAGAAAGAAATCGAAGCTATCGAGGAAGAGCTGAAGACTGGAGACACCAGCCGTAAACTCAGACTGGAAGAACTGTTCGAGTTGGTTGACAGCCATATCAAATGGCTTGAAACTCATGCTCAGGAAATGAGCGAAGCCGCAAGACTGCTCAGAAGAGCATTTGCATAATACCTGCCACGACTACTGCTTTGCGCTGGTCGAGGTGGAAGACCCTTGTATGTATCCTCTGCTCATCCACGTTGGTGAGCGGAATTATGCATACAGGGACGCTTTCAAGAACAGGTGGCATGAAAAGCTGTTCTTGTCTGACATGTCCTACATGAAGTTTATCGTTTCGAAGAGATGCCAGCTCCGACTGACGATAGCTGCACGGGTCCCGGGGGATGACGGGTCCCCTGGGGTTTGCCCGAACTTTTATATCGATATTATCTCATTCTTCATCGCTTCAGCGTTGAAGCGACTGAAGCGAGCTTCATGGGTTCCTCCTTTCTTAGGGACTGGCGTGGGAAACCAGTCCCGTCCTTTCGTTAATTTGGCTTCGTGAGCTGTGCCATAAACAGCTCACTTTTTTTCTTAACTGCAACAACGGCGCAAGCGCCTGGAAATGCTATGAATTTTTTATCTGAAAGGAGAACAACAATGTTTAAAGTAATCGACATAACTGGTCTTGAAATTCTTGGATCTTGCAAATTTGACGGTTCTTTTCTGACAACGACTAATGAAAACATACGCGGAGACGTTATCCCTGACAGAGACAATCGCTTAATGTGCGTTAAACAAATCTGTGTCGAAGGAACGGACGGTAATTGTTCCCCGACAAACTATGCAATCGTCATACCTATAGACAAAATTAAGAAAATTGATGTCGATAATCCATTTTAATAAAGGAGGTGTAAACAGTGCTCGAAATTATCTCTTACACTGACGGGTCCTGCCTGGGCAATCCGGGTGTCGGTGGCTATGCCGCAAGCATGGAAGCCAAAGGACAGAAAAAGTATTGTGAAGGCTACGAGGTTGAAGACACGACAAACAATCGAATGGAACTTTGCGCTGTTATCCGTGTAATGAAATGGTGCAATGCGGTTCAGAAAGAACCATGCAAGGTAACTTTCCACACAGACAGCCAGTATCTTATCGATTGCTTCAAGCACAATTTTAGCGACTTATCTTCTTCTTCAAGAGCAAACCATGACCTGTGGGTAGAACTTATCAAGGAAACTCTTGACGGGCATCATTCTATCGATTTTGTTAAAGTTAAAGGACATAACGGAATCGACAGAAACGAAGAGGTCGATAAAAGAGCAAAAGCAATGGCAAAGAAAGCGAGGCATATCAGATATGGCTATTAAGGCACATATTATCTGCTCTTGCATTTCACTCTTTGCGGCAATGATTGTTGCCGCTATTTTGTTAGGAGGTTGAATTATGTCTTACGACATTGACACAATAAGCAATGAATGTTCTTCGCTTGAAGAATTTGCAGAAAAATATCCTGACGAATTCGATGCATATGTCGATGACATGGCTGAACTTTACGGGCATGAAGATCCTATCGAATATCCTGAAGACTGGAGTGTGGCATAATGCAGATCTTAGACAACATTCTTATCCTTGCTTTGTCTGTATTTGCTTTTATCGCAGGCAAGAAAATTTCTGACTCTTATCACGAAAATATAATTCAGCATTTGGAGTATCAGCTCCGACTGAATGCCGCTCGTGACGGAGTAGGCTACGTTGCACCGCCCGTAAAGAAAAAGCTCGTACCTATAGGTCAGCCTTTTATGGACAAGCTGAAGGAGAACGGACACGCAACCCAATCGCTCCGCACTCCTCAAACTTGACCGTATCAACGGCGCAAGCGCCTGCTAATTCTGTGAAATAGGGAGCCTTCAATTGGCTCTCTTTTTCTTATTGTTTGCATGAATGAACTCCATCAATCTTCATGCAAGTGGCGTCGCGTACCCACTGTAAATACCGCCGCGCGATAGTCAGCATCGGACGATAAACGATGACGTTGGTCTGCACGGATCTGAAGCAGACAGAAAAGTACATGTCAGTAATAAAAAGTAACTGGAGGTAATTAACAATGACAACTTTCGTAGGTAACATTTCTAAAGCCGCTTCTACCCGCTATGTCGAATCTCTGAAGACCACCGTGACGGACTTCAACGTCGCTGAGAATTATCAGGGCCGCAACGGCAAGCGTTATACGCAGTTCTATCGGGTTTCTATCTGGGACAAGCGTGGTGCCAATCTGGAGAAGTATCTGACCCTGGGTCGTCCGATCCAGATCAGCGGTCGTGTGAAGGCTTCTGCGTACATCGATAAGGATGGCAAGCCGCAGGCTCAGCTCGAGCTCGCGAATCCGCAGATTACCTTCATCACTGCGAACGGCGATTCCGAAGAAGTGGATGCAGCCGCCGCTCCTGAAGCCCCTGTTGCGGACGAGATCTCCGAAGACGACCGTCCCTTTTGATGGGACACTCTTCGGAATGGTGAAGAGACTGTTTAATAAGTAATATATTGGAGCCTGACTTGATGGGAGTCAGGCTCCTTTTTTTACCATAACTCTATTTTTTTGTCGATGCAGACAGCCAAACAGCATGAAGGGGCTTATTAACCGGAGCGTTCATTTTTAAGAACGATGGCTGATATCAAGTTCGATCCTTGAGTCTGCAATTTAGTTCGGTACCTAAATTTGAAGCCTTTCTAAGATATGTATAAGGGGAGAAGTATATTCTCTCTTAATTTTTATAAAGGAGAACCGCTATGACAGAAAAGGTAATTACGCTTGCTGAAGACACAGAAACTATTATTAATTATTCTAAGTATCACATCGGAGACTGGGCTGAGATCTATACAACAGACAAAGTCGTAATGAAACGTAACGAGAAGTTCAGAGCCAAACATCCTGACTATTGTAAGCTGATAAAAGAAGATAAGTATTCTATGACATGGTCTGTACATCCCAAATGCGCTGGCATTTATCTAAGAGCTCCACGTAAGTCCTATATGTCTGAAGAACAAAAACAAGCTAACGCAGAACGACTGAGACAGATGCATCGTGCTGCCGCAGTTTAACAAACAGCATAGAATTAATTCTTTACTAAAATTCTCTATATTCAGTATTGAGTTTAAAGACAAGTAATACTCAAGATGAATATTTATCCATTCTAAAACAACAAACAAAAATTTTCTATTGTTAATATAGGATATGAAAAGATATCTGCCGCTGTAACAAGAAAAGGAGAGTATCTATGACTGAAATCAGAATTTACGAAGAACATAATAAAGTAGTCGTATGCAGAGAAAAGTCTGCTAAAGAAGATCGACTGCATGAGCTGGTTAAAAACAATCTTGACTGGCAGGACGAGTCTTACGAATACTATCGTCTGCCGCTGGATGAATTTATGCACTCCGTGACTACTTTGCTATCTGTGACTGAATAATACAGAAGAGTATTTGTTTTTATAGTAAAGTCTATACTAACAGTAAAACTTTACTGTATAGTTTAATGACTGACTGATAGTAGAGTCTATACTAAAAAAGATAACTTTCTCTTGTTCAAGTTATCTTTTTTATAATTCATTTTTCTTTAGTTAAGTTACTATAGTAGAGTCCATCTCTATTGTTAGAATGCCGTACCTCTTTATTTCCCTTTTATAGGGAAATAAAGGGTACGGTTTAAAGGATAAGATTTTATTACAGTAATATATCTTATAATAGAGTCTCTAGAGTGACTGATAAGACTCTACTAACAGTAAAGTCTCTATTGTAAAGTCTATTCTTACAATAAAGTCTATATTATATATATAATTATTATTATATAGAAGAAACTTTTTTAAAATAGAGTCTTTATTGTAAATAAACTCTCTTTTATAAAGACTATTCTGAAAATAAAGACTTTATTATAGGGTTTGTTTTTATAGTAGAGTTCTTATTCTTTAGTAGAGATCTATTCTCTATATTCTCTTATTACACATATAAATATTCTCTACACATTTTATATACACATATAAAACTTTATTCATCACATATAAACTCTAAACTATTATCAGAAATACTCTATTTATAATATTCTTTTAAATAAAATAATTAACTTTACTAAAGAAAACAATACAGAATAATTTTATTAATAGAATAACTCTATACTTTTATTTGAAAAACTTTATTATTCATTTTCATTCAAATAATAATAATTAAACTCTACTAAAGATAATGACTGAAATATATAAACTTTATTCTTAGAAAAGTATATAGACTTTATATATAAAAGGAGTGACTGAAATATGTTTACAGCGGCGGAGAAAATGTCGAAAAAACAGCGGCGAGAACTTAACAAAAGTAAAAGAGTACAGTGGGGCTTCTGCCCTGTATCTCGTATTAAACCGTCTGCAAAAATCTACAACAGAAAGAAGGTAAAATATGTACAATAAATGTTTCGACTTAGAAACAGCGCAGGCAACTGTCGCAAGAATGATGTGCGATGTTACAACCTGCACGAACTGCAGAAAATTTTTCGATATTCAGGACGATACCTGCCCGACCGATTTTGCAACAAAAGAAGAATGCGTTAAGTTTATGCAGGACTTTTATGTTGCATTACGAGATAAGTTTGAAGGCACTCCTGAATGGGCAGATATTTCTTTTAAAGATATCGAAGATATATTAGTAAATTAAAAGCCCCGGCTGCGAAACCGGAGCTCTGGAGAGATGCGATCCTTAGATCTGTGTTTATTATACAAGATCTTGTATTAAAAGTAAATAC
>Ga0310697_10005728_pt1 | contig 11944 bp, 12 predicted proteins | sample 172DNAGHGlowgp2_FD_203883 | JGI IMG/M metagenome (GOLD analysis project Ga0310697, IMG submission 203883) | Sheep rumen microbial communities from Palmerston North, Manawatu-Wanganui, New Zealand - 1728 DNA GHGlow gp2 (v2) (version 2) | ecosystem: Host-associated > Mammals > Digestive system >... | reverse complement strand
CATCAGATCCTCTGAAGTTATATTTGAAATATCTTTCATATAAGAAATCATTTAATTGCTTCAGAGGACAACACAATAGTTTATCTTTGAGACGGATTATATCGTTACCTATCACTATATCTATTACACTATCTGGATCATCAAATAGTCTAATAGTCGTATCTATAAATTCATGATGATCTACATAGAGAATATCTTGAAGAATACAGATTAAATGGCTTCGATAGTTTCTTCTATGATATTGATAACCAAGATCAAACTGATCTTTAATAGTATCATAGTATGTATTATAACCAACAATATCTGTGAAGTGGAATTGTTCTAAAATTTCTCTTTGATGCCCTGCCATATACATATACGTGCTCAACTCTACGGGAGATTCGATCTGCATATTGTATACAGGATTCTTCATCTTAGGATAACAAATAATCTGATCAACATGATGAAGCTCATGTATTATAGTTACAATCAGGTTATAATAGAACCAATATGGAGTGTTACAATATCTGTAAGTTATGATCGGATACATAATTACAGTATTTGGATTCATAGTTATTCCTCCAGTAGATCTATCAGGAAGATCTATCCATTCTATGATCAATCTCGCCGGAGTGTTGAAAACATTAATTTTACCATCATAATAGTTGAATACTTTTGTTATGAAACTATTTATAAACTCTTTTTGAGCAAATAATTCTTCTTTGCTCATTACACTAAAAGTATTATTCATTATCCATATATTCATCCTTTCTTTATTGGTATCATCTATATAATATGCAATTGAATATAATTTTGCTAGGCTGGACAACTAAATAATGATTCAGATTAATTCTATAGGAGGTAATATAAATGGCTAGTAGAGACCTTAATCAATACGGAATGTTGAGCCATAATACGAACACCGATCAGATGACCATTCTACTTAATAGAATTGAACGTCGATTAGGTTTATCTGTCATGCCATTACCAGATAACCTTAAGAAAGACGAATGGGCTCACATTATCATGGAAGATACCATTCCGGTATTCTCACAATATTTCCCATACCAAATCACTACTGTTGTAACTCCAGAGCCTAAAAAAGATGGCTGGTTCTTTATAGATCAGAATCTTCCTGAAGGCACTCGTATCTTAGGAGTAAGAGACGTAGACTTTCAAGCATATAGATCAGATCCTAGATTCGATCGTTATGGTATCACTATAGGAGCTCAAGACTGGCTTAGTAGAGAATACTGTACTGACGATATAGCTTTACAAACCGTAGGTGCAGATCTTTTAAGTCTGTTCAATCTGGGGATCTACGTAGAATTTAATGCACCGAACCACATAAAGCTAGTTGGTGCTAATAATTTCCCTGTATCACAATATAGACCGTTTCCATTAATGATTCTTATTCAGCATCCTGGATTATGGACTATTAGCCCCACTATGATGGAAACCTTTACAAGACTTGCTATGGCAGACGTTGCTACTGCTATATATCAAGTTCTTAAGTACTATGATAATATGGATACAGCTTATGCTAATCTATCATTACAGCTTGACACGCTAGCTGAGGTATCTAACTCCAGACCAGATATTATCAGAGAATTAGATGAGGCGCACGTGTCTACAGCTAATGAATACTCCCCCATAATAATGACCATTTAATTTAATATAGGGTGGGTTAAGTCCCACCCTATTTATTCTGTCGCTTTGTAACCACCTTTGAATAATGCTTCTTCTAGCATATTCATTCCTTGAGCTTCATCTGCTCTATGGATTTCTTTATTGATATCTGCTATATGATTTAAATACGCATTAATTCGTTTAGCAAATGTACTTGTTATTGGGAAGGATTTCTTTTCCTCTTCTGGTGTAATAACAGCAAGCATATCATTTTTCTTGGTAAGTGCTTTAGCTACCGATTCCATGCTTGTTGATTTATAGATATCATTAAACGTTGAAAGCCCAAGATAATACGCAGAGTCATTTTTACCCATCTTGAGATCATGTCTAAGCATTGATATGAAATCTTCTGTATCCATATCGCAATAATAAGTAATATTCATGCTATTGAAATCATCTATGCTTAATTCAATATGATAATTACTATAGAAGATTCCCGCTCTTGTTACAAAGATATGATCTAGATTATTTCTTCCAACTGAATTCATAGCAGCTTCTTCAATATCAGAAGGATTAATAATCTCGCTAAGCTTACAAGTTATCTTATCCTCTTTCTGATCCATAGCTACTATACAAAGCAAACAAAAAGATTTGTCTCTAATGAGTTTAAATACCTGCCCGCAATTAATCTCCATTTTTGCTATTCCTCCAGTGATTTTTTAAATATATAATTTTGGTATCTAGTCTTTTGTATTTGTAGATGTCTTATTTCTGTAAGTAATTGTAACTGCTCTTGATATGGCAATCTATCTCGTTCATTAGAATGCCAAATGTATAACTTAGAAAGTAACTCTTCATTTAATTTATCTAAGTAATCAGCCACATTAGTTCTCATCCTCTTCTTTTCTTTCTGTAGCGCCTACAAGACTTAGGAAGCTCTTGTTCTGATATCTTGGTCTTTGCTGCTGTTGCTGAACAGATTTGAAATACTGCTCTTGCATTCTAGTATATTCTTCCGGAAGATAATCAGAATAATAAAACTCTCCTGTAGAGGGTCTACCAAGAAAGTTTATCATCTGCATTGCTGCAAGCTCCATATTAAAATTTGATAAACAATATTTAAGATTCATAAATTTCATAGAATCAATAAATATCGGCTCATTGGTTTTATTTATATAGATGCTTATACCAGATAGATTTTGGCCATAATCATTATATACAGCAGGAATAAATTCTAATGATGTATCTTGAAACATGCCTCTTATTATTATAGGATTTACATCTTGAGATATTCTTACTGTACCGTCTGGATGCTTAGCGAATAAGTTAGCATAATCTTTTCCTGTGAGCCACAATGCTGCTGTTTCTAATGCAATATGAAGCTGATAAATATTATTTATATTGAATCCTACAGATTCTTTTACATTGCCATTATCTGTCTTATATGAGGTATTGAATTCTAGATTATACTTTAAGTTTATATACATATTAGCATGAAATCTATTTCTTACCTCATACCCGAATTCTCTATAAAAATAAGTATCTTCTTTATCTTTATTTTGAGCATAGAGATCTACAATAAAATCTACTTTAGAATCTGAATTCAACCAGAATATGTTTCTTATTATTCTTTTAAAGTCTGAATCGACTAAGTGGTACATTTGTTTACTCATATTGATCCACTCCCAACTTAATTACCTATAAGTTTTAGAGCAAATAAAAATTAAATATTTATAGGGAGAGCCCCTAAAGGCTCTCCCATATATTTTGAAAGCAAGCAACTTGCGTTACTTTTTACCAAACAGCACTTCATGATTCCAGCTCCTGGTATTAGGATTGTACACAGGAACGCTGTTGAACAGGACGAACATATGATGTTTCTTGTCCTTCAGGTTGATCTCGAAGCACATATCGAACTTATTCTCGTCACCAGCCTGACCATATCTACTGATCTCAACTTCGAACAGCTTAGGATTGTTAGGTCTGTCTTTAGATCCATATTCAGTCATCTTGGTACGAAGCATCGGATTGTTGATCAGACTGAGTAGTCCAGCAATCTGAATCTGATCTACTCCCTTATGTCTTCCCTCTATAAATCTGATATGCTTCTTGAGCTCATCGATCTTTACATCCATTGTCTGTCCTGCCAACGGATCATATGGCGGAATAATCTCAGGATGCTGTGCACAGATCTGTCTGATCACATCACATTTCTGAGCTGCGCCCATATTCTCATATCCTGCAGGATACATTGCAGCCACATCAACCTTCTGCTCCTGAGTATTCGGCTGCTGATTCATGAAGTAATTTACAGGATTCTGTACAGACTGGGCCTGTACCTTAGCAGATGGCATTTCCCAATTCGGATTTGCCGCTGCAGGTGCTTTCACCAGATGAGGCTGCTGTCCGATAATTGTATGCATCGGAACAGTCTGCTCAACTGTTTCTTCTTTGATAAAATTATTAATATTGAATCCTGCCGGGTGAGCTGCTTTGTCAGCTTCTACCTGCTGATGGGCTTTGGCATCTACAGTTTCAACTACCTCGGCTTCTTTCTTCTCAGCCATAGGTGCTACCTGTTTCTCTTCCTCAGCATCATCATCTTCTCTAGGATGCTCGTACTCTGCAGGATCAACTGCTTCTGCTTTGGACTGCTCTTTCTTATCCTTAACTACTACAACAGCCGTCTCGTCTTTCTTCTTGGCCTGTTCCTTTTTCGTCACGGGATCTTTCTTGCTATCCTTAGCAGCGTTATTAGATTCTTTCTGCTCAGCTTTGGCTTCTACAGTCTCAGCTACCTCAACCTCACTCTTCTGGGCTTTCTCAGTGCTGGGCTGCTCCTGCTTCTTTTCACCCTCCTGAACAGAGCTATCTGCTACTTCTTCGGTTACGTCTTTTGCTTCGACATCAATGATGTCTTCTTTCTTGTGGAAGAATCCATAGAAGAATCCTTCTTTCTTTTCGGTTGCCTGACCCTTATCGAGATCTTTTACGCTATCGGTGAATTCATTAACTGCCTTCTGCGCCTTCTTAGCTGCTTTCTCGGCTTTCTTAGCCTTCTTCTCATCCTCTGCAGCTTTCTTCTTGGCAATCTTCTCACCTTCGATCTTTGCGTAATAGATCATGGCTGCCCTTGCTATCTCTCTGTTGCTGATTGTGTCCTTCTTCATTTCATTTACCTCCTAAAGGTTTAATCAAATCAATAGTCTATAGTTACTTGCTTTCATGTGTATAATATGCATTTAAAGCAAATGACTTTTTCAACTAAAGATTGAACCTTATATATTAAGATATTTTATTAGGTCTCATTCTTATTGATCTGGTTATAGATCTTTTCAGGAATTATTTTGATATATCTTGCATCTTTTGGATATTCAAAGTGAATGCATTTAATATTCCCATCATTAATCATATTGAAAATGATGCCTTTATTAAGCCATTTCTTAACGATTCTTTTAATTCTATTCTTAGAGCAAAAGCTTGAATTGCTAGCAAACTTTTCAAAAAGCTCATAATAATCTCTAATAATAAAATTATATGACTCAACAGGTTCGAAGATATCTTTTCCTATGGTATGCTCAGATGCTTCAATATCTGCATGACGGATAAGGTATCTAAGATACATTTTCTCTACATGATCTACTTTAGGTAAAAAGTATTCATAGGATGGGTAATATTGTAGAGGATTTTCAGAATCGTATCCACCAAGAAGACTAATAACCCTATAGGGAATAATATTATAATAACTACTATTCCTACCAGGAACTATAATAGCAAGATGGTATTTTCTACAAATTTCATCATAATCATAATCCTTTACTAAAATACCAGCTCTAAACCATTTATTACATAAAGTTAACGTATCTTTATAATAAAGATCATACTTCACATCATAAATGGCTATGAGTTCTTCAATACGCTTACTAAAGTAAATACTTACACCATTTCCAGGATTCCATGAGGTAATTGTAGTTCCATTATTAAACGTATGAAATATTGGAACCTTGGTATAGTAAATGCAAGTATCCTTGTAATTATAATCAGCTTGCTTACACAACCATCTAAAGAAGTGTACTTCTCTTTTGTTCATAAGTATTATTCTCCTTAGATTTTAATATATGATTTATATTGCCTGCTTAAGCCTTCATACTTTTCTTTACCTGCAGCTTCCCATTCTTCTTTGCTAAATGGTTTGCTGTAAAGTTTCATATCGGTAATAAGCATATCATCCAATAATAATTCCTTTTGTAAAGAACGCATCTTTCTTATTGTAGCGGGAATTGCTTTGAATGGGTTCTTAGCTATAACAGAAATCATATGAAATTCAGTGATTTCATCATCTATGCTTTTATCTCCCATTCTAAAACTGATTTGAATTATAGTATAATATTTATGATATCCGAACATAGTTTATTACCTTTTAATCATAGCAAATTGTACAGTTTGAGTTAACATAAATTCCATATCATCAGCTGTATATTCATCATCATAATAGTTAGCATCGTAAATACAGCCATCAATATATGGAAATACATGATTCTGTATAAATACTAAGTAAGTTCCTCTAGGATGATTAGCACAGAACGTGGCAACACAAGGAGATAACTTCTTACCAATCTTAACAGGCTCCATATCATACTGCTTCTTGGCTAATGCCATAATAATATCAACATCGTTACCAAATGAATAATGACCTTTATAATGAGCAGCTTTGTTAAGACGTTCATACACTTTCTTATCAGATTCGCCAGAAATTTTCATTAAAGCCCTGATAGCACATTGCTCATGAGCAACGTTTTTCTTATGCTTTTTCTTTACAGGGCTATAATATTCATAACTGATATTAAGATGCTTAAGAAGTGTACGTTTATATTTTTCCTTCATTTTTACTCCTTCCAAACTCTCATGCACATAACTTTCTTAGTACGATACTTATGCTTTACATTTTCATATCTCATAAGTAATTCACCATCATCTAAGAAAGTTTCTCTACAACTCTTAGCATACTGTAAGAACGTAGATTTCTTCTGCTTATTATACAACTTGGTTCTATAGCAAGAGATATCTGTGCAATCAATGTATAAGGTGTTGTCTGCTCTGCATCTTCCTAAAGTTTGTCTAGCTACAACTGGAGATTTAAAAGGTTCTGCCAGTACAATAGTTACAGCTAAATCTCTAATATCACTAGCAGCTCCACAACTCTTAGTAGTACTAAGAATATACTTCTTGGTTAGTGCTACTTCTTTATTTGCAGGATCTGTAATGCTAGTATAGATAGATACGTGATCCTTTAAGAATGGAAATTCGCCAATGATATAGTTATAAACTTTAAGAATAGCGTCGTTGGTACCTATATAGATTAAGACTTTACCGTTGATTGGTAAAGTCATATCTATTAAAATTGTTACAAGTTTTAAGAAATTAGGACGATCTACAAGATAAGCTGTATATACATTCCTATCAAACTTAAACTGCCCTCTGGAATAATTCTGAATGTCATACGGTGATGGATGAGACTGATATAATATACTCCAATAATTTACATGAGGATCTATCTTTTCATCAAATAATTCTATAGATGGTACATTCCTAAAATATTCTTGATAGACTATATCCTCATCTTTATTAGATCTCTCCGGTGTAGCTGTAAGATACAGCGTTTTTCTAGTATTAGAGTGATAATCAATCTTAGCCATATTATCAAAATAAAGATGAGCCTCATCAAATATCTTGATACTACACTGAAGATATTTGAATAAATCTTCTACCTTATCCCAGCCAGCTCTATCCCCATATGATTTAATAGTGCTATGCGAAGCCAAGAATATCTGATATTGTAAAGGATCTCTAGCTAACAGCTTATCTAATTGAGGTTTGCCTATAATCATATAGATATCTCTTTCAGATAATGCTGTGTATTCCAATATTCTAGCTTTCCATTGTTCCAACCAGTTTTTCGAACTGGTGATAATTATAGCTCTTGCCCCTGTAAAGCATATAGCTGCTACAGTAACAAAAGTTTTACCAGATCCGGTTGTTGAATTTACAGATATCTGAGATTTAGTTCTTGTGTAAGCATATTTATCTTCACCCAAGATAAATTTAAGAATTTCCATCTGACGTTCATCTTTAGTAAGATATTTAATTGGTAACGGATCAGAATCTACAAACGGATCAGGTTTTCTATCTACTTCTGGTTCTGCATAGAAAGTTTCTTTAAGAGTATTAATATTCATTCCTCTTGGCACTACAAGCTTTCTGGTATCAGGATTATACTCTATTGCTTTGGGAAATGATGTATGATAAATTGGATCCCATACAGAAAATAAGTATTCTAGCCTAGGAGCATCTCCAATATCATAATCTGATACTTCTATTCTAGAATGCTTAATTAAAATTTTCGGTGTTCGTTTATTATCCATTGGTTTACTCTCCAAAACTCCAGAGTGGGACTAACCCACTCTGGATTTATTTTTATAGCATTCTTCTGTTATCGAATTCGTTCTTGATATAAACGCACTCCAAAGGAGGATGCCCTTCTCCAAAGTTTTCAATAATAACAGTACAAGCTGTTTGTTGAAAATATTCACTTAGAGCAGTGGCATATTTCATAATAGTGTTATACCAATCCTGTTTAGATTGTCCATGGAATGGATTGTACATGCTTGTTATTTTATACAGCTTTTCTCCACCATCAGGGCAGCCATATTCCTCTCTATATAAGCCCTTAACTTCAGTCACAGTCATAGAAACGTCTTCCAATTCTCTATGGTTGTCCATGAAGTCTTGAATAAGATAAATCATAGCATCTGTTGTGTACTCAGTGAAATTATTATTGTGATTCTCAGAGTTGTAAGCGCTGAATCCAGATTTAATACCTAGAATAAAACTAATTCTACTAGCTTCTACAACTTCAGAAACAACCAACGTATTAGACATACTCTGTACCTCCCTCTAGCTTATTTATAGGGTAGCAAAATTGATTGTTAAATTAGCAATCAATTACTTTGAAGTTCGTAGCATGTCGTTATATTGATTCATCCCTCATTATTATCTTTCTTTTTAGCTTCTTCTTTCTCTTGAATAGCTTTGATCTTAGCCATAAACTTTTCTTCTCCCATACCACCTTCAACAAGTTTATACATCTGAACGCCTTCATCAGGATTATTGATATTTGACGTATCATCTGTAAGAAGATCAGAATTCATATATACCTGAGGTTGCTCATGGAAGAATAAATCGAAGAATGACGGAGCATGCTTAGTAAATGTAAGAGGATTATAAAGAACCTTATGAAGATCCTTATAGAGAAGACTAATGATAACAGATGGATTATTTGTAAGTGCCTGATTCAACGTAAACATGCGGTATAAAGCATGGGGGTTATTCCAATTTGGCTTCTTGGTGATGTCTTCAGGGTCAACGATCTGGTTACTCAAAATAACTTCAAGATGAACAGAATCTATGGTTAATCCGCCATCAATAACAAGATCAACGATAGACTGTAAAGTCTCATCCTTAGTCATACTTTCTGTAACAGAAGACTTATTGATGATATTGATAATATCATTCATAGTCTTAGAAATCTCGTTGTTGTTAATCTTGATATAGAAAAGAATATTATCTTCCAATGCTGCTAACGGTATAGCAACTTTACCTTCGGAAGCATATGCTTTCTTTCTGATAATCTTATTAAGCTCATCAGAAATATAAAGCTCATTCTGTTCTGTAGAGCCAAATTGAATCTCTGAACCATCTGGATACTTGATAATAAATGAAGTAATATATTCATTATATACACCAGAGTCTTCAGAATCACCCATAGAGATTGATTCTCCATCCTCATCTTCAAAGCTTACAGTATCTTCTTCATCATTTGCAAGCTGAACCTGATCTGGATCTATGATCATTGTGTATCTTCTAAGATCATTCTCATCAAATCCATCCAAGAGCTTAATAGAATTTATGTCAATATCGAAGAAATCCTTAAACTCAGGATTCCATACAATAGATACAATCTTAGTTTCAAGTAAGTGTTTTGCTGAAAGAAGTGTCTGGGTTAACTGTGCTGAAAGAATCTCTGCAGCAATCTTACCAATATTAATATTGCTATTGGTCCAAAACAGATCACCATAGCATCTCTTACAAATTCCATGGCCTGCAGAATTTGACGCGCAAGTCATAGGACTATGTAGATATACAGTTTTTCCAACTAAGGATTCATCATACTGATCAATACAGTAATCGATTCCTCTTGGATTGAACCTATAATATCTATTCTTGATAAGGCTGAGATGTTTCTTGCTCTTGATATTATACTTAATATAATGCTGAGACATACATTCATAGTTAGGATCAAGATTAAGAATTGTATCAGTATTATTAATACCTAAGAGTCGTGCGAAGTTTCCTGACTCTCCAACGTTAGTCTTTGAAAGAATCTGAGCAAATCTAGCGCCTGAAGATTCAATGAAGTAAGACAATGGATCATTTACACCACCGGTCTTAAAACTCTTATTAATAATATAAGGATAAATACCTCCAGCTCCATTAGGTTTAGTACCAATATTAAAACTAGCTTCCTTATACTGTCTGGGGTTTACAGCTTCGTTTGCTCTAAATGAGTTAGTCAAGCCATGTTCATATCCAAGATAGTATTCACTATCTTTAATAATATCCATAGCTTTGTATGTGATTTCCATTCCAGCTTCTTTAACTTTATCAAACTGGGTATTGGATAAATCGCAATGATAAAGATCATCGAACTCTTTGCTGGCTCTCATCAGATCAATATCATCTTCGTTGTTAATAGTGTTAGCCAGATAATAAGCAAAATGCTCAATATAAGAATATCTCCATAAGCCATCAGCAATGATCTCATTAAGCTTATTATTCATGAAGTTTATCTTATTATCAAGTGTAAGAATATACTTATCTACATAGCTTCTGATATCTTTTCTCTGGATCTGCCACGGGAATATTCTGTTAGACTTTACTGCAATTTCAGAGATATTCGATTTAGATCCAAGAAAGATATGTTTAGGTCTTATTTCATGACCTGTCTTGAGAATCATACACCACATGAATAAGCTGTACCAATAATCTACAATAGACAGCCTACAGGATGTATTCTCCCACTTAACTCTAATCTTACAGTTTGCAATGAAATCGGTCTCAATACCATCTTTCAGGATATTGAATATACCGTCAATGTGTTCATCTATGTTATTTATAGTAAGATCTTCCGGAACGTAGACTTCATACGAAGATCTATTCTTTACCATGTCAGCATAGACATAGTAATTCTTGAAATTAACTAATCTATCTTGTGGAACAAATGTTGGTGTAATCTGATATACTTGTTCTGCCATTCGAGTATATCTCCTTTCTTTTGGTATTCATCTATATAATATGCAACCAAATTTGAAATTACGTTACTATGAAGTTATACCCATTGTAATTCTCTACTATTATATAGACAATAAGTATCCCTCTGGCCGCTAAGCCAGAGGGTACTTATCTGCAACACACGTTCACATTCAAAAGGAGATCCACATGAAAAAGATGAAATCTAAACGCCCAAATAGAAGTCATCTATACTTTAATGTTCTTCTTCTTTATGGAAAAATTTAGGAAGCTTCGGGAAGCTGATCTTAAATTTCTCATGTTTCTTCTGGCTCTTAAGAGCGATCTTCATAGCTTTGTTACCATACTTCTTATGTAGTTCAGCTCTATACCTGCGTTCTTTCTTACGATTAATTGCAAGCTTAACAAAGATAGGATCTTTAGCATCTCTAGCTAACAGAAGCTCAGCAATACCCTGTCTGCGTTTTAACTCATCACGTCTGCCAAGACGTACAAAAGTTCTCTTCTTATTCAGCTTGATTCCAGGAAATGCTTCATTAACAACATCGGTTACTTCCTGAGAAGCAACGAATTCTTTAAGAGCATCTTCACCACCATCAAAGAAGTCTACTGTATCAAGAGCCTGAGCAGCCATAGCATCTTCTACCTGATCTGCCAGTTTCTCTTCTCCTTCAGTAGTATCAGGATCTACCGGAATAATACTATCAAATTCATCAGCATGAATATCGGCATCTTCTTTAAGATACTTATCAAAAAACATTTTACATACCTCCTTAAGGGAATTTATATACGCTTATACTTGCGTTAGTAGTTTGATTTTATTACAATGTTTCAGATTCTATATATTATCAATACTCTGGAAGAGAATATTTATAGATAAACTTTTAAATAATTGCATATTATAACAATGGAAAGGAGATAATATCATCATGGATATGAATGATGAAAGAATAATTGGTGAAGTTGAAGT
>Ga0310697_10005727_pt1 | contig 11945 bp, 10 predicted proteins | sample 172DNAGHGlowgp2_FD_203883 | JGI IMG/M metagenome (GOLD analysis project Ga0310697, IMG submission 203883) | Sheep rumen microbial communities from Palmerston North, Manawatu-Wanganui, New Zealand - 1728 DNA GHGlow gp2 (v2) (version 2) | ecosystem: Host-associated > Mammals > Digestive system >... | reverse complement strand
TGTCAACAGCTGTATTGTTTCTTAATAAAACATATAATGAAGCAACAGAGAGTATTAATTTGGTCCAAATCAGTTAGTGATTTTTTGGATGGCAACGTCTGTGGAATAGGTGTACAGTTATACTTCTGGGCACAAACATTTGTGCAACACAACTGGCAAGTGTATACCCTATCACGCCACAAGTCAATTGCACAGGAGAAAATACACTTTATACGCTCGTTACGATGGGGGAAACTGGAAATTGCACATGAATGGTTAAGCATCTTCTGGAGCCTAATTAGACTGCGTCCAAAACTGGTTATCCATCGAGGATCTGATCGAGTTGTATACCCTCTTGCTGTTATTTCCAAAATGCTTGGAATAAAATTCGTCCTGTTTGGCGCAAGTGATACTAACTTTGAAACAGAAGGAATGGTTGGTGGCGGCGGTAAACACAATGTTATGTTATGGCAAAACTCCATAAGAAAAACTGATTATATTGTTGCCCAAAATCTTTATCAACAAACATCGCTCAAGAAAAACTTTGGAAGAACCAGTATTATTCTTCACAATATTTGGGGGAACATACATGTTCTTCCTAAGACAAACTCCGTCAAAACTGATGTCGTGTGGGTCGCAAATTTCCGGAAATTAAAGCGGCCTGAATGGCTAATTAATGCCGCAAAAGCAATGCCTGAATTCGATTTCACACTTGTCGGCGGACCATCTGGAAGGGAGATAGAATACTATAAAGATATAAAACAACAAACAGAAGCCTTATCTAATCTTCATTTCCTTGGGAAAAAAGATTTTGCAGAAACTAATGCAATTGTTTCCTGTGCAAGATTATTATGTTGTACTTCCACATATGAAGGATTCCCCAATACATTTCTTCAAGCATGGTCAAATGAAATTCCAGTGGTATCTACAGTCGATCCTAGTGAAATCATAACATCACACAAACTTGGTTTCGTTGTTAATAGCGAAGGTGAATTTCAGGAACAGCTACGATTGCTATTATGTAATGATAATCTCTATAATAAAATCACAACTAATATACATACCTACTTTAAAGACAACCATGATGCCGATAATGTATATGAAAAGTTAATTGGATGGTTGTCATTGGCATAATTGACAAAAGAGTAAATACATGTCTGTAAAAATATTTATCACAGGTGACGTCATGCCTCGCATGGAACATTCTGAAGCGTTTGCAGATGCGAGTGCTGAAATATTTAGAGAGGTAAAAACATTTGTTTCAGGTGCAGACATTGCCATTACCAACTTAGAAGCGCCCATAATAAAAGGCATTAAGACCCCAATCAAAAAAAGTGGTCCCAATTTATATACCAATGAAATAACAATTAAGTCGTTAAAAGAAATTGGGTTTAACATATTTACTCTTGCAAATAACCACTTTTTTGACCAAGGTCAACAAGGTGTAGAAAGCACTCTAGATGCATGTCGGCATTATGGCGTTGAATATGTAGGAGGCGGTAAGGATATTAATGAAGCACGAAAAGTGCTATACAAAGAAGTAAACGGGAAATGCATCGCTATTATCAACGTTTGCGAACATGAATTCTCGATTGCCAACACTGTCCATGGTGGAAGCAATCCAGTTGACCTCATACATATACAAGAGGACATTACTTCTGCACGACATAAAGCAGACTATATAGTCGTCATAGTCCACGGAGGTGTTGAAATGTTCCAACTCCCAACTCCAAGAATGAAATGTTGGTATAGACATTTTATTGATTTAGGTGCTGATACAATACTTAACCACCATCAACATTGTGTTAATGGATACGAACTATATAAGGGGAAGCCTATTTTCTACGGATTAGGTAATTTCTATTTTCCTCGTCGTAAGCAAAAAAACAGAAATGATTTATGGGATTATGGTTATGCTGTGATGTTAACAATAGACAATGAAGTCTCTTTTGAATTAATTCCATACACACAGGATATTAATGGGATTAAAATATGTGATACTATAGAGTTCGACAATGAAATAGAGCGACTCAATCACATAATAACTGATGATGACCTTTTGCAGCAGAAATTTGATGAATTTGTCATTAAAAGCGAAACAAACATTATGTTGAATTTTATACCTTCTTTTTTACGCAATCGTGTCTTTGACGCTTTTGTACGCAAAGTTTTGGGAGGAAGAATATATAAAGATAAACAACTTTATTCTTTAAAAAATCTATTAACTTGCGAATCACACCATGAAAGGATACAAAAACTCTTCAATAAAATGACAAGCTAAAACATTAAAGTAACAATGCTCATATTCAAACGCTATCTTCAACAAACTGTTAGTTATTGTATATGGGCAGACATATCACACATGTTTTCCCAAAAGGAGATTTCACAGGAAACCAGATACTCACTAAACCTCCACAAATCAACATGATCGATATGAATGCATTCCCAACAATACAACATAATCTTACAAAATGACACAACGAGGGATAAAGAAAATTCTTTTCTTCTTGCCAAGCGGTGTAGGTGGCGCAGAAAGAATGAGCGTTTTGATAGGCAAGATGCTACCCAAGGATCGTTATTACGTGAAATATGTGGTAATTGGTAGGCAACATAAAATATATGACATCCTGCCAAAACAATATGATGTAGATTGTATTCCATTACATAACATATACGCCTTTTCTACACTTAGAATTTGGTGGAAAATAATTCGTGAGAAACCAGATTACGTATTTGCTTCGCAAGTCGCATATAATCCTCGCATAATAATTGCGGCGAAAATGGCATGTCGGAGAGTTATCATACGCAGTTCGGGCATGTTGGGTAACTATCCGTCTTTGAAACTGAAAAGGGTACAATTTACTTATCCGAAAGCAGATAGGTTAATCGCACAACAAGAAGAAATGCGACAAGAGATGATTCAACTTCTGAATGTCAATCCCAACAAGGTTATTGCAATCCACAATCCTATTGACACAACTGATATAGATGAATTGAGTAAAGGCCCATCACCTTATCCTGCTAACAATTGTATCAATTTCGTTCAAGCTGCTAGTGTTAATCACCGCAAAGCGCAAGACATCGCGATTCAATCCTTTGCAATTGTAAATAAGGAAATCCCAAACTCTGAACTTTATTTTGTCGGCAACTTTGATGAGAAAAGCGATTATTTCCAAAGGCTTCAGTTGTTGGCAGATGAGCTAAAAGTAACAAGACATATTCATTTTATTGGATACGATAAAAATCCTTTCCGCTGGGTGAAGAACTCTGATTGTTTTGTGTTTCCCTCTCGAGCAGAAGGATTACCAAATGCTTTGATTGAAGCATCTTATCTTGGGGTCCCGTGTGTAGCAACTCGCTGTCTTACCATCGTAGATGAAATCATCAAAGATGGTCAAAACGGTTGTGTAGTAAATGTAGATGATGTAGAAGCATTTGCTAAGGCGATGCTTAAAGCAGTAAAGTTAAAAAACTGCAAAATGATATACAAGCCAGGAACCTCCGAGGAATTCACGCGACTTTTTGAAGACATAAATGATAATCAAAATCGATCAATATGACAATTGGTTATACTACCGGTGTGTTTGATATGTTTCATATCGGACATTTGAATATTTTGCAGCGAGCGAAGGCCCAATGTGATTATCTAATTGTGGGCGTCTCAACTGATGAACTAGTATTTCAGGAAAAACACAAAAAACCAATTATTCCTTTCGCAGATCGTTGCGCCATCGTAGGTGCAATAAAATATGTCGACAAAATCGTACCACAGCATGATAAAAACAAATTTGCAGCATGGCAAAGATTGCATTTTAACAAAATGTTTGTTGGCAGCGACTGGCAAGGTACACCACAATGGAAAGGATATGAGCTACAATTCCGTGATACTGATGTAAAAATCATCTATCTTAGTCATACAGACGGCATATCCTCAACCATACTGAGGGAAAAATTAGGAGGGAACACAGATGTATAAGAAAATGGAACTCCCAGAGATTCATGAGACTTTGCTCAAATTAGCGAAATCTGTAGATGCCATCTGCGCAAAGCACAATATTCCATTTATCATGGTAGGTGGTACAATGCTAGGTGCAATACGTCATAAAAACTTCATACCCTGGGACGATGACATGGACTTTGCTGTACCATACGAGCACTTCTTTATCTTATCTAATATTCTGAAACACGAATTGCCAAGTGAATATAAATGCCTCACATATGAAGACAATGATCATGTGAGAACCTTTTTCTTCAAAGTCGTTGATACTCGCACACGAATAGATGACCCTACTTTTACTGGTTCTTTAGAAGAAAAACCTTATTTAGGGATTGATGTGTTCCCTTTAGTATGTTGCAACGAGCATGATGGTATCATGACAGCTAAAAAGGTTTATCGATTATGGAGAACGAATCGTATTGTATTCACTATGCCCGCCAACGGCAAACGATGGCAAGTAAGACTTAAGAAACTATTGCAATTGTTATACCCATTTCCACCAAGCTTTGTCAATGACAAAATACGAGTTGAAATTGAAGAACTTGTTCCTGGAGACAAATATATCAATATTGTTAGTCCACAATTTTGGAATAAAGTATGGCCTAAGGAACTTTTTCAAGAACTTGTAAGATATCCTTTTGCCAGCACTTCGTTTTGGGGAGTGAAAGACGCTCATGCATATCTTACCCAATGCTATGGGAACTACATGCAATTACCACCAATAGAGAAAAGAAGAGTGCACGGCAATAATTCTTATCAAGTTGTACAATAATAAAGAAACAACTCACATGAAAATAATATGTAAACTTGTCATCCAAGCGTACTTGGCATTGCATTTGATTGTAGATATAATTTTGACATTCTGCTATAAGAAACAAATGACTTCTTGTGGTCATCATGTAACTTTCAAGCCCTCTACAAGTAACATCAAGGGCATTGAAAACATGTCATTTGGCAATTATGTGCGCATACACAAATATGCCACAATCTTTTCTTCTGATGCAAAATTGATTATCGGCAATAAAGTTGCACTAGGTCCAAAGGTAACGATCATGACAGGTAACCACGCAACGGATACCATTGGCACATTCATGTGGGATGTTCATGACAAAAAAGATGGCTTGGATAAGGATGTAATAATTGAAGATGAAATATGGGTCGGTTCAAATGTCACCATTCTAAGTGGGGCTCACATTTCTCGTGGCTGTGTTATTGCTGCTGGAGCAATTGTCAATAAGTATATACCTCCCTATTCTATCGTAGGAGGAGTTCCTGCCAAAGTCCTTAAATATCGCTTTACTCCAGCGCAAATCATCGAACATGAGAAAGCATTATATATACCGGAAAAGCGATTAACTCTCGAGCAGATAACACATAGTAGAGAAATAGTTAAAAATAGTGTCTTGACTCTTTAATTAATCACATGCAAGTCATTATCGTATCACCTTCGCTCGACCCCACAAAGAATGTCAGCGGAGTTTCCTCTGTTGCGAAGTTCATTATCGAGAACAACCCGTGCCACAAATACATACATTTTGAATTGGGACGGAAGGATGACGAGAAGGGAGGCTTTTATAGAATCGGTTCTATCTTTCAAAGCTTCAAAGAATGGAAACGACTACTTAACAAGAATCCGGATGCCATTGTGCATTACAATTTTCCGTTGGAGAAGCAGAGTGTAATACGCGATACGCCATTCATGCATGCTGCGCTCAAGAATAGAAACAAGATGGTGGTACATATACATGGAGGATCTTTTCTTACTTCTGACAAAATACCATTTCCTTACCGACAGATCCTGAATCGAGTCTTCTCATGGCAAGTGCCTTTCATTGCACTAAGTAAAAATGAAGCGGAAACATTGAGGAATAAATTCCATGCCAAGTATGTTGTTTCATTGCCTAATTGTATCGATTTAGGTGAAGCGAAAGCCTTTGAACGCGATTATCGCAACAAGATCTCCCCTCTCACACTTGGCTATCTTGGACGTATAACCAAAACAAAGGGAATGGAATATCTTCTAAAGGCCTGTAATATACTTAAGGAACGTAATATCCCATTTTGTCTAAAACTAGCTGGAACAGAAGGGGTGAAGGGAGAGTTCTTGCCGGTATTTTGGAAGACGCTTGGCAACAATTTTGAATATTGTGGACTGGTTAGCGGAAAGGAAAAGGATAACTTTCTAAAAAGCATGGACCTGTTTGTAATGCCCACCTTTTTTGAAGGTCTTCCTATGTCGTTGCTTGAATGCATGGCATATGGCGTAGTTCCTATTATTACGCCAGTCGGTAGTATTCCTACTGTTATTACTGACCAACATAATGGGCTATTCATCAATGTCAAAGATGCAGAATCTATTGCTGAGGCGGTTTGTTTCTTACATACACACAGAGAAAAGTTAGAGCAGATGAGCAAATCATCCCGCAACTATATCTTCGAGCACTTTGATCCTCAAACATACATTAACTGCCTCAACACAATCTATAGTAATTGCTAAAATGTCACTCCGTCTTAAAGACATAAAAATCGTCTGTTCTCGAGAAGAACTATATCAGATTCCTGATGGTAAGACGCTCATCAACACGATCAATGCCCATTCGTATAATACAGCGCAAAAAGACGAGGCATTTGCTGAGGCACTTTGTAAGGGTGATTATCTTATCCCTGATGGGGCAAGTATCGTCAAGGCTTGTCGATGGATAAATGCTCAAAGTCAACCACGAGAACGCATTGCTGGTTGGGACTTATTTATATTCGAGATGCAAGCCCTAAATTGCAAAACCACGAAGTCAAAGGTTATGTTCTTTGGCTCCAGCGAAAAGGTGTTGTCCATGATTCGCGAAAGGGCTACCCATGATTATCCCAATCTGGAAGTCATAACCTATTCCCCACCATACAAACAGGAGTTTTCGGACGAGGACAATCAAGCAATGATTAAGGCCATCAACGATGCTGATCCCAATCTCCTTTGGATTGGAATGACAGCACCCAAGCAAGAAAAATGGGCATACGAACATTGGTACGAACTTGATATCCATTGTCATTGCGGAACTATTGGAGCCGTGTTCGACTTTTATGCCGGAACCGTGAAGCGAGCCCCATTATGGTGGCAGAAACATTCCCTTGAGTGGCTTTACCGATTGCTTATGGAACCAAGACGTATGTGGCGGCGCTACATCATCGGCAATGCTAAATTCCTATATTACATATATAAGGAAAAAAATGGCATTCTGACTCCATGCTTTTCTTTGAACTCATACGCATAGCTCTTGGCAGACAGAACACGTTTAGCCATACTCCTACCGAAAAGGAGTGGCACGACCTGTTTGAAGAGGCGAAGCAACAAACCCTTATAGGAGTGCTTTATGATGGTCTGTGTCGACTCTCTGCTGACCAGAAACCACCACGGCAACTGCTCATCGATTGGCATGCTTCTGTCCAGAAGATTATCTGCGATAACAAACGCCTCAACCACGATACTGTATGGGTTAGTCAGCGTTGGGAGAAGCTAGGTTATCGAAACATCATATTGAAAGGCCAAGGCAATGCCCTGCTCTATCCTGATCCGATGTTACGCATTCCTGGCGACATTGATATATGGCTCGATGGAGACCGAAGGAAGATTGTCAATTATGTCCGCAGTCACTTCCCCAAACTCGAAGTGACGCGTATTGAGATGGAATTCCCTGTCCGAAAAAATACGCCGATCGAAATTCATTTCTTGCCGAGTTTCCTTTACGACCCATTCAAGGATCGGAAAATGCAGCGCTACTTCCGTCAGCAACTGGTTCAACCAAAGCAAGTTGAACTGCAGGAAGAAGGTATCATCAACATTCCCAACGACGAGATGAACTTAGTGTTCCAGTTGAGCCACATATATCGCCACCTCTTCTATGAAGGCATTGGATTAAGGCAGTTGATGGACTTTTACTATTTGAGTCAGCACACCCTTGCTTCAACAACAGGAGAAAAATTGAAGGGAAAAGTTTTGCCTGTCATTCGCGACCTTGGCTTGATGGACTTCTGTAAGGCTTTGATGTGGGTTCTGGGCGAAGTGTTTTACATGCCTAACGACCAGATGTTAGCTGAACCTGACGAACATCGGGGCCGATTCCTCCTCAGTGAGGTAATGCGTGCTGGCAATTTTGGCCATTCAGACGATCGTGTCGGCGATTGGGCAGAGATGAACCGATGGAAACGCCTGACTTGGGGCACTCGTTGGAGCTGGCGACTTATCGGCCAATATCCTCGAGAAGTGTTCTGGCATCCTTATTATCGAATATCACAATACTTTTGGCGACTTTTTAATGGTTATTTATAATGGTTAGAGAAAATAAGACTTCCGATAATAGCATACGTTGGATGATACTGGCAGGCGAATTGCTGGCTCTTAATGCCGCCCTGCTGACAATGTCCTACGTATACAAAAGCATGGGTAACGCCACCACTCCACACTACAAGCGTCTAATGGTGCTTATGTCGCTGGTGTATATACTATGCGATATACAAAGCCGTCACCACATTTACGACCGCTTCGTTCGAGGCGACCAGTTGCTGCGAAGCTTTTTGTTCAGCACAACACTCTTCGTAGTGCTCAGCCTCATGGTGATGTGGGTGTTCCGTTGGCCTTTGATGACGTGGGACTTCATGCTGCCCTTCTATGGTTTCATCATCCTGTTCCTGTTCTTCTATCGTTGGACTTTGAGGAAATGCATTAAGTGGTATCGCAAACGTGGTCGTAACACCATGAACGTTATCTTCATTGGCAATATCAATGTGGCAAGCGAGCTTTACAAGACGATGGAATCCGATCCTACAACTGGTTACAAGGTAAAGGGATATTTTTCTGACGAACCCAGAACAAATGTTACGGGAGAGAACTATCTTGGCAAACCAGAGGAAGCACTCAACTACATCGAAAATCACCAATTGCATCAGGTTTATTGTCTGCTTCCTTCATCGCAAAATGATTTGATTAACAAGCTCATGCAAACGTGCACAAACAACATTGTACGCTACAATCACATCCCCGATTCCTTTAATTATCAGCGGCATACGATGGCTCTCAACTTGATGGACGGCACGCCTGTCTTCTGCTTGCACAACGAGCCACTTTCTATGCTGGGCAACCGTATCATCAAACGAACTTTCGACCTGATTGTCTCGAGCATCTTCCTGCTAACCATCTTTCCAATCGTCTATATCGTTTTTGGTCTGCTCATCAAACTCAGCTCGCCAGGGCCAGTCCTTTTCAAGCAAAAGCGTTCCGGCTTGAACGGCAAAGAGTTCTATTGCTATAAGTTCCGTTCTATGCGAGTGAATGTGGATAGCGATAAGGTCCAAGCCACGAAGAATGACCCTAGAAAGACACGAATCGGAGAGTTCATGCGACGGACTAGCATTGACGAGCTTCCGCAGTTCATCAATGTCTGGCTGGGCAATATGAGCATTGTCGGCCCACGCCCTCACATGGTCATGCACACGGAACAGTACAGCCAACTCATTTCCAGCTATATGGTGCGCCACTTTGCCAAGCCGGGCATCACCGGTTATGCGCAAGTGACGGGCTTCCGTGGAGAGACCTCTGAACTATGGCAAATGGAAGGGCGCATCAAAAAGGACATTTGGTACATCGAGCATTGGAGTTTTGCCCTCGACCTCTTCATCATCTGGAAGACCATCTACAATGGTATCATCGGAGAAGAAAACGCATACTGATCAAATTCATAATTATTTAATTCATATTTCAAATACAGTAAGGATGAAAAAGATTGTTCTATCGATTGCCCTAGCTGCAATCAGTCTGACGGGCTTGGCCCAAAGCGCTGAGTTCTTCAAACCCTACAAGCAGACGGATTTGCGTCTGCCCAGTGTTCCACTCGTCGTCAGCGACCCCTACTTCTCCGTATGGAGCCCATATGATAAGTTGACTGACGGAAGCACTCGTCATTGGACAAACGACGAGAAACCGCTCGAGGGTCTACTTTATGTGGATGGCACCACTTATCGTTGGATGGGTTCAGCACAACGAACTCTCATGGAAAGCGTGGTTCCCATGGCAAACGAGGCAGAATGGGAGGCACAGTACACCGACCAGAAACCTGCCGACGATTGGATGAAGCCCGACTTCAACGCCTCTTCATGGAAGAATGGGAAAGGTGCGTTCGGTTCGGACAATTACGACAACATCCGTACTTCATGGACAAAGGAGGACAACGACATTTGGGTGCGCCGTACTGTTGACTTGACGGCCAGCCAGCTTCAGGGCGACCTCTATCTCATCTTCTCGCACGACGATGCCTGCGAAATCTACATCAACGGCAAGAAGGCAGCTACGGGCATCATGGATTATGTGGATGGCGTGGTGGTTCGTCTTGATGGGGAAAGGGCTGGTCTGCTCAAGGAAGGCAAGAACGTCTTTGCCGTGCATTGCTACAACAAGACAGGCGGCGCTTTGGTCGATTTCGGCATTTTCCGCAACATTGCCAAGGGTAACGACAGAATTGTGACTGCCGAGCAGAAGAGTGTGGATGTGCTAGCTTGCAACACATACTACACCATGACTTGTGGCCCAGTCGAACTCGATGTGGTCTTCACGGCTCCACATATCATCGACGACTACGACCTGCTTTCTGCTCCCATCAACTATATTTCCTATCAAGTTCGAGCTACTGACGGCAAGCGTCACGATGTGAAATTCTACCTCTCCACTACACCTCAGATGGCTGTCAATAAGATTCAGCAACCCACCATCTCGACGATGGAGTTCAAGAACGGTGCACAGTACCTCAAGGCCGGAACCATCCAGCAACCTATCCTCGCCAAGACTGGTGACGGAATCTGCATCGACTGGGGCTATGTCTATCTGGCTGGCACAAACGGCCGTCTTTGTTTGGCCAGCGATGCTGACATCAAGACGCAGTTCCTGGCTGACGGACGCTTGCCTCGAGGCGAACGCCAAGTCGTCTGCCAGAAGCAAGTTTCTCTGCCCACCCTAGCTTACGTTCACGACTTTGGCACGATGGAACAGGGCAGCAGCTTTGCCATGATTGGTTACGACGAGATTTGGGACATCGAGTACTTCTTCAAGCGCTACAAGGGCTATTGGGCTCACGATGGCAGTGTCAGCATCTACGACATGTTCGACCGCATGAGAGGCAACTACACCAACATTATGCAACGTTGCCGCCAGATGGACAAGACCATCTACGACGACGCTTTCAATGCTGGTGGCGTAAAGTATGCCGAGATTCTCAGCGGTTCCTATCGTCATGTCAACGCCGCCCACAAGCTCTTCCGCGACGATGAAGGAAATGTGCTTTTCTTCTCGAAGGAGAACAACTCGAACGGCTGCGTCAATACCGTGGACCTCACCTACCCCGAGGCTCCGCTCTACCTCTGCTACAACCCCGAACTGCAGAAGGGCATGATGACGTCTATCTTCGAATACAGCTACTCAGGCCGTTGGACGAAACCCTTCGCAGCTCACGACCTCGGCCAATATCCCAAGGCAAATGGTCAAGTTTATGGTGGCGACATGCCGCTCGAGGAAGCTGGCAACATGATTACGCTGGCCACCCAAATCTGCAAGCAGGAGGGCAACACGCTCTATGTGGACAAGTACTGGCGCATCATCACAACATGGGCCGACTACCTTGTTGAGAATGGTCTGCACCCCGCCAACCAACTCTGCACTGACGACTTCGCAGGCCATTGGGCTGGCAACTGCAACCTCGCCATCAAGGCCATCATGGGCGTGGCTGGCTATGCTGAGCTTGCAAAAATGAAAGGACTGGACGATATCTATGAGAAGTACAATGCAAAGGCCAAAGAGATGGCTGCGGCTTGGGAGAGCGAGACGAAGGTCAAGGACCACTACGAGCTGGCATACGGCGCTGGAGCCGACACTTGGAGCCAAAAGTACAACATGGTTTGGGACAAGCTTTGGCAGACGAACATCATTCCCAAC
>Ga0310697_10005725_pt1 | contig 11948 bp, 10 predicted proteins | sample 172DNAGHGlowgp2_FD_203883 | JGI IMG/M metagenome (GOLD analysis project Ga0310697, IMG submission 203883) | Sheep rumen microbial communities from Palmerston North, Manawatu-Wanganui, New Zealand - 1728 DNA GHGlow gp2 (v2) (version 2) | ecosystem: Host-associated > Mammals > Digestive system >... | reverse complement strand
CGGAAGCGATATAGATGATACCGCAGTAGGCAAAACCGTGCTTCACAAGGTTGTGCTGCATGATGGAGTTGTCGCGATGGGTGTCGATGCGGATATTGGGGTCGTGGGCGAAGCAGAAATCCATGATGGCGGCGAAGATACCGTGAACGTCGGGATAGCTGGCAATGCGGTGAACCACATGGTAGGGTTGCACATCGTCCAACCAAGCACCTTCGTAGATCTTGTCGTAGGTAGGATCGGGCGACGGGAGGAAAGCGAAATAAGCTACTACCCTGCCCTCTTGCTCCACGACGAAGCCGCCGTGGCGCTCCATATCGGCCATGAGGATGTCCTCAGACGGGTAGCCTGCAACCCATTGATGCAGGTTGCCGGACTGCCGCATGATCTGCTTTGCGGCTTCCATAACGCGCATGATTTGAGGCACGTCGGAAGGGCGTGCTTCACGGATTACTTGAATCATATTTGACGCTGACATCACTCTTCGGTGCCTTCAATGGCTTCGGCCTGTTCGTCGAAGTCGGTGGGGACGAGGTCGGGGTCAATGGTGTCGCAACGGGTCTCATAGAGGCTATCGACTTCATCGGGGTTATAATTGGCTGGCATAGGGCCATAGCACGACTCGAAGACGAAGGCTGCGCTGAAACCCATCAGGGTGAGGAGGAAAGAGAGGAGTTTGCGAAACATGGGAGTTGAAAGTTGGGAGTTGAAAGTTGAGAGTTGAAAGTTGAATGTTGTGCGTGCAAAGGTAATAAAAAAGATTAAGGATTGATGATTTATGATTAAAGAAATCTATCTTGAGGCTATTTTTTCTAACTTTTTTATGTGCATAGTGTATTTTTCACTATCTTTGCGGCCGATTTTGGAATAATAATCAAACAGAAATTGTCATGAAGAAACTATTAGTCATTGTAGCTATCCTGCTGGTGGCGGTGCTGATGTCGCAGACTGTGCCCGACAAGCAGGCACATAAGGAGGCGATGATGAAGGCCATCACGGAGTTCGTCGACGACGAGGCTGAGGAGAACGGCTTCGGCGATAATCTGCTGACGGACCTAGGGAAGGGTGTGGTCATCAAGGCCGCGGAAGTGGCGCTGAACACGAAGCTTCGCGTCCACAACTACTACCTGTTCAATACGACCTACGTTCGCCTTAAAGGTAAGGATCAAATCCTATCGGCAGGCTTATTTGGACAGGTCATCACCTTCGACAAAGAAATGCTGAAGGATAAGCTTCAGGAAGCCCTCGACGCGAGGGAGGAAGCGAAATCTGAGAAGCAGGAAGCCAAGGAGAAAGCCAAGGAACTCAAGCGCCTGCAAAAGGAACAGAAGAAGCGCGAGAAGGAGCTGGCCAAAGAACAGAAGCGCCGCGAGAAGGAAGCCCAAAAGGCTGCAAAGCAGCGCGAGAAGGAAGCTAAACGGTTGGCCAAAGAGGCGGAGAAACAAGCCAAACGCTTAGCTGAGGAAGCTGAAAAGTTGAAAGATTGAAAAAACCTCGTGGTGATGCACGAAGCACAGCTCTCAAAAAAAAGAGGAAGGAGGCAGCGAGCCTCCTTCCTCTTTTATTTTATTCGATGTTCTTGACGCTACCCGTGTGCTGAAAGAGTGTGACGCGCGTTTCCATCTTCTTGTTGAAAAGGGCGTCGGAGAGCACTTCGGTGGTACCAAGCTGGCAGATGGGCATTTCGGTAGTGAGCAGCGCCTGGCGGGGATCGCTGATGACGACCTGTGCTCGCTGGGGCTGGTTGACATACACGCCCTGTTCCATCTTAGTCTTTTTCTTCGCCACGGCAGGGTCGTCAACAGCTTGCGGCAGCGAACCTAAGGCTTTGACGGTGAGCCACAAGGGTTCGCCGCTGAGGTCGTCGGCATCAACGAGTCCCAAACGCTGCGAGAAACGGCAGAGCAGCTGGCGGTTGTCGGCCTCGGGATTGGTGATGACAGGTTCGTAGTCGAAGGTGATGACCTCCGTGGAGGTGAGCTGCTGACCTTTGAACAACGACTCGAGGGCATAGAGCTGCTGGTCGAGGTTCTCGAGCATGATCTTGAGCTGTGCGCCGTCCTTAGGCGTGTTGTCGGCTTCGCCACGAACGAGGGCGTTGCGGCTGTCACGAATGTCGTAGATTTCCTCCGCGGTGAGCTGTGCCATCTTAGACGTGCTGCCAGCCGAGAGGATGTCGTGCGTCATGAAGTCGCGTCCGTTGACAGCCTTTGGCGCCGGCACGGCAGCTGGCAACACCGGAGCAGGCTCGGGTGACACCTCGGTGTTGATGCCGATGAGCAGACCGTCGTCGGTGAGGCTGACGAGGGGTGCCGAGGTCTTCGAGCGTACCTTTAAACTATAGGCCTTGGTGGAATCGGGCACGCCGAGCGGTATGAGCGAGAGGCTCTTGAGGGTCCATTGCGTACTCTCTGCCGTAGGCACATCGGGCTGCCGCAGATAGCGGTCGGCATAGGGTGCAAACTCACCCGGGAGGGTAACCGTCTTCTCGGCCACGAGAACCACACGGAACACGGTCTTGGGGAGGAAGTAGTTGACGCCTTCCAAGGTGGCGCCGGGGCGGAACGGCTCTATCTCGGTCTGTGCACTCATGTTCGTGGCACAAGCCGCAAGCATGAGGAACAGCGAACAAAGAGCAAAGAATGATTTACGCATCTTTCGTTTATGGCTTAAAGTCCGTTTTCCTTCTCAATCTCCTTGAGTATGGCTTCGATCATGCCTTCCTTAGTGAGCAGCACGCCCCAGTCGAAGGTATGACGGATGCCCTCAGCTTCGAACCACCGCGAGAGGGGTTCGGTCTGGTTGTGATAGACCTCGAAGCGCTTGCGTATGGTTTCCTCGTTGTCGTCGGCTCGTCCTTCGAGTCCTGCACGACGCAGGAGGCGGAACATGAGAACATCCTCGGGTACAATGAGTTCGATCATCATGCCGAGGTCGTGTCCGCGCTCTGCCAGCATCTTCTTAAGCGCTTCAGCCTGAGCGATGGTGCGGGGGAAGCCGTCGAAGATGACGCCCTTGCCGGCGGGCAGCGAGTCGTACTTGCTCGCCAGAATGTCTATCATCAATTCATCGGGGATGAGCTGTCCGTTGTCGATGTAGCCTTGTGCCACCTTGCCCAGCTCGGTGCCGTTCTTGATTTCAGCACGCAGCACATCGCCGGTGGAGATATGCCCCATTCCGAAACGGTTCTTGATCTCTTCGCTGTACGTGCCCTTACCAGAGCCCGGAGCGCCAAAAATAATAATATTCTTCATTTTTAATGTAATGATATGATGTTTGTTAACTTTCAATATTTAAACTTAAACCTTAAAACCTTAAAACCTTAAAACCTAAAACCTAAAAACCTTAAAACCTTAAAACCTTAAAACCTTAAAACCTAAAAACTCTAAACTAAAGTATAGATATCCCTCGTGTTGCGTCCGAACCCGTCGTAGTCGAGTCCGTAGCCTACGATGAAATCGTTGGGGATGTCGAGGCAGCGGTAGTCGATGGGGATTTGTACCTTCAGCGCATCAGGTTTGACGAGGCAGGAGCAGACGGCGATGCTGGCAGGATTGTGGGCGGCAAGCGTCTCAATCATGTGAGCCATGGTGAGTCCCGAGTCGATGATGTCCTCGACGATGATGACGTGGCGCCCCGTGATGTCCTTGGCCAAACCGATGACCTCGCGGATGGTGCCTGAGGTTTGCGTGCCCTGGTAACTGGCCAACTTGATGAAACTCACCTCGCAAGGGATGGTGATTTCCTTCAGCAAATCGGCAGCAAACATGAACGCCCCGTTCAAGACAGGAAGGAACAAAGGCTCCTTGCCATCGAAATCGCGATTGATTTCACCGGCCACGCGCTTTACCGCTTCGAGAATCTGCGCCTCAGGAATACTGACGGCGAAAGTCTTGTCCTTAACTTGTAGTTTTTCCATACTTCTAAAGTCTTTTATGCCCTTTAATTTGCTTTTCGACGGCAAAAGTAGGCATTTTATTTTGTATTTCACGCGCTTTTACGTATTTTTGCAGCAAATTTTTTTGAGAAAGCCCACATGAAGATACTTACAGGGGGTCAATTCCGCGAATTGGACCGCTATACCATCGAACATGAGCCCATCGCTTCCATCGACCTGATGGAACGTGCCAGCCGCGCCGTTGCCGATGAGATCCTGCGTCGTTGGCCCGATGCCTCGCGACGCATCATCGTCTTCTCGGGACCGGGCGGCAATGGCGGCGACGGACTCGCCGTAGCCCGTATGCTGGCTTCTGCAGGACGTAATGTCGTGGCCTACCTCTTCAATGTCAAGGGGCAGCTCAACCCCGACTGCGAGACGAACCGAGACAGGCTGGCCATCACCGAAGGTGCCACGCTGGTAGAAGTGACCTCCGAATTCACGTTTCCCGAACTGAAGGCCGACGACATCGTCATCGATGCACTCTTCGGAACAGGGCTGAGCCACCCCGTCAGCGGCGGTTTTGCCTTGGTCGTCAAACGCATCAACCAGAGCGCTGCCACCGTTGTCAGCATCGATGTGCCATCGGGTCTGATGTGCGAGGACAATGCCTATAACGACCTGCAAACCATCGTTCACGCCACGCTGACGCTATCCATCCAGATGCCCAAGCTCGCCTTCTTCTTCCCCGAGAACCAAGGTTTCATCGGCGAAGTCGTGCTGCTGCCCATCGGCCTGAGCGAGGAAGGACTGAAAGGCATCGCCACCCCATTCCGCCTCACCGAACGCACCGACATCCAAGCGATGCTGCGTCGCCGCCCCATGTTTGCCCACAAAGGCACGATGGGTCACGGCCTCCTCGTAGCTGGCAGTCGCGGCATGATGGGCGCTGCCATCCTTGCCGCACGAGCCGCCTTGCGTTCTGGTTTAGGCAAGCTCACCCTGCACATTCCCCATGCCTGCCTCGATATCCTGCAGACGAGCGTCCCCGAAGCCATCGCCCAGATCGACATCGACGACGACATCATCACCGCAGCCATCGACACGTCCCACTTTGCCTCAGTAGGCATAGGTCCCGGCATCGGACAGCATCGCCACACCGCCACCGCCCTGCATTCGTACATCGCCGAGCAGACAACACCAATGATTCTCGATGCCGATGCCCTGAATCTGCTTGCCGAACAGCCGGAATGGCTCGACAAACTGCCTACGGACAGCATCCTCACGCCACATCCCGCTGAGCTGGAGCGCCTTGTAGGACGCTGCAAGACGGCATTTGAACGCATGAACTGTGCCATGAAGCTGGCAGCAGATCACCACATCTACGTCGTCGTCAAAGGCCACTACAGTCAGATCTGCACGCCTTCAGGCGACGTTCTCTTTAACCCCACAGGCAACCCCGGTATGGCTACCGCCGGCAGCGGCGACGTACTCACCGGCATCCTCACAGGACTGCTTGCTCAAGGCTATCACCCAGCCGAAGCCGTGCAGCTCGGCGTATATCTCCACGGACTTGCAGGTGACCTCGCCGCAGCGGATCTCTGCGAGGAGAGTCTCATCGCCAGCGACATCATCAACTATCTGCCGAAGGCATTCAAGGAGGTGAGAGCCGACCTGCAATGTTGAGGCGGAAGACTTATTTTATACTAAAGAAACGTATATATTAATATGGAAACAAACTTCATAGATTACGTGAAGATTATATGCCGCTCAGGCAAGGGCGGACGGGGTTCGATGCACATGCACCGTGCCAAATATGTCCCCAACGGAGGCCCCGACGGCGGCGACGGCGGACGCGGAGGACATGTCTATCTGCGTGGCAACCGCAACTACTGGACATTGCTGCACCTGCGCTACGATCGCCATATCTTCGCCGGACATGGCGGCAATGGCGGCAAGAACGGTTCCCACGGCGCCGACGGCGAGGACCGCTACATCGACGTTCCCTGCGGCACCGTCGTTTATGATGCCGAAACGGGGCACTTCGTGTGCGATGTCACCGAAGACGGACAGGTCGTCATGCTTCTCAAAGGCGGACGAGGAGGCCTTGGCAACAAACACTTCGCCACAGCCACCAACCAGGCTCCTCGCTATGCCCAGCCTGGCGAACCGATGCAGCAGCTGACCGTCATCATGGAACTCAAGATGCTGGCCGACGTGGGACTCGTAGGTTTCCCCAATGCCGGCAAGAGCACGCTGGTGAACGCCATCAGCTCGGCACATCCCAAGATCGCCGGCTATCCCTTCACGACACTCGAACCCTCTGTGGGCGTCGTTAGCTACCGCGACAACCGTTCCTTCGTCATCGCCGACATCCCCGGCATCATCGAGGGCGCCAGCGAGGGCAAGGGACTCGGATTGCGTTTTCTGCGCCACATCGAGCGCAACGCCCTGCTGCTGTTCATGATTCCCGGCGACACCGATGACATACGGCACGACTACGAAGTGCTGTTGGGTGAGCTCACCACCTACAACCCCGAACTACTCTCGAAGCAGCGTGTGCTGGCGATCACCAAGTCGGACCTCCTTGACGACGAACTCATGCAGATGCTCAGCACCGACCTGCCCGACGACCTGCCTCACATCTTCATCTCGGCGGTCACAGGCTTCAACATCACGCAGCTCAAAGATCTACTGTGGCAACAGCTCGACACCGCCGACCGCCAGCAGGCTCACAGCTCAGCCATCGTCCATCGCGACAAAGACCTCACGTTCCTCCAGGAAGAACTGGCCGACGAAGGCGAGGACGAGGACATCATGATCATTGACGACGAAGACATCGAGGACGTTGACGATATCGACGACTTCGAGATTGTGGACATCGAATAATATATAAATAATGTATTACCTTTGCCAACAGAAAACGAAAACTAAACCTATATTCAACCTAAAAACAAACTAAAGCTTATGAAACATCTTTTAAGAATCAGCCTTTCATTGATGCTGGCCGCAATGCTTTCACCCCTTGGCGCTATGGCCGCCAAAACGACAACATTGAAATCGCCCGATGGACGCATCGCCGTTGAGGTGAACACCACTGCGGGTCACCTCGGCTACACCGTAAGCCGCGACGGGCGTGCCCTATATGCTGTCCACGACATCGTCCTGTCGCTGAATCATATGAACTACCCGGTGGGTAAGATCAAGGTGGGCAAGGCCAAGCACGTGCAGGGCAGCTTCAAGCCCGTCGTGCCCCTGAAGTTCTCGACCATCGCCGAGGACTACAACGAGGCGACCGTCACCGCCGGCAAGGGTGTCACCTTCCTCCTTCGCGTCATGAACAATGGTGTGGCCCACCGCTTCGCACTCACCGGGAAAGGTGACGTCGAGATCACCGACGAGCCTTATCGCTTCGTGCCGTCCGACGGCTTTAAGGCCCATCGCCAGTCGGCACCCAACAACTTCAACACCTCGTTCGAGGAAGCCTATCGCCACGAGACGCTGGCGGAGTGGAACGGTTCCGACCGCAAGATGACCACCCTCCCGCTGCTGCTCTCGGCCGACGACGACACCCAGTTGCTGCTTGGGCAGAGCGATGTCGACGACTATCCCCATCAGTTCCTCTACACCGACGGCCAGGCCATCGTGCCGATGTACCCCAAGGCGCCCATCAAGTGGGAGCCGCGAGGCGACCGCAGCGAGGCCATCACCGAGGAGGCGTCGTACATCGCCAAGACCTCGGCGCCCCGTGCCCTGCCGTGGCGATGGGTGGCCATCACCGACTCCAAGGGCCTTGTCGAGCAGACGCTGCCGGCACAGCTGGCTCGTCGCCCGGTCCTCAAGGACGTCAGCTGGATCCATCCCGGACAGTTCTCATGGGAGTGGTGGAACGGCGCCGCTCCTTTCGGTCCCGATGTGGACTTTCGCTTCGGCTGCAACTACGAGACCTACTGCTACTTCGCCGACTTCGCCGCTAAGTTCGGGGTCGATTACATCCTGCTCGACGAGGGCTGGGCTAAGAGCACCCGTGATCCGTTCCATGGCAACGATAACCTGCGTCTGCCCGACCTCATCAAATACTGCAATGCCAAAGGCGTGAAGATCGTCCTGTGGCTGCCATGGCTCACCGTAGAGCAGAACCTCGACACGCTGTTCAAGACCTATGCCGAATGGGGCATCCCTGCCGTGAAGATCGACTTCATGGACCATGCCGACCAATGGATGGTCAACTTCTTCAAACGCGTGGTTCAGGAAGCCGCCAAGTACAAGATCATCGTGGACTTCCACGGCGCCTTCACACCTGCCGGACTCGAATATGAGTATCCTAACCTCATCAGCTACGAGGGCGTGCTCGGTCTCGAGCAGATGGGTGGCTGCAAGCCTGAGAACACCGTCTTCCTTCCCTTTATCCGCAATGCCGTAGGGCCTGCCGACTTCACCCCCGGCGGCATGAACAATATGCAACCGCAGCAGTACCGCGCCTCGCGTCCTAACAGCGGCGCCATGGGAACACGTGCCTTCCAGATGGCGCTGTACGTGGTGCTCGAGAGCGGCGTGCAGATGCTGGCTGACAACCCCACTCGCTACTACCAGAACGAGGACTGCACACGCTACATCGCCAGCGTGCCGACCACGTGGGACGAGACCCATGCCCTCGAAGCCAAAGCTGGTGAATACGTCGTCGTGGCCAAGCGAAAGGGCAACAAATGGTTCGTTGGAGGCATCACAGGCGACGCCCCTCGCGACTTCAAGCTGAAGTTCGACTTCCTGCCCGCTGGCAAGACCTTCCGCATGACATCCTTCAAGGACGGCATCAACGCCGACTACCAGGCCATGCATTATAATAAGGTGGAACAGAATTTCTCCAGCAACACCGTCATCGACGTGCACATGGTCAAGAACGGCGGTTGGGCTGCTGTGATTGAATAGAAGACCCTCCCCCCGAATCAGTCCAGCAGGAACACTTAATAGTTCCGCCTTCCTGGTACCCTGTGCGGGAGGGAGTGGTCACCATCAAGAAGAGAAATCGAATAATAATCTCTAAGAATAAAAACAATATAGACTTATGTTCAATAAACTATTAGCAAAACTATCCACTCCCTCCCTCACAGGGAGGGTGAGGGGTGGGTCTTTTATTATCTTCCTCCTCCTTTCCGCCACTGCCTCTGCCGAGGTGAAGCTGCCGGAATGGATGACATCAAACATGGTGCTGCAGCAGCAGACCACCGTTCACCTGCAAGCCACCGCCAAGAAGGGGGCACAAGTGAAGATCACCACATCGTGGGACGGACAAACCGCCAAAGTCAAAGCCGATGCTAAGACCGGAGCCTTCAACTTTGATCTCCGCGTTCCTGCTGCCGGCGGCCCCTACACCCTCACCTTCGACGACGGACAGAAGACCGTACTCACCAACGTCATGGCTGGTGAAGTGTGGTTCTGCAGCGGACAGTCGAACATGGAAATGCCTGTCAACGGATGGGGAAAAGTCAATAATTACGAACAAGAGGTAGCCAATGCCAACCATCCCCTCGTACGTCTCTTCCAAGTGGGACGTGCCACGGCTCACATGCCACAAACGGCCGTCCCGCAGGGACACACCCTCGGTTGGGCAGTGTGCTCGCCAGAGATGGTGGCTGAGTTCTCGGCTTGCGCCTATTTCTTTGCTCGCGAGGTATCTCAAAAACTCGGCATCGCCGTCGGCGTCGTCAATAGCTCGTGGGGCGGCACACCCGCCGAGAGCTGGGTGAGCAACGAAGCACTCGCCAACGTCACCGGCTACGAGGAACAGATGCGTCGCCTCGCTGCCACGGGCTACGACGAGCGCAAGATCTACGACCTCTATCTCGACGACCACGCCGCCTGGCAGAAGAAGATGTTCGGCAACGACGGCGGGCTCATCGACGGCGACTTCAGCCGCACTCGCTGGACGGCCGCCGACTTCGACGACAGCGCATGGAAGACCATGGACCAGCCCGCACAATGGGACACTACAGATCCGTTCAAGTCCTTCGACGGCGTCGTATGGTTCCGTCGCGTCGTGGATATCCCTGCTGCCATGGTGGGCAAGAACCTGAAGCTCAACCTCGGTCCCATCGACGACCAGGACATCACCTACTGGAACGGCGAACGCGTCGGCGGCACCAATTCGTGGAATGCCGTACGCTCCTACACCGTACCGGGCCGTCTCGTCAAAGCCGGTCGCAACGTCATCACCGTTCGCGTCTATGACACTAGCGGCAACGGCGGTTTCTGTGGCGAAGCTAAAGCCATGAACATCCAGGGCGGCGGCCAGACGCTGTCCCTCGCAGGTCCTTGGTGCTACCAGGTGGGCATGGATGCCAAGAGCATCGAGCACCTGTCGGGAACCGTCGAGCCCAAACGGCCCAACGACTCCCACTACCCCGCCAACCTCTACAACGCCATGGTAGCGCCTTTCCTGACGATGCCCGTCCGCGGCTTCCTCTGGTACCAGGGCTGCAGCAACGTCGGTCGCGCCATTCAGTACGAGAGCCTCTTCGAGACACTCATCCTCGACTGGCAGTCGCGCTTCAACCGTAATGCCGAGGTGGCAGCCTATCCCAAGCCCCAGCCCCAGCAGGGCGAACGTCGTCGCGGCTTCTTCCCCCAGCAGGAGTCCAAAGCCCTACCCTTCTACTTCGTGCAGATTGCCAACTACCTCCGTGCACAGGACGTGCAGCCACAATCCGAATGGGCTGCTATCCGCGAAGCACAGCGCAAGGCGTTGCAGCTCGACGGCGTGGGCATGGCGGTGAACATCGACATCGGCATGGCTAATGACATCCACCCGAAGAACAAGCAGGAGGTAGGTCGCCGCCTGGCATTGCTCGCCTTGAACCGCACCTACGGCAAGACGGAGCCCTGTGCAGCACCCGAATACTACCAGATGCTCATCGATGCACCTCGTGCCATCCTCACCTTCCGTCGCACCTGGGGGAGCGATGCCTTGGCCAACAACGCCGACATCAAGGGCTTCACCATCGCCGGAGCCGACCACAAATGGTACGTCGCCAAGGCGCACACCGAAGGCGAAGGCTTCATGCAGCGCGTCGTCGTCGAGGCGCCCGAAGTGCCGCGACCCGTTGCTGTGCGCTATGCCTGGGCTGACAACCCCGCCACGAACCTCGTCACCACCTCCGGTCTCCCCGTCGGTCCCTTCCGCACCGACGACTGGCCCGACTTCCGCTAATCTCATCTATATGTGTAAGCCGCCTCACCCACCAAGGTAGGCGACTTCACTTTTGAAGGTAGCCTCGGTCTTCGAATCTCATTCTATATACATAGAGTTAGCACCTTCAAAATCACGAAAATCGTGACCATACTCCCGAATTTCATAAGAAAATCGGGAGTACATTCCCTAAATTTAAAGATTGATATCAAATCTGCAGAGCATGTGGAGACGAAACACTAGAAAGGCCTCAAAGATAACGATGGACAGTTGTATGTTCCCCACAAATATCAATAGAGGTTATCTGTCATTATATGACTGCAACAAAGTCGTGGTCAAGAGCTACAGACAACTTAGCAATTGTTGCAAGAGTGAAGTTATGTTGTCCTGAAAGCCAGCGGGTCACCTCAGATGGTCGTTTCCCTGTCATTCGCGCTAACTCACGTTGCGAAAGGCCACGTTCTTTCATGATGGCATCAAGGCGATCAGAAATATCGTTTGAATAGTCCAACTGCCTCTTCAATTCTGGTGGAACGTCTGCAATCATCTGTTGCACCAGTTCCCAGGTTCCTTCTTCCCGTTTCATATATCAAAAGTTTTTTCGTCTGCACCGAGTATCTCGGTTGCTTCAATCACAACAATACCTTTCTTGATGTCTTCGCTCAACAGCGCATCGAGCTTCTGCAGGTTGATGACATAGCTCGAAGAGACGCTTGACACTTCAAGAACTCCTTTAACTTCGAAATATTAGCAACAAGCGAAACTTCAATTGATAATTAAGCCACCGCAGGCAAGCTGTAGAGATACTCAGGGGCGAGATCTGCTCCATTCTCCCATTCTATGGTGTTGTATTTTACGGTGAAACGTTGGAATCGGGCGAGGTCTTTG
>Ga0310697_10005724_pt1 | contig 11948 bp, 8 predicted proteins | sample 172DNAGHGlowgp2_FD_203883 | JGI IMG/M metagenome (GOLD analysis project Ga0310697, IMG submission 203883) | Sheep rumen microbial communities from Palmerston North, Manawatu-Wanganui, New Zealand - 1728 DNA GHGlow gp2 (v2) (version 2) | ecosystem: Host-associated > Mammals > Digestive system >... | reverse complement strand
CACAACTGGACTCCGAACTGGCAGGCGGATTACGGAGACGCGATGTTCTATATCGACCTCGGCGCGAACTATGTCATAACCGACATAGATTTCCTCGATACGAACGGTGCTCCGACGTGGACAGTCTCCGTTGGTGAGCCGTTTGAACGCAAGCAGGTCGCAGAGGTAGAGATGAACTACTACAATTCGTGGCGGACTGTCAAAATTGAAAAGCCGGAGGCTTCGCGCTATCTCTTCTTCCGCACAGGAAAGGGCGATACCGGCGTTGCGGAGATAGCTCTGTACGGATACAAGGAGTCGGAGCTTACTGCGGCTCAGAAGAAAAAAACTGCTCCGAAGCCGAAGGAGATAAAAAATCGCTGGGCTGACATCGGTCAGGCTTTCGGCTTCAACGCCTTCATCGACGACCCGATAACTGCGATAATGGCTGGCGGCAATGTCCGCGAATACCACAATTTCAGCTGGCTCCTCGACGATGACGGCAAGGTGAAGTTCACGCAGGGGACGTGGGGCGATATGGACAGCTACTATTCAGCTCTGCACGGGCAGGGGATAGATGTCGTTCCGTGCTTTCAGGGCGGAAGCACAGTAGTTTCCGGCGGAGAAGAAGCACCGGAGATCCCTGTCCCTGCCGGAGCTGATACGCTCGACCCGGCAAGCTACGCGGTACACGCTCAGGCGCTCTATCAGGTCGCGGCACGCTACGGGAGCAACAAAAATGTTGACGCGAAGACTATCAGTATCAGCGGAGCTCAGGAGGTAAAGACCGGACTTGGTCTGCTCAATACTATCGAGAACTCGAATGAGCCGAACAAGAGCTGGGCTGGCAAGGCAAACTATTTCTCGCCGTATGAGCTTGCGGCGATGTGTTCCGCGGACTATGACGGTCACGAGGGAACTATCCCGAATGCCGGAGTCCACACGGCTGACCCCGATATGAAGCTCGCAATGGGCGGACTTGTCGGCTATTCGACGGTTATCCAGTACCTCGATATGATGAAGATGTGGTTCGACTACAACCGCAGCGACGGCTTGTTTGCTGTTGATGTCATCAATGTCCATCTCGGACCGGATACCGACTGCGTCGAAGAGAGCAGCCTTGCGAAAAGAGTTGCAGAGCTGCGCGGCTGGATAGATAAAAATGCTCCCGGTACAGAGCTGTGGATCTCAGAATTTGAGGTGCCGATGAGCGATTTTGCGGAAGCTGAGGGCGATATGCATGACAATGAGGATTATCAGCTGAAATATGCTCAGAGAGTTGCGAGGACGTACTTTGCGGCTTATGCCGCCGGTGCTGACCGCATAACGAAGTTCCAGCTGCGCGACGAGGGCGAGGGAGTATACTACAATTCCGGTCTCGTCACTCAGAAGGGCAAGTGGGACAAGAAGCTTGCGTGGTATTATCTTTCGTGTATCAACAGCGTCTTGAAAGGTACACATATCTCATTTATGCATCATCACCTTTTTGACCGCGAGCCCTTTGAAATCACCACATTCGACGGCGAGACCGTCGAGGTGACCTTTGACGATCCGTATCATATTGGTTTCCGGAGGTCAGACGTCGAGGACATCAGTGCAGAAATAATGTGCGTGTATTCTCCGACTGACACAGGCAAGACAGTTACGGAGACCATGAAAGCCGACGGCTGTCATGTTTACCAGACGGTCCCGGAATACGGCATTGCAGAGGGCAGAACGACCGAGCTTGAGGTCAAGGACGGAAAATTCACATATGAAGTAACGGAAACGCCTTCGTTCCTGATCTTCACGGAAAGAAAGATGACGATCGTCAACGGCAGGAATAAGATGCTGCGTCCGGAGAGGATATACCTCAAGCCCGACAGGGAAGGCATTTCTGCCGACCTCCTCAAAGCTCCGGAGGACGCGACACTTCTCCAGTTCTACAATATGTTCGACGAGCCGCAGACTATGCCTGAAACGGTATACGGCGATACCGGCAAACTCAAAGCTCCCGAAACTGCTGTGAATAAGGGCGGTATCACATCGTATGTATACTTCGACCAGCCGTGCGTATTCAACGGATTTGCGGTGTTCGACACGTTTGGTACCGGTGGGATAGAGGTGTACGACGCCCATACGGACAAGCTTCTGTGGAGCAGTGACCTCGGCAGCTATATGTCACGCTCGGTAACGCTCACGTCCGATTCCGTGCCGACTGACTGTCTGAAAATAGTCAAGGGCGACGGAGCGATGAACGAACTCGCATTCTACGGCTATACGCTCCGCAGCTTCAGCTGGGACGTCGACCGCGACGGAAGGCTCGATACTTTTGACCTCGTGCTTATGCGTCAGCACATAGCGGACGGCGGCAAGGAATATACGAAGTCAGACCTGCAGGGGCTTGAAGCTTATCTGCTTGGAGCATAAATAAAACCGGCTCATCTGAGCCGGTTCTTTTGTTATTTCAGAAATTCTTCAAGAGTTTTTACGTCCTCGCCGCTGGTGGAGAGGTAAGCGTAATACGAAAGGATAGCGGAGGCGTCCTTTGAGCTGAGCTGACCGTCCCTGTCAGTATCTCCGCAGGCAGCCTGAACGTCGGACAGACCGTGTTCCGCACCTGTCGAGACTCTCGAATAGGCGGCAAGAACTGCTGATGCATCGTTTGAATCTACCTTTTTGTCGCCGTTCACGTCCCCGAATACCTCACTTGTGAGCGTCACCTTCAGCGGTGTCATTTCTGGAGCGGCGATCACCGAAGCTTCCTCGGTCCGCATACCGACCTGAGTTGTGCGCTGGTCCGCGTAGTCCTCGGCTTGTGCGAGAAAATAGACCTCGTATACACCGTCAGGAGCGTCCGCAGCGATATGCATATCAAAGCTTGTCAGCGGATAGCTGTCGCTCTTTTCGCCGTAGGGTACCATTGGTGCGCGGTTCGATTTCGATACGACCTGACTTGTGAAGGAAAGCGTGTTATAGCGTTCATCGCGGCTGACAAGAGTGCCGTAGAGCTTCGATGTGAGCTCGCCGTTTTCGTCTTTTTCCGCGTATGCGTATTCGAGGTTCGGTACACCATTCTGCATCGGGACAGGGTCAACGAGACCGTCAAGAACAACGTGTCCGCTTGCACATTTCCAGACAGGGTGAACGTACCAGCAGGTGAGCGATTCGTCAGCGATGAATACAGATGCATTCACGACAATCTCGCTGTTCTCCGGCAGATCAGAGCGGAAGAGCACGACGTTTCCGTCCTTTCCGGGAGCGATGCCGTCTGATTCGTTTGCACGGAAGTACATTGAAGGGATGTATTCCGGCGTTTCGTCTGCGGCAAGAACGGCTGGAGCAGTGTATGCAGCGGTCAATACAAGTGATATTGCAGTTGAGATAATTTTTTTCATAACATCCCTCCGTGATATAGTATATATTTATTATATCACCGGAAGATCTTTAAGTCAAGTATATGGCGTTATTTGACAATATATGACAAGTCTCGCATTATTTCAGCAAAGGATCGCCGGCAGGAAGTTTTTTGCCCCGTGCCCTTGCTATTCGTTGAACGATGTGATATAATAGTAGTATCATTAACTGAACGGAGGATATGTCTATGCTATCAGATATAGAGATCGCACAGAACGCAAAAATGAAGAAGATCACTGAGATCGCTGCTGACCTCGGCATAAGTGAGGACTGCCTTGAGCCGTACGGACACTACAAGGCAAAGCTCTCGGAGAGCCTGTATTCGTCACTCGCTTTCAGGGAGGACGGCAAGCTCATTCTCGTTACTGCTATCAATCCCACTCCAGCCGGAGAGGGCAAAACTACCGTAAGTGTCGGTCTTGCCGAGGCTATGGGAAAGATCGGGAAGAAGGCTGTCCTTGCTCTGCGTGAGCCCTCGCTCGGACCTGTTTTCGGTATCAAGGGCGGTGCTGCCGGCGGCGGCTATGCCCAGGTAGTTCCGATGGAGGACATAAACCTCCATTTCACAGGCGATATGCACGCTATCACAGCCGCGAACAACCTGCTCTGCGCTATTCTCGACAACCATATCCAGCAGGGCAATGAGCTCCGCATAGATCAGCGCCGTATCCTCTTCAAGAGATGTATGGATATGAACGACCGCGCACTCCGCAATATCGTTGTAGGACTCGGCGGTAAGGCAAACGGTGTACCCCGCGAGGACGGATTCAATATCACTGTTGCCTCCGAGATAATGGCTATTCTCTGCCTTGCGACCGACCTCGGCGACCTTAAAGAGCGCCTCGGAAATATCCTTGTTGCATACGACCTCGACGGCGAGCCTGTTTTCGCAAAGTCGCTCGGCTGCACGGGCGCGATGACTGCTCTGCTCAAGGATGCTCTCAAGCCGAATCTCGTACAGACTCTCGAGAATAATCCGGCATTTATCCACGGCGGTCCCTTCGCAAATATCGCACACGGATGCAACTCTATCCGTGCCACAAAGCTCGCACTCAAGCTCGGCGATTACTGCATAACCGAGGCTGGCTTCGGCTCGGACCTCGGCGCTGAAAAGTTCTTCGACATCAAGTGCCGCTACGGCGGCCTCACTCCTTCCTGTGTTGTTCTTGTAGCTACTATCCGCGCGCTCAAATACAATGGCAGAGTTCCCAAGGCTGAGCTTGCCAAGGAGAATATGTGGGCTCTTGAAAAGGGTATCGTGAACCTTCAGACCCACATCGAGAATATGCATAAATTCCACGTACCCGTTGTCGTAGCAATCAATCGCTTCGAGAGCGACACCGAGCAGGAGATAAAGTTCGTTCAGGACTTCTGCGCTGAAATGGGCGTTGAGGTCTCGATGTGCGAGGTGTTCGCAAAGGGCGGCGAAGGCGGTAAGGACCTCGCAAACAAGGTATGCGAGACTATCGCGCTCACCGACGGGAATGACGAGAAGTTCCGTCCGCTCTATGCGAAGGAGCTTTCGATAAAGGACAAGATAGAGAAGGTCGCACGCGAGATTTACCGCGCAGACGGCGTAACATATACCGCTGCTGCTGACAAGGCTATCAAGGAGATAGAGTCTATAGGCTTCCGTGACCTCCCGATATGCGTTGCGAAGACTCAGTATTCGCTCTCGGATAATCCGGCTCTGCTCGGAAAGCCGAAGGGCTTCAATATCACTGTCCGTGATGCAAGAGTTTCATCGGGCGCAGGCTTTGTTGTCATCTATACAGGCGATATACTTACTATGCCGGGACTTCCCAAGGCTCCCTCGGCACTCAATATCGACTGCGACGTGAACGGCAATATCACGGGACTTTTCTGATATGAAAATAGTCACACATTCGCCGGAGGAGACGGTCAGAGCCGCACAGAAGCTCGGCTCGATGCTCCGTCCGGGAGATATGATAGCATACAAGGGCGGTCTCGGCGCAGGCAAGACCACGTTCACGCGAGGACTTGCGATAGGTCTCGGGCTCGGGGACAATGTCAGCTCTCCGACCTTTGCCCTCGTCAACGAGTACCGCGGCAGTGAGATAACGCTGTATCACTTCGATATGTACCGCATCAGCACCGAGGAGGGGCTCGAATCGACCGGCTTTTACGATTACGATTTCGAGAACAACGTCGCTGCTGTAGAGTGGTCGGAGAATATCGCGCAGTTCCTGCCGGAAAATACGATATACATAACCATAGCTCCGCTCAGCGAGAACGAGCGTGAGATAATCATAGAGGACGGTGGAAGATTTGCTGCTGCTTGGGATTGATACTTCGGGGAAGACGGCTTCCGCTGCCCTGTTCAATACAGACAGCGAGGTATTCCTCGCGGAGTCAACGCTGTATACTCAGAAAACGCATTCTCAGGTCATAATGCCGATGGTGAAGGACATTCTTGAACAGACCGGCAAAACGGTCAATGACATCGGGGCTGTCGCCGTTGCGGACGGACCGGGAAGCTATACCGGTCTGAGGATAGGCGTTGCGGCTGTGAAGGCGATGGGGTTCGCCCTCGGCTGCAAGTGCTGCGGAGTCTCGACACTGGAGGGGCTCGCATACAATAATGTTGCTTACAAGGGCACTATCTGCTCTGTTATGAAGGCGAGGGGAGAGCTCGTCTACACCTGCTCATACAAAAGTGACGGGTACGCTCTTGAGCCTATCTGCGATGAGCAGATAATAAGCCGCGATGAGCTCGCGCAGTTCCTCGCGTTCAACGGGACTGAGGCGCTGCTCTGCGGAGACGGTGCGGCGGATTTCTTTACGGATTACCGCTCACCGATGCTGAATATAGCACCGCCGATGGGAAGGCTCCAGAATGCGAACGGAGTCTGTCTTGCAGCGGTGTCAAAGGAGCTTGTCAGCGCTGATGAGCTTGAGGTCTCTTATCTGCAAAAGGTAAAGGCTGAAAAGGACCTTCAGGACAAGCTCAGAAACAAGGAGGGATAAATATGATAGCAATTGGCTGTGATCACGCAGGAGTTGAGATGAAGAAGGCTGTCATCGAATATCTGACAGAAAAGGGCTTTGAGCTCCGTGATATGGGTACGGACGGTGAACCGTGCGATTACCCGGATATGGCGAAGACTGTATGCGGTCTCGTAACTTCCGGAGAATGTGAAAAGGGTATCCTTATCTGCGGCACCGGCATCGGAATGTCCATCGCCGCGAACAAGATAAAGGGTATCAGAGCTGCCGTATGCTCCGACAGCTTCTCAACGAAGTTCACCCGTCTTCACAATAACAGCAACATAATGTGCATGGGCGCGAGAGTTATCGGGAGCGGTCTTGCCTGCGAGCTTGCGGAGATATTCGTCACTACAGGCTTCGAGGGCGGACGCCATCAGCGCCGTATCGATCTCATAACCGATATTGAAAACAATAACTAAGGAGGAATCTTCAATGGCATTACATATCATAGACCATCCGCTCGTTCAGCATAAAATATCTCTTCTGAGAGACAAGAATACCGGTACAAAGGAGTTCCGTGAGCTCGTATCCGAGGTAGCGATGTTCATCTGCTACGAGGCAACACGCGATCTTCCGCTCAAGGAGATAGAGCTCGAAACACCTATCGCAGTTGCCAAGACAAAGGTCATCTCCGGCAAGAAGCTCGCTATCGTACCTATCCTCCGCGCAGGACTCGGAATGGTAGACGGCGTTACTTCGCTCGTTCCGGCTGCTAAGATAGGTCACATCGGTATCTTCCGCGACCCCGGCACGAGTGACGCTGTTCAGTATTACTCAAAGATGCCCGAGGACATCGACGAGCGTGAGGTCATTATCGTCGACCCGATGCTCGCAACCGGTAATTCGGCAACTGCTGCTGTCACCGAGATAAAGAAGCTCGGCGTCAAGAACATCAAGTTTATGTGCATCATCTCTTCTCCCGAGGGTGTTGAAGCCCTTCAGAAGGCTCATCCGGACGTTGAGATCTACACAGGCGTTATAGACAGCGGTCTCAATGAGGACAAGTACATAGTTCCCGGTGTCGGCGACGCAGGCGACAGGATATTCGGCACTAAGTAAATAAAAACAGCGGAAGGGTTCATGACCCCTCCGCTGTTTTTTATTTTGCAGCTGTATGGTTTATTGTTCGTATGCCGGGAAGTGCGGCAGCGACAGCGATTGCGATGTTCAGAACAGCAGATGCAGCGAGAGTTACGATACTGCTCGTCATATCCGGGCGCGCGAATATGCAGCGCATTATCACCTGATAGCCGATGATACTCAGTATAGTTCCTGCAATGGCTGATACTGATGAGAACAGCAGGCTTTCGAGAACTACCGTACCCGTAAGCTGCCTGCGTGTCATTCCGACCGCACGCATCATCAGCAGCTCCTTGCTGCGGTTGAGCGAGCTCGTGTTTATCGTGTTCATCATAGAAACGATACCGCAAAGCCATATCGAGAGCATAAATATCAGCGCTATCTCAACGATAGTTCTGATGAATTCGAGAAGTCCCGTGCCGACGCGGTATTCGTCGTATACCTCGTTTCCGTCGTCCTTTATCCTGCTGACAGCCTCCTTCGCAGCAGCATAGTGTTCGGAGTCCTTCACGGTCATAAACAGGTTCGCGGACGCGCTTGCTCCTTCGTTGATCTGCTCCTTCAGACAGCTCATCGGGACGAGTACCCTCACAGTGTATCCTGCATAAGCAACTCCGCCAACCTCTATTTTATGACCCTCCTGACTTGTAAGTGTCAGGGGAGAGTCGTACTTTTTGTAGCCGTAGCCGTAAACGACCGATTCACTGTTATCAGCCTGCGGAAGAATCAGGATAGGCTTGCATTTTTCGTATTCCTCGAAGCTCATACCGAGTACCTCGGCATAGCTTGTTTTTTCGTCCTCGCGGTCAGGCGACTCTATGTCATTGAGCTCCTTCTGTTTGTACTCGAAGGCGTTCCTGTCGAGTGTATCATAGTTGATAACGATACCGTCCGGATACTGCGAGCGGTTTCTTGCGCTGATGACCTTGAAGTCATCGCCGAGCTTTTCAAGCTCCTTTATGTCGAACCAGCCACCGCTGTGACATTCGTACTTTGTGTAGGCGAAATTTCCGCTGTCCATAAGCTCGTTCTGTATCTTGTCAGCGTCGAGGGCGTCGCAGTAGATGTAGAAATCGTGGCGCGGCTCGTCGAAGTCGAATTCCTCACGTAGCTCGGAATACAGTGCCATTCCGAGCTGCAAGCATATTGTGAATATAAGCACACCGAGCCCCATAGCTATTGATGAGATGATGAAGCGGCGCTTTGTGCGGAAGATGTTTTTGAACGTGTAGCGTATCATAAAGTGCTTGGAACTGAGGTGAAGCTTGGACTTTGCCTCTTTTTTTGAGCGCTTCGGCTTTTTCTTTGTTACGGGCTTGCCGTAGTTGAGCGCCTCTGCCGGAGTGAGCTTCCTTGACGCCCACATCGCCGAGGTATAGGTGGAAATGAATATACCGCTGAGGCAGAGAGCAACACAGATGAGCATAGTTACCGGGCTTGCGTAAAACTCAAAATAGTCCATTCCGATGTCATGGAGCGAATCGAAAACGTACTTGCAGGCAAGTGTAGATGTCAGTATGCCGATAGGGAGCGCGGTAAATGTGTAGAAGAGCCCCTCAGTGAAAACAAGCGCAGCGAGCTGTCCCTTTGAAGCTCCCATAACTCGCAGAGCCGCGAATTGTACGCTTCTCTCTTGCACCGATATTTCAAATGCGTTGTCGATGATGAATCGCGAAAAGAGCCACACGATAAGAAGAAGTACAAGATAAGCGGCAACATACGGCATCAGCGCTCCGAGACCGTCGAAGCTCCGGAACGAGGTCAGCATATATCCCGTGTTAATATTTATCGCGTAGCCGTGCATTGCGTATCTGAAATCATCGAAGGCGCCTTCGTCCGTGAAGCCGAGGTCGCTGAGGATGAGCTCCATATTGTACTCGAACGAGGTATTCGGATTTGTCAGCACTCTGCACGTGCCGTTGTGGTCGCGGCTGAAGCTGAGCGGCGAATCGTCGAGCTGTGAGAGGTCAAAGCCTGATTCGCGGGCTGTAGTAAACCATGCGATAGTTCTCGAAGAGCTGTTCGGAGTATTGTCAAAGCCGGCGATTTTAGCCGTAACCTTTACCGGAGCGCTGAATTCGCGGTCCTTCAGCTCTATATCGTTCATATCCGAGTAGGTGTCGATAAGGCTTATCAGGCTCATTTTTTTGAGCATTCTGCCGTTTTGCTCTGTTCTGTCGATCTCCTCTCCTTCGATGACATAGTAATGATCGTCTGATTCGGCATTCATCCTTGCAAGTGCTTTGCGCACTGACTTCATCGTCTCTGTGCTCTCATCGAGAATTCCGGTTTCGGGAGTTATCGTCATCGTAAAAGTGTCGCCGATATTATAGCCATCCGCGGCGAACCACTTCGGAACTATCACCTCGTCGCGCGCAAGTCCATTAGACAAGGTACTGAACCTTCCGGAGTATCTGTCAAGGAGCTCATTGTCTGCGGTGTGCGAGTTGCGGAATACCGAGACCATACGCCGGCTTGTGCCTTTATCGAGCTCAATATTGAAAAAGCCGGCAGGTGAGCCCGGCTTTAGTTGGTCGCCGAATGAATAGGAGTCAAATAAGTATATGTCGCTCTTGTCGACGGCAACGTGGTCGGAAATTATATTCGCCGCCTCGACCGCGGAGTGTACAGTTTTGGACTCTCCGTCCTCACAGGCGTCGAGCACGCCGCTCATATCTGCCTCCCATTCGCCGTATTCCTCGATAGCTGTATTCCTGAGAGTGCGTATGCCGCTGGAGGTGTAGACGAGAAATGTGTTCAGCACAAAAACTGCCAGTGTTACGCTGAGAAACATCAGCGCCGTGCGGAGCTTCTGCCGCGTTACATATTTGAGAGCGAGTCTGAAAAGGTGTTTCATTTCAGCGTTCCCTCGCTTTCGGAGAGGATACCGTCCTGCATACGGAAAATGCGGTCAGCCTGCGCCGCGATGGAAAGGTCGTGTGTGATGAGGATAAGGCTCTGTGCGTACTTTTTTATCGAGCTTTTGAGTATCTCTATCATCTCGCGGCTGTTTTTGCTGTCGAGGTTGCCGGTCGGCTCGTCCGCGAGAATGAGCTCGGGCTTATGTATGAGAGCGCGTGCGAATGCGACTCTCTGCTGCTGACCGCCCGAGAGCTCGCTCGGATAGCTCCTGCGCTTCGACTTCAGACCCGTGAGCTCGAGCAGCTCCTCAAGATAAGCCATATCCGGCTCAGTGCTGTCAAGATTGAGCGGAAGAACGATGTTTTCCTCGACATTCAGCACCGGAATGAGATTGTAATTCTGGAAAATAAAGCCGATAGAGCGCCGCCTGTACGCCGAAAGCTCGTTGTCGGACTTTCCGGTCATCTCCTTGTCGTTGAAGTAGACCTTTCCCGATGTAGGCTTATCGAGCGAGCCGATAACGTTCAGCAGAGTTGTCTTGCCGCTTCCGCTCTCGCCGGTAACAGCGACGAATTCGCCGCGCTTTACCGCCATTGAAACGTTGTCGAGCGCCATTACCTTTGTTTCGCCCTCGCCGTACTGTTTAAATAGTGATTCTGTTCTGAGAATGATATTGTTGTCCATAAACAGACCTCCTTTCTTTTATGAGGTCATTTTAGCACGCTAATCTTACAGTAAAGTTACAAAAGAAAGGTTAAAACAAATTTTGTTCCGACTCCCTCATCGGAGTAGACGGTGATGTCTCCGCCGTGTGCCGCGGCTATTTTGCGTGCGATAGAGAGTCCGATACCGACACTCGTCATATTCCTGCCCTTTGTTGCCTTTCCGAAGCGCTCGAAAAGACGGGGTATCTCCTCCTGCGGAATACCTCTGCCGTTGTCGGTGATACTCAGCTTCACAGCAGACGGAAGGGATTCTGCTTCCACGCGGATAATGCTGCATTCAGCGTGGTCTGCGGCATTTTTGACCACGTTCTCTATCGCCTCACACAGCCATGCTCTGTCGTGCGGAAATGTTATTTCCTCCGGACAGAAGAGCTCTGTCTTGATACCGTTTTCGCGAAGCAGAGGTGAGATACGCTTTAGCGACTCCCTGCACGTTTCTGCAAGCGGCTGCACCTCCAGCTCATATTCGACCGCGCCTGCATTGAGCTTTGCGAGCTTCAGAGCCGCAAGCACGAGCTCCTCCATACCGTCGATGTTGCCTGTCATCTCGTCGGTGAGCTGAGTCCGGCGCTCGGACGGTATATCGTCTACCTCCGCGAGAATGTCGCTGTTAAGACGTATAACGGCAAGCGAGGTCTTGAGCTGATGTGAGAGGTCGGCGAGGAAATCAGCAATATCATTTCTTGCATCTGCCAGCTCGGAATTGATATACCCGAGCCGACGCGAGGTCAGGGCGACGCTGTCGGAAAGTCTGCGGATACAGCTCATATCATCGCCGATAACACCGGGAGCCTCTCCGAGCTTCTCCGAAAGATCAAGGCACTGCAAACGTACCTTCTCCATTCCGCTGTATACACGGAAAAGCTGGCTCAGACCGAAGATGAGCCATATAAGGTC
>Ga0310697_10005723_pt1 | contig 11948 bp, 9 predicted proteins | sample 172DNAGHGlowgp2_FD_203883 | JGI IMG/M metagenome (GOLD analysis project Ga0310697, IMG submission 203883) | Sheep rumen microbial communities from Palmerston North, Manawatu-Wanganui, New Zealand - 1728 DNA GHGlow gp2 (v2) (version 2) | ecosystem: Host-associated > Mammals > Digestive system >... | reverse complement strand
CTGACGCTCAACCAGGGACGTTCTGTATGTGTTTTGTTCATCAGACCTATGGCTGAAAATTCCCTATAAGCGTCAAATACTTGATAGAAAAGGGATTCTTCCTTGTCTCCCAAAACAACAACATCGTCGCAAACAGGCAGACTTGTGGCACCGTATGGTTGGAAATAGTCATAAACGACTGGCACAACCGGACCGTATATCCATGCCTCCACAGACTCGTCAAATAAAGGCGTGTCGAAGGCGGCCAGGTGGTAACCCTGCTGATAATACAACAGTTTCTGCAACTTGAGATTGGTGATGTTGTCACCGCCGTTGGCTATGTCGTCATCCGCCATCTTGATCAGTTTCTTCGCAATGTCAATAGCTTTGTATGCCATATCTTCCATTTTTGTCGCGGCAAAAATACAACAATTTTCCGAAAAGCCAGTCCCTCGCGACCCGATTTTTTTCCAAAAAAGTGACTAACTGTTTGTTTTCCGATGTTTTTCTGCCATTATTGTGTGGTTTTCTGCATGTGTGCGAGGAAAAATGTCGCACACTTTTTTCTGGCAAGACTGAATGAAAAAAAATCCTATCTTTGCCCCGCCAACCGAAAGCGCAATTTGCCAGACGGTTGGTGGAATTTTTATTGAAATTAAACGAAGCGTTATGCTCGTCTTGCTATCGGAAACGTGAGAAATTTCCAGAATTGTAACGCAAGAGAGTGTAAAGGTTCGCGCGTATAGCGTGGGCTGATTATTACATTCTCCGTTACAAGGTAATTCTCACGACCTCCGATAGAAGAAGTGGTATGTCAGTGCCACGCTTCTTTTGTGGTTTGCTCTTGTGGCACTGGGGAGCGATTGAACCCTGATGCGCCGACAGGGAAACAAACGGCAGAGGAATTATGAGGAAAATATTCTTATTTCTAATGGCATTGTTAATCGTACAAATCGGTTATAGTCAGTTGTTTAGCAAATCAATCAAGATAACTGCTGATCAGGAGGATGCAAAGATATTTGTTGACAACAATTATGTCGGATTAGGCACATATACCGCCTCGTTTAAGAAAAAAGAAGGACATATTCGCGTACGAATCGAGAAAGAGGGTTTTGTCACAGCAAAATTTATTGTTCGTGCTGATGACAAACGTAAATCAATAGACATGAAGCTCCTTCCTGATGAAAGTTGGAATGCATCTGTTTCTTCCGATGTCGCGAATAAATTTTTTTCAATTCCAGTCTCCAAAGATTATGTCAATCGTATTGGTAGTGAAGAAGAAGCGACCAAACAGGTCTGGAAATTATTGCATTCAATTTTGATGAATTATATTGAGGAAATAGAGGAATCCAATCAATTGGGAGGATACATCCAGTCTGCATGGGTTGTGAAAGAATTTCCCAGTGCGGGAGTGAAAGTACGGACGAGAGTTATCATTAAAGAAACCAATATAGGAGACGATTTGACATATCGAGTTAAGATTTTGTCTGAAATAGCGCCATTGAATGCGACAAGCGAGGAGCAGTATACTCAATGGGAACGAATTCTTCGCACTTATGAACCAATGATTCAAGAATACCAAGCTCGTATAGGAAAATTTTAATCGAAACAAATACCTTACAAAAAAATGAAAAAGATTGTTTGTTGTATCTTGCTGATAATAACGGCAAGCAGTGTCGCATTAGCTCAAAACATCATTTGGCAGGACGATTTCAACGGTAATCAAAACTGGTCGGAATTCGAATACAAAAAACAAGGTTCTGCTTTTGTAAAGGATGGGGTGCTCACCATAAAATGCGAAGAAAATAATTCATTCATATCAAAATGCAGGACAAACCTGAATGGAAGTAGAAGTTTTTCCATTCAAGTCGATGCTCTTTCGAAATCAGGCCTGAAGGAGGATGTATTTTTTGGTCTTGTTGTAAATTATCTTGACAGAAAGAATTATACCGTATTTGCCATAGAAAAAGGTTTTGCCTATTTTGTTGAATGCAAAAATGGTTTAGTAGTAAGAGAAGATTATGACTTAATTAAGAACACCAAAGCCAAATCGTTTACTTTGGAGCTAAGAAAAAATGGCAACCGTGTTGTGTTTGTTGTGAACGGGGAAGAAACTTTAGATTTGGATCAAGTTGACGTTTTTACAAGCACCATTGGACTCTATGTGAAAGGGAAAGCGGAAGTCGCTTTCGATAATATGATAATCAAACAATAGGATCCAGATGACATCCAAACACAAAGAATGGAGACTTGCCTCTCGTTCAGAAAAATTGTATCTTTGCGGCAAATTTGATTCGAATGGAAAAATTCTTCAACACCGCCGGCCCTCAGAAGCCCGATATCAACTACACGATTGACCCGTTGAGCCGGTTCGACTTGGACGATATCCTGACGCTTATCCGCCAGCAACGCTATTTCGTGATGCACGCGCCCCGGCAGACGGGCAAAACCTCCTGTATGCTCGCCCTGCGCGACTATCTGAACCGGGAGGGCGACTATATCGCCGTTTATGCCAATGTGGAGGGCGGACAGGCGTCTCGGAACGACAAAGGTACGGTCGTCCGATCTGCCATTGACACGTTGACGGGAGCTTACCGGCTACTGTTTAAGAACGACAAAGCCGATGTGGCGCGCAATGCGGTGCAAGAACTCGCGGTGGATTCTATGCTTTCACAATATCTTTCCCTGTTATGCCAGTCGTTAGACAAACCGCTTGTCCTCATCATCGATGAGATTGACGCGTTGGTGGGCGACAGCTTGGTCAGCGTCCTCCGCCAGATCCGTTCCGGCTATAACGACCGCCCCGCCGCCTTTCCCCAATCGGTCATCCTCTGCGGAGTCCGCGACGTGCGGGACTACCGCATCGTGCTCTCCAACCAGGACATTGTCACCGGCGGTTCGGCTTTCAACATAAAAGCAAAATCGCTTCGCTTGGGCAATTTCTCCAAAGAGGAAATCCACGAGCTTTACATGCAGCATACTCGGGAGACGGGCCAAGTCTTCGACGAAGCCTGTTTCCCGATGGTATGGGACGCTACTGAAGGGCAACCCTGGTTGGTGAACGCACTGGGACATGAGGTGACCTGGAACATCCGGGAGAACCGCGACCGCAGCGTCCGCATCATCCCCGAAATGATCGACAAGGCCATCGAGAATATCATCTACCGCCGCGACACGCACATCGACATCCTGATCGACAAGCTGTCGGAGCCGCGTGTGCGCCGTGTCATCCAGCCGATGCTGGCGGACAGCGAGGAAGCCGACGACAACCAGATTCCTTCCGACGACATCCAATACGTCGTGGACATGGGACTGATCACAGTCGAGAGAGGGAAGCCACGCCGCATCGCCAACGGCATCTACCGCGAGATCATCCCCCGCGAGCTGACGTGGAGTACGCAGACGGGACTCGTTCAGGACCCGTTGTGGTACGAGAACCCCGACCACAGCATCAACATGGAGAAGCTGCTGCTCGACTTCCAGCAGTTCTTCCGGCAGAACGCGGACGCCTGGATCGGTCGTTTCGACTACGCCGAGGCCGGACCGCAGCTGCTGCTGCAGGCCTTCCTGCAGCGGGTGGTCAACGGCGGCGGCTACATCGACCGCGAGTACGGGTTGGGGCGCAGGCGTACCGACCTGCTCATCCGCAAGCCGCTGACCGACCACTACGGCGGTCCCGTGCAACGGGTGGTGTTGGAACTGAAACTCAAACGCGGCATCCTCGACAAGGTGATAGAGGAGGGACTGAAACAGACCGCCGACTACATGGATCTGGCCGGCTCGGTGGACGAAGGACACCTGATCATCTTCGACCGGACACAGGAGAAGACCTGGGACGAGCGCATCTGGCACAAACCCTATGAATTCAACGGCCGCACGATTATGGTGTGGGGGATGTGATGCTGAGGGGACTGCGCCTTCGCCCGAAACCCCGGAAGTGCTCACTGTTCACCATTCACCAACCCAAAATAATACCTCACCACCCACGTCTTCAGGAACAGCTGCAGCCTTGCGTTGAGCAGGTCGGCGGTGGAGGAGAGGTGGTTGTCGGCGACCGTACGGTATTCGAGGGCGGAGAGGAGGCCCTGCTCGAACTGGCGCGTGCTCATCGCGTAGAGCTGCTGCTGCAGGGCGGCGTGCCGCTCGGCCTGGCGGAGGGCGGCGGCGGCCCCATCGCGGTCGGCGAGGGCGCGGCGAACCTCAGCCTCCACACTCTGCCGCGTCTGCATGTAGCGGGCTTCCGCACGGTCGCAGTCGTGGCGCCGCCGCGCGATCTCCGTCTGCCGCGACAGCCGGTCGTAAATCGGGATGCTCAACGAGAGCTGCACGTACTCGCCGCCGTTGTCGGAGAGCTGCCGCCAGTAGGGGACCGGCACATAGCCCGCCCGACCCGGATAGGTGAAATAGGTCGAGGACCAGCCGCCGTACAGCGACAGCGACGGCAGCAGCTGCCACTTCGCGGTCTTGAGGGCGAGCCGAGCGGTCTGCCGCTCATTTTCGGCTATGATTACGGCCGGCAGACGCTCCGCCGCCCTACCCACCTCCATTGCGAGCATTCCATCCGACAACGTTGTGTCCACCTCTACGTCGGTGACGGAAAACAGCTGGTCTGTCGGATACAACATAATGTCCTTCAAGGTGATATAGGCGTTTTGAAGCTGGTTTTCACAGACGGTGAGCTTGTAGCGGCGGTCGGAAAGGTCGGCCTCCATCTGCAGGACGTTCGCCTGCGACTTCTGCCCCAACTCCGCCTGTCTCTGCGCAAGCCGCAAGGCCGTCTCCGCCGTCTCCGTCTGCGCCTGTATTGTTTTCAGCAACTCCGTGTAATAAAGCACGTTGCAGTAGGCTTCCATCGTGGCGAGACGAATGCGGTCTTCACTCTGCTGGATTCTCGTTATGCCCGTTTCCTCCGCCAACTTTGTAATTTTCATATTGTTGACCGCACGGAATCCGTTGAATAGAGTGATGCCAGCGGAGAGGCTGTAGCCGTTGTGGAAAGAGGTGGTGGTGCCGTAGGTGTTCGTTTCGGGGTCGATAGAGCGGCCGAAGTTGGAGTAGGCGTAAACGTCGCCGCTGACGGACGGGGTGAAGACGTTGAGGATGGCGTTGCGGCGGGCCAGCTGCGCGTCGCCGAGGTCGGCCTGCAGCACGCGCATCTCCGCCGAATGCGCCAGGGCGTAACGCACACAGTCGCGCAGGGTCATCATCGCCGTGTCCTGCGCGTTCGCCGCCCCGAACAAGAGTGTCGTCAATAGGGTTATCGTCATTCTTCTTGCCATACTTTCTCGTTTTTGCCGTTGTAGAGACGCCATGTATTGCGTCTCTACGGTTTGACGAAAAACATGCCAAAACTGTAATGTGCTGATTGTGAAATGGTCAGCGGAAGAAGGCGAAAGGAAAGTGTAAGAAAATCTTACAGCGTGTAAGAGAATTTTACAAATCAGGCGAACACCAGCGCGAAAACCGTACGGGTAGCGTCGCTTTGGACGAGCTGGATGGTGCCGTGGTGCGCGGCCATGATGCGGCGCGAAAGGCTCAGCCCCACCCCAGTACCGTTAGACTTGGTGGTGAAGAACGGCACAAAGATTTCCTCCTGCTTGCGAAGCGGAATCGGCTGCCCGTTATTGCGAACCCTGATCACAGTGCGCTCCTCCATATCGAGCTCAGAAGAGATGTCGATAGCGGTGGCACCAGCTTCTATCGCGTTCTTTATCAGATTATTAAATACGTGCATAATTTGTCCTTCATCGACATAGACCAGCAGGTCGGGCACGGTGGCGCGGTAAGTCAATGCCACACCTTGCCCACGGGTGTTGGCACCATTGAGCTGAATCACTCTGCTGACGAGATCATCCACCATAACGGACTTGAAGACAGGCGGTTCCGTCTTGGTGAAAGTGCGGTAGGACTCGACGAAACGTATGAGTTCCTTGGAGGATGCGGAGATGGTTGCAAGTCCCGCCTTGGTGTCTAAGCGGTCGTCTTTGGACAAGGCGTCGCTCAAGGCGGCGATGGGGGTGACCGTGTTCATGATCTCATGCGTGATGACACGGAAAAGCTTGTTCCACGAAACAGCCTCATTCCGAATGGTTTTCCGATCCATGATGCCGCGCAAACGGTTGAGTTCTCGGTTCAGGGCAGAATTTTCCCGGAAACGGAAGTTCGTGTCGCCATCCTCCAATGCGTCCATCAGGAAAGCGACTTTCTCCACATTGCGCCGCGACATCCACCATGCCGCAGCCAACGCGGATAGCAGACCCGCTGCCACCACAACAACTATCCAAATCCCAGTACTCATATCCCGTATTTTTTGAGCCGGTTATACAACGTCGGGCGACTGATATTCAACGATTTCGCCACCAATGAAAGATTGCCGTTGTACTTCTTCACCGCCGCCCGTATCACGCGCTCCTCTGCCGCTTCCAAAGTGTTATCCGTCGTGCTGACATTTGTAACAAGTTGGTTTTCAGAAATCTTGAAATCTTCGGGTTGCAAGGTTTCATCGTCTGACATGATGACGGCTTTCTCCACGCTGTTCTGCAACTCGCGCACATTCCCCGACCATCTGCAATTCTGCAACAGATTCAACGCTTCAGAAGAAACGCCCGTAACGTTGCGATGATATTTTGCAGCGTAACGTTCTATGAACAAGCGCACTAACGGTTCTATCTCATCCGCACGCTCACGCAAGGGCGGCAAGTTCAGCGTTACCGTATTGATGCGATAATAGAGGTCTTCGCGGAAACGGCCGTCACGGACCATGGCGGGCAGGTCGCGGTTGGTGGCACAGATAAGCCGGATGTCAATGGGCACGGACTTCGTATCGCCCACCTTCGTGACGCATCGGTTCTGTAGCACTCGTAACAGCTTGGATTGCAGGTGCAACGGGATGTTGCCGATTTCGTCGAGGAAAAGCGTGGTGCCATTGGCCAACTCGAACTTCCCGGTATGGTCGGCGCGAGCATCGGTGAAAGCCCCTTTCACGTGCCCGAACAACTCGCTTTCGAACAACGTCTCCGACAAAGATCCGATATCCACACTCACCATCGGTTTGCCGGAACGGGAGGAAATCCGATGTATCTCATTGGCCAACACATCTTTACCAGTACCATTCTCCCCGGTAATCAGCACAGTGGCGTCGGTAGGGGCAATTTTCTCCACCATACGATGTATCTCACTCATTTCCACAGAGTCGCCCCATAACATAACAGGGGCGGCCGGACGTTCTTCAACAGTGCGTTTGGCGGACCGTTTCCCGCAAGCGGCTTCAAGAGTCTCCATCAGCTTTTCATTGTCCCACGGTTTCACAATGAAGTCGAATGCACCGCGTTTCATGCCTTCCACCGCGAGGGCAATATCTGCGTATGCGGTCATCAGAACAACCTCTATTTCAGGATATTGACGTTTTATTTCGGTCAGCCAAAATAATCCTTCATTGCCCGTGTTGATGTCGGTTTCGAAATTCATGTCCAACAAGATGGCATCAGGCTTGAAGGTCCTGACTGTACTCGCAAGGATTTTCGGGGAAGCCACAGTTTCCACCGCTTCGAAATGTGCGGGAAGAAGGATTTTCAACGTCTCGCGGATGCCCGCATTGTCATCCACAACAAGGATTCTGTGCTTGTTCATCTTTTTGAAGGTTTCTTGAACGCCCGAACAATCATGTTTTTTTTGACTTGTCGGAAAAACGGTGGCAAAAATACAAATTAATCCGAATCGACCAAGTTTCGGAAACAAACCACCGGCCGCATCGGAGGAGGCATCGACTTCGATTTTTTTTGTACTTTTGCAGCCTGATTTTAAATTAGGAAAAATGTACACTGCGAAATCCGGTTCGTCGCATGACGACACGAAAAAGAGACCGTCGAAGGGAAGCCTCCCAAAATGGGCCAAGACCTTCTGGAAGGTCTATTCCATCCTGTTCGGTCTCGTATGCCTGATGTTCCTGTTCATCTCTTTGGGGTGGATGGGCTACATGCCCTCGTTCGCGGAGCTGGAGAACCCGGACTCCAATCTCGCCACGGAGGTCATCTCCTCCGACGGCGTCCTTTTGGGCACCTACTACCGTGAGAACCGTTCCAACTGCAAATACGCGGACCTTTCCGAAGAGCTGCGTAACGCGCTGATTGCCACGGAAGACTCGCGGTTCTACAATCACTCCGGCGTTGACGTGAAGGCCCTGTTCCGCGTGGCCGTCGGCGTGGCCACCCGCCACCACAAGGGCGGCGGCAGCACCATCACCCAGCAGTTGGCCAAAAACCTCTTCCCCCGCGACCCCAAGGCAGGGAAAATCAAGATTGTGTTCACCAAATTCAAGGAGTGGGTGGTGGCCACCAAACTGGAGCGCGCCTACTCGAAGGATGAAATCCTCGCCATGTACTTCAACACGGTCGATTTCGGCAACAACGCCGTCGGCATCAAGTCCGCCGCCCGCACCTACTTCGACAAGGATCCGGCCGACATCAACACCGAGGAGGCCGCCCTGCTCGTGGGCATGCTCAAGGCCCCTTCCAAATACAGTCCGCGGCGACACCCGCAGGCCGCCCTCGACCGCCGCAACACCGTGCTCGGCCAGATGAAGAAATACGACTTCATCACCCCGGCCCAGTTCGACTCCATCAAGGAAATCCCCATCGACATGAGCCACTTCAAATCGCAGGCCCACACCGCTGGCATTGCCACCTATTTCCGTGAATACCTGCGACTTGTCCTCAAAGACTGGTGCGACAAGAACCCCAAGAACGACGGGTCCCGCTACGACCTCTACTGCGACGGACTGAAGATCTATACCACCATCGACTCCCGCATGCAACAGCACGCCGAAGCCGCCGTCCGGGAGCATGTCTGCGACTACCTGCAGCCGCTCTTCTTCAACCACATCAAAGGCGCGAAGAATGCCCCGTTCGTGAACATCAGCGAGGAGCAGACCCACAACATCCTGTGGCGCGCCGTGAAACAGAGCGAACGCTACGAGCAGATGAAGGACGCCGGCAAGACCGACGCGGAAATCGAGGCGGCGTTCAACAAGAAGGCCAAGATGACCGTCTATAGCTACAAAGGCATGATCGACACGGTGATGACCCCGATGGACTCCATCCGCTACTACAAGTCGTTCCTGCAGTGCGGACTGATGTGCGTGGAGGCCGCGACGGGCCACGTGAAGGCCTACGTCGGCGGCACCAACTACGAGTATTTCCAGTTCGACCACGTGAAGCTCTCCAAACGGCAAGTCGGCTCCACCTTCAAGCCCTACGTCTATACCGTGGCCATGCAGAGCGGCGACTTCGACCCCTGCACCATGGTGCCCAACGTGCCGGTGACCATCGAGACCGCCACGGGCGCGAAATGGACCCCGCACAACTCCGGCGGTTACAAGGAGGGGCAGATGCTGCCGCTGCGCGAGGCCCTGGCGCACTCCCTCAACCAAGTGTCCGCCTACCTGATGAAACGCTACGGTCCCAACGCCGTCATCGACCTGGTCCGCAACATGGGCATGACCTCCGACATTCCCGCCGTGCCTTCCATCTGCCTGGGAGCCTGCGAATTAACGCTCTACGAGCAGGTCGGGGCCATCAACTGTTTCCCCAACCAGGGCGTCTATGTCGAGCCCATCTTCATCACCCACATCTGCGACAAGGAGGGCAACGTCATCTACACCAAGGTGCCGAAGACCAACGAGGCCATGGACCAGATCACGGCCTTCAAGACGGTGCGCCTGATGCAGGGCGTGGTGGATTACGGCACCGGCGGCCGCCTGCGCAGCCAGTACGGCATCTCCTTCCCGCTTGCGGGCAAGACCGGCACCACCGACAACCAGTCCGACGGCTGGTTCGTAGGCTACACCCCGCTGCTGACCTGCGGCGTGTGGGTGGGCTGCGAGGACCGCGCCGCGCACTTCCGCAGCACTGCCCTCGGACAGGGCGCGAGAACGGCCATGCCCGTGTTCGGCCTCTTCATGAGCAAGGTCTATGCCGACCCGAAACTGCCCTACCTCAACGTTGTGAGCGGCGACGACCGCTACAACAAGCCAGGATATAATTTCACGATTCCGAGCGCGTACATCGGCGACCCGTCGGGCTGCAACGAGACCAAGAGAGATTCCGTGATGACACTCGACTTCGACTAAAGACGGCTCGCCGACGGGAAGAGTTTCGCGACAAATTCACATTTCGGAACAAATGCCTTGAAAAATCCGCAAAAAATACTATATTTGCGCGGATTTTTTATTATGGCAAAGAAGACTTGTAACATACTGATTGTTATATTGTTAGCTTTTGCGATGGGTGCTTATGCATCCGACTTTCGCGTGAAAGCCGACACCATTGTGCCCACGACCCCGGCGGCACGGGACACCGTCGTGCCCGCAAAAAGCGCGGCCCCAGATGCCCTCCCGCCCATCAAAAACGTCGGCAAACCCTCCAAAAAGAAGACCAGCCTGAGCCGCGTGGGCAACAAGCGCGTCACCTTCGAGACCTTCGACCAGCACTACGAACGCGCCATGAAGTACTACAACAACCGGCAGTGGCTCTCCGCCGCCGGCCTCTTCCAGGAACTCTACCCTCTCTCCTTAGGCACCGCCCGCGCCGACACCATCCTCTTCCTCTTCGCCGACTCCTACTACCAGAACGGCGACTACAACATGGCCGCCCTCCACTTCCGCGACTATGTGCGCCGCTACCCCAACTCCGACCGCACCCAGGACGCCTTCTTCCGCTGCATCCAGGCCGTCTACAAGACCAGCCCGGAATACTACCTCGACCAGTCCAACACCAACTACGCCATCGAACAAATCAAAACCTTCCTCCAAGCCTACCCCGACAACAAACACGTGGAGGAATGCAACCTCATGCTCGACGACCTGCGCCTGAAACTGTCACGCAAGTCGCTGGAAATCGTGAAACTCTACTACAACACCGACCACTACGAGGCCTGCCAGATCGCCGCCAAGCAGTTCTTCACCGAATACGCCTACTCCCCGCTCATGCCCGAGGCCGTCTATTACCTCGTGCTCAACAATCTCGAATACGCCAAGCGGAGCACCGAACGCCGTAAACCCGAACGATACAAGGCTTGCCTCGAAGCCTGCCAGAAAATGCGCGACAACTACCCCGACTGCAAATACGCCAAAGAGACGGAAAAAATCGCCGCCGATGTCACCAAACAGTTAGAAAAATACAAAAACAAATCAAATAGTTAATAATGAAAGCTTTAGACTACAAAAAATTGAAAATCGACCTCTACGCCAAAACGAAGGACATCCGCAAGTACGACAAAGACACGGGCAACTTCTACAAGAGCATTGTCATCATGTCGAAACGTGCCGACCAGATTGCAGCGGAGCTGAAGCAGGAGTTCCAGGAGAACTCGCACCTCAACACCCCGCAAGAGCGCACCGGCGAGGAGGTTTATGAAAACCGCGAACAAATCGAGCTCTCCAAACTCTACGAGCAGCTTCCCAAACCCACACAGCTGGCCCTCTATGAGTTCGAGAACGGCCTGATCTACTTCAAAGACGTGACCGACAACCAGTAACCGCCATGGGCAAGCACATCGCCATCGGCATCTCCGGCGGCATCGCGGCCTACAAGACGATGCCCCTCATCCGGCTGTTCAAGAAGAGCGGCTATGAGGTGCGCGTGACCGCCACCCGCAACGCCCTGCAGTTCGTCACCCCGCTGACCATCGAGACGCTGTCGCAGAACCGGCTCTACACCGACATGTTCGACCCGCACCGCACGATGGAGGTGGAGCACATCAGCATGGCGGAATGGGCCGACGCCCTTGTGGTGGCCCCCGCCACCGCCAACATCCTCGGCAAATTCGCCAACGGCATCGCCGACGCTGCCCTCTCCACCCTCTTCCTCGCCGTCACAAAGCCGGTGTTCCTCGCCCCCGCCATGAACAGCCACATGTTTGCCAACGAGGCCGTGCAGCACAACCTGAGCATCCTCCGCGATCGCGGCTGCCAT
>Ga0310697_10005722_pt1 | contig 11951 bp, 5 predicted proteins | sample 172DNAGHGlowgp2_FD_203883 | JGI IMG/M metagenome (GOLD analysis project Ga0310697, IMG submission 203883) | Sheep rumen microbial communities from Palmerston North, Manawatu-Wanganui, New Zealand - 1728 DNA GHGlow gp2 (v2) (version 2) | ecosystem: Host-associated > Mammals > Digestive system >... | reverse complement strand
GACCACCTGACCTGTCGTGACAAAGGTCTCGATGGCCGTACGCGCCTTGTCGTCGTAGGCCAGGAACTGGTCGAGCAGGGCGTCGCTGATCTGGTCGCTCACTTTGTCGGGATGTCCTTCTGAAACTGATTCTGATGTGAATAAGTAAGCCATATCTTGTTGTTTTATTATTAAGATGAAAATGATTGAGCCTGCAAAGTTACGAATAAGCGAGCGCAAAACAAAGAAAACAGATACTTGTTTATGTTTTTTTATGTTTTGCCGAGCGAGAGTAACTTATCTAAAGTTACGAAAAATTTGATTAAGTGAGGAAAATAAATTCATTTATTTTTCCGAGCGTGAGAATTTTATTCAATAAGCGAGCGCAAAACAAAGAAAACAGAAACTTGTTCTGAAGATTTTGTCCGCTTAAGGACAAAATCGTTTTTTATGTTTTGCCAATCCTCACAAACGACCAATTTAAGACGAACACGAATAATTGAAAAGGTGAAAAGGTAAAAAAATGAAAAGTTGAAAAAAAAGTTGACAAGTTATTTGCGTTTGGTTTTTAACATGTAATTACCATGTAATTGACCATTAATTTTTTCACATTTTCAATTTTTTACCTTTTCACCTTTTCAATTATTCGTCTTAAGGTCATATTGATACAATGGTTGTAACAGGCAAAAGGTAAGTATCGTGAAAGTAAATTCAGTTGAATTGGTGACCAAATTCAGTTAATTTACTTTCACGATGCTATGCTTCGTCTGAAAGGGTTCTGTGCTTTATTTATACACTTCCTTCCAATTAAAGATGCGGAAGAAGTAAGGTCTGGTAAAGTCAGCCGAACCGGCATAGGTGAAGTTGTCGGCTGTGGCGTTGGCTTTGGTGCAAGCCGAGATGACGAGTTCACCGTTGCGCGACAGGGCGGGATGGGTGTTCACCTGGCTGATGGTACTGTAGGTGGTGATGCCCACTTTGTCGATGAACGAAGGCAGATTGAAGAGCAACTTCTGGTTGGTGAAGGGTCCTACGGGCGACGCTGCTGTGTAGACATAGACTTCCGTGGAGTTGGTTCCACCCTGTGCCACCATATAGTAGATGCCGTCATCAAAGAAGATGGTGGGCTGTATGGCCACATATCCGTTGTCGATGATGCTCGAACGTGTCAGCTCGACATTGGTCGGGAAGGTTTCCTGCCATTCCATGATGCCTGTCTCTGCATTACGGATGTAGTACTCCCATTGGCTGCCGAGGTCCAGTGTCTTCGTTCGTGCCACATAGATATTGTTGCTTTTGGCAGCATAGAGATATAGATGGCCGTCATTGCCGTTGCAGAGAGCCTGTCCGAAGAATGTGCCGCCTTTCACCAAGTATTCCGTCTTGCTTTCCTGACAGAGGAAGTCGCCTGACTGGGGCAGATAGTCGTTCAGCTGTGCATTGTAGCGATGGGTGGGTATGGCTCCGTCGAGACTGTGGGTGGTCAGCGTCATTCCGTCGATGAGTCCGTTCAACGTTGTCATGCCTTCCCAAATAATCTGAAGTTTTCCGGTTACGGTCGTGGCAGCACCGACACAATAGGCACGGCCGGTGTCTATTTCGCCGTTGGCAATCTGTTCGTCGTTTTTGTTGGCGTTGGGATGCCTCATGTAAGTCCGTCCCCATAGGTATTTGCCTGAGGCGGCATCGCTCCACTCTACATAGTCAGCCAGCGAGATAAGGTCGTCGGAGGTCTCGCCCAGCTTGCCGTTTGTGGCCCGTTGTATGAGCAGGGCGTTCTGCGGCATGTTTCCGCTGACCCTGGCGCGGTCGGCTGCGTCGACAACACCAAAATAGCTGTCGTTGAAAGCCCACAGGATGCTGCCGTCGGGCAGCAGAGTGGATATGCCTCCGATGCCGCCGTTCCAACCTTGTGTGCGGCTGAACATCCGGTTATACTTCTGGTCTTTATAGACAAAGAGATTGTCAGCCTGGCGGCCTACATCGGGAATCAGTTCCAATTGCCAGTCGGCATCGATAGTGGGTGGGGTGGCTCCCTGCCGTTCGGGGTTTACCTGCATATTCTCATCGTTTTCCGACTCGATGATGTCGTAGTCGTCACAGGAGAAGAGTCCCCAGCATCCACAGATGCAGATGAAGCAGAATAAAAGCTTTTTCATAGGATTATTCATTTTTCACTTTTCACTTTTTTAATTCATTCTCGACATTTCCTCGCGTACCTTGTGCCAAAGTTCGTTGCTGCCCGAGCGTTCGGTAGGCATACGATAGCAATAGTTAAGGACAAAGGTCTTGTCGGCAGGATTGAAGTATGATACCAGTTCTTCGCCTGTCACACTGTCAAAAGCCTTTGTGACCTGCACACAGGTGCTGCCTTCGTTTTTCGGTTCTACCTTCACTACCTGCACGGGAATGGTCTTTCCTGTGGGCAGTCCGTCGTCGCCGAGGATAGGATTCTGATAGATTTCGTCCGTGACCGTCATTTTTACATAACGCTGTTCGGTATCAGAAGAAGTCTGCGAAGCACCAGGAATGATGCTCACGGCATTTTCCGAAACAGGCGTCATGCGCTTGGTAGCGTTGAACACCGTCGGCACGGCTGCCGGGTCAATCTGCTCAAACGTGGTTCCGTTGTTGACAAGGTCAATAGTCGTACCATACATCTGATAGTAGGTGTCGGTCTTTGTCGTGGCATAGGCATTCTTCATATAGATGCGGAACAGGACATAGTTCTTCGTTGCCGAATACTGATAGTCGCTGACGCTGGCTATCTCGAGCGGCAGGTAGTATGTCTTCGAAGTGTTCAGCTGGTCGATGTTGACACTGATAGGAAACAGGGTGTAGCTATTCTTTGATGTCACCGTCACCGACCATCCTTCGGGCATCGTATAGCACGACTCAGGAAGAATTTCGGCATAGTTGGCATACGACGTGCCATTGACTCGCTGGTTGTAGGCTTTCAGCAAGTCTTCGGCAGGACGCAGCGTAACCGTCACGTCTTTGTCCACCGGTGTAGAACCGGAGGCATAGATAGAGAGGTAGCCGACGGAGTTTTCACCAAATGTATATTCCTGTCCGAAGATGTTGTCGTCGTTGCTGACGATATAGCATTCCTTACGATACTGCTCATCGTTGTAGAATTCTTTCTCGCCACAGGCAGCTACAGACAGCAAAATACATCCGCAAGCCAGACCTTTCATCATATTTATCATAAATTTATTCATAATTACTAATTTATAATTACTCATTGCTCATTGTTATTTGTCCCATCCGGGGTTCTGGTCGAGTGTGGGAACCTTACGGAGTTCATCCTTTTGGATTGGCAGGAGTATCATCTTCGAGTTGAAGGTGCGCTCGCGGATGCTGGCATACTGGATGATGGTAGGTGCATAGAAGCCTGCCCACTGGGTAGCATCGGTGTTGCAGCCTGTCAGCGGTTCGCGCTCCAGGTCTTCAACAATACCCCAACGGCGGATGTCGTAGAAGCGCAGCCCTTCGTGGAAGAATTCTACGCAGCGTTCACGGACGATGAGCTCTTGCACCTTCTCCGGGTCGGCGAGTTCGGCTTCTGTCAGTCCCGGCAGACCTGCACGATAGCGAACCAGGTTAAAGGCTTTCGCAATCTCCTCGGTGTCGCGGGTGTAAGTTTTTCCGTCAATGGTATAGCTGCCCTTCAGGTTGTTCAGTGCCTCGGCATAGTTGAGCAATACTTCGGCATAACGCAGAATAGGATAAACCTTCGGTACGACAAGGGCACCCGAGCCGGTGCGGGCATCACGCGGATGCACCCACTTACGGCAGCTGTAGCCCGTGACATAATAGACACCGGAGTAGGCGGCGCGTGACTTACCGCTGTTACCTCCGCTGAAATAGTCGGCGGCTACATTCTTCTTATTTGTCTCGGTGCATGAGTTCATGAACCAATAAGAGTGAGAGAAGGCGATGTTGGCATAGAAGCGCGGTTCGCGGTTGTCATAGGCTTTGAAGGTTCCCGACTTCAGAATGTAGTTGTCAGGCGAGATAATCTTGTCGGCTGTCGTCACACAGTTGTTGTCGTAAGGACGGTTTTCATAAGGATACTGTGAGCTGGCATTGCTGGTTTCACGACCGTCAACCATATAGTACATGTCAACCATTCGCTGTGGTACGCTGACCGTTCCGTTGCCGCCATACTGCAAGGGGAAGCAGTTGCCGGCGTAACCTCCCACATTGCGGTCGGTACCCCAGATGAGTTCAGGATTGGTATAAGCCAAAGCCTCACCATTGAACTGGTCGATATACGAACGGTAGGGATCGATGCCGCCGGGACCTTCTGGATAGTTCTTTACGTCGGCCGGCAGAAACTTAGAGGCATATTCGCCCTCATCTTCGAAGGTATAGAGGCTATAGACATTCATGTCCATCACCCGTTTGGCAGCTGCGGCAGCCTGCGCCCATTTGCTTTCGTCGTATTCCTGAGGGATGTAGTTGACTCCGTCGGACGAACGCTTGAAGTTGCTGTAGTAGCGGCGGGCTACGTCGCCTCCGTTGAACAGCGGACTGGCTGCCTGCAGTCGGATTCGGGCCACCAATGCCAGTGCGGCGCCACGGGTAGGTGCATAGACCATGTCGGATGAGTTCTTCAGCGGCAGGTCGGCAGCGGCTGTTTCAAGCTCCGAGCAGATGTAGTCTACCGTTTCTTCTAATGTAGCGCGGTAGCGGCGATAGATGCTGGCCTCGCCGTTCACCTCCATTACCTCGTCACCCAACAGCAGCACAGGGCCGTAGTTGCGGAAGAGCCAGAAATAGGCATAGGCTCTCAGGAAGCGCACTTGGGCCCGGAACTCTATCTTGTCGAAGGTGTTCATCGGCACTTCGTTGAGTCGCGACAGCATGGTGTTGCACTTGCGGATGACTTTATAGCAGCTGCCCCAGATGTTGAACTCACCGCTGGTAAAGGTAATTTCGTCCATTGTGAGCATCGTGCCGGCATAGCGGATAGGAGCCAGGCCGCCCCATGTGTAGTCGGGAGCCACAGCCTCGTCGGAACCCGTAATGCCCGGCAGGGCACAGTCGGCATAGTTGTGCTCGTAGATTTCAGCCTCGTTGGGCAACATGTTTACGGCACCGTTGTAGTATTGCTTGACGTGGGTCTCGCTGGAGAAGATAGAGTCTTCCTTGAAAGTGTCTTCGAAGTATTCGTCCACATTCAGGTAGTCACAGGCCGTGAAAGCCAGTGGCGAGACCAGCAGCAGGAGCAGATATTTGATGTTCTTCTTCATATTCTCTCTAACTATTAATACTTTTTCCATTGATTCATTCCTTAGAAGGTGAAGTAGAGTTGCAGTGAGTAGCGGGCGGGGATAGGATAGACCTGTCCGCAGTCGCGTGCCTGCTCAGGATCGAATATCTTCACAGAGTTCCAGACGTGCAGGTTCTCGGCCATGAGCATGATGTCGACATATCTGATGGCGAGTGAGTTCTGCAGGAATGTGTTCTTCATTCGGTAGTTTAGGCTGACCTCTTGCAGTCGGAGGTAGCGAGCGTTACCCATCCAGAATGTCGACGGCTGGTCGTTGTTGGTGTTATAGCCGTAGTAGAGTCGTGGGAACCGTGCGTTGGGGTTCTCTGTCGAGGGGTCTCCGCTGTATTCTGCCGAAATCCATCGGTTGGCAGGATCGGCAGCCGTCTTGATGACATTTCCGACGGGACCTTGGTTGAAGGCGATATAGCCGTCGAACCTGTTTCCATCACGACCACCATAGAGGAACTTGTTGGTGCCGGTGCCTTTGAGGAGGACATTCAGCGTGAAGTTCTTGTAGGTAAGTTCACCGCCGAAGCCGTACATCATCTGTGGTGAGTCGGCGTTGGCGAAGAGGGGCACCTTATCGTCGGAAGTGATGCGTCCGTCGCCGTTCACATCTTTATATTTAATATCGCCCGGGCGCACATTACCGAACTGCGAGGGACTCATCTCGATGTCTTGTTCGTCCTTGAAGAGTCCGAGGGCGATGTATCCGCGCTGGACGTTGTTGCCGTAGCCTGCCTGACGCAGGTAGGGGTAAGGTTGTTCGGCCTGTTCCCAGTTTTCAATTTTGTTCTTTGCCAGCGTGAAGTTACCGCGTAGGGTCAGATGCCAGTCTTTGCCGAAGGAGTGCTTGAAGGTGAAGTTGCCGTCACCACCCCAACTCTTCATCGAACCCACGTTACCATAAGGCATCTGGATGGCTCCGACATAGTCGGGAATCTGCGTGCGTTGCTGGAAGATGTTGTCGCGGCGGTCGAGGAAGTAGTCAACGGTCATCGAGAAAGCCTCGTCGAAGAGGTGTAGGTCGAGACCGAGGTCGAACTTCTTGGCCTTTTCCCACTCGAGGTTGTCGGCACCGACCTGCGACTCGTTGATAGTTCCCAGTCCGCCCCAGCGGCCTATTGCGGCATCACTCTGGCTGATGAGCGTGAGGTAGGGATAGCGGCGCTTGGAAATCTGGTCGTTACCGACGAGTCCGTAGGAGCCGCGGAACTTCAGGAAGGAGAGCCAGGGCAGCTTTTCCTTCATGAACTTATACTGCGTGGGCACCCATGCCAGGGCTGCAGCGGGGAAGAAGCCGTACTGCTTGCCGGGCTGGAAGTTCTCCGAACCAGTATAGCCGAAGTTGATGTCGGCGAAGTAGGTATCCTGGAAGCCATAGGTGAAGCGTCCGGAGAGGCTTTGGTAGCGGCGTGGTATGGCATCCATGCTGCTTGCGGCTCCAGAGCCGACGGAGTCTTCCATGCGATAGTAGAGGAGTCCTCCCACGCGGTGTACGCCGAAGGCGCGGTCGTAGTTGAGGGTGGCGTCGAGAAGGAGCTTGCGCCACCACCAGGAGGTGCTGGTGTAGTACATCGGTGTCTCGTTGACGCGCTGTGCCAGTCGGAGGGCTCCGTCGGCGGTGCGGCCGGTGGCGATGTAAAGGGCGGGCATCTTGAAGCGCATCTCGCGGAAGTTACCTTTGTTGTTATAGGTGCCTTGCAGCTTGAAGTTCAAGCCCTTCGTAATCATCGAGAGGTCTTGTGTGATGCTCATGGTGACGAGGTTGTCGCTGTTGCGGTCCTTGGCGTTGCCGGTGTAGTTGAGCAGGACATAAGGCGATGTCTGGTCGCCGTCGCCTACGGCAGGCAGATAGCCGTTGGAGTAGCGAAGCGGATACTTCAACGGAGTGGTCTTGGCCTGTGCACTCCACAACCAGTCGGTGAGGCTGGTGTCGAGGGCGCTGCTGCCCATCGACGGACGCATGTTGACCGACATGAAGCCGGTGGCACCGATGTAGACCTTTGTGGTCTTCGTCAGGTCGATGTCGAGGTTCAGTCGGTAGTTGTAGGTGTTGTATCCTACGCCCTTGTTATACTTCGAGTCGTCGGAAGCCTTATAGGCAGACGATTCGTTGGACATGCCGAGTGAGGCGAAGTAGCGTGCAATGGTGCTGCCGCCCTGTGCGCTGACGTAGTAGGTGCGCTGCAGCGAGGTGTTGTTGAGGATAGCGTCGCGCCAGTCGACATCGGGATAGAGGTCGGGGTCGAGTCCATACTTGATGATGTCGAGTTCGGTCTGGTTGTAGATAGGCTCCATGCCCGATGCGGCAGCGGCTTCGTTGGCCAGCGTGGCATAGTCGTAGCCGCCCACGAACTCAGGCATGTTCTTCAGTTGGGAAAGGGTGAAGTTGGCGCGGCCTTTGATGACGAGTTTGTTCTCGGAACCGTGCTTCGTGGTGATGATGACAACGCCGTTGGCACCTCGGTTACCGTAGATGGCTGTTGCGGCAGCATCTTTCAGTACGGAGAATGACTCAATGTCGGCAGCGTCGATGGAGCTGAGTGTTCCCTCGATACCGTCGATAAGTACGAGGGCACCGGAGCTATAGCCGAAGGTGCCGATACCACGCACCCAGAATTCGGAGATGTTCTTTCCCGGCTCACCCGAACGCTGTACGGCGATGATGCCCGGCACTCGGCCCGCCAGGGTGTTCTGTATGTTGGTTGAGGGTACTTCGAGTTCTTTCGGGTCGATGGTAGAAATGGCACCGGCGACACTGATTTTTCGCTGCGTACCTTGTCCGACGACGACGACTTCTTCGATGTCGTTGTTGTCGGGTTCGAGGTTGACGGTGAGCGGTTGCGGGTTGTCGCTGGTGATGCGGGTTTCTACGTTTTTGTAGCCGAGGAACGAAGTGATGACGATGTCGTATCGTTTTACCTTCAGCTGGAATTGACCGTCGATATTGGTGACGGTACCAACGCCGGGTTGGTCTTTCACATAGACGCTGGCACCGGGTATGGGTGAGTTTGTCTCGTCATAGACGGTTCCTCGCAGCATGATGGCTTTCTCGTCCTGCGCATTTGCAAGAGGCGCAAAGCAGAGCAGCGCAAACAATAGGCTGATGAATCGATTCATATAAATATATAATTTTAGTATTGTTTCTTTTTATTCAATAGCGATGCGTCGGATGGCACGGTTTTCAGAGTCGCCGACATAGATGGCACCGTCTTTTGAGAGTACGAGCCCATAGGGATGGTCGAACTGTGCAATGTCACCCGTACCATTCGTATAGCCGGGTTTCTGGGGAGTGCCTGCCAGTGTCGAGACGTAACCGGTCTCCATGACAATCTTGCGGATGCAGTTGTTGTCGTAGTCGGCGATATACATGTTGCGTTCGTTGTCGATGGCAATCTGTCGAGGACTGTTGAAGAGGGCTTCGTTGCAGCGGCCGTCGAGATAGCCTGCCTGCCTGGTGTTCGAACCGGCATAGACGCTGAGTATCTCGGTCTCGAAGTCATAGAGCAAGATGGCATTGAGCCCTGTCATCGAGAAGTATAGCTTAGTGTCGTCAGTGGGGTCGAAGGCCATGCCGTCGCATTCGCCGTCGGTACCAGCAAAGCCAGAGCCGTGGTTGTCGTGGCGACGGTCGTAACGGCCCGAGATATCAGTAACCTGACCTGTCGTGGGATTGATTTTTGCAAAATAACCCTGGTCGACACGCATATACCAACAGCCGTCAGAGGGTCTATAGGCCATACTGTGCTTACAGCTGAAGGCGTTCCAACCGTCTATCTCAGGCTGGTCGTTGATGCCGTCGTCCTTTACCCACGACAGGGTGAAGCTTCTTGTCTGGGCAAAGTCGTTGAAGCGGTCGTAGTAGTAGGTCTCGTTGAAACCGATGTTGGTGGCGGTGCGGTAGCAGCGGTCGCCCACGGGGTCGTAGGCCAGGAAATAGGTTGTAAGGAACGAGGAGAGGTTACTGTCGAGCAGACGTATCTTTCCACTTGCCTCATTGATGACATAGACGGAGTAGGGGTCGCTGGTGCCGACATCCATAATGAAATAGATGTTGTTCTCAGAGTCGATGACAAGATTTCGCTCCATTTTATTATTAAACTGCACCTCGGCAAGGTTTTCGCCGCCAAGAGGATAGCTGGTGGCACTCTTATCGCCGCCCACCACTGTGGTGACGATGGTCTGCACGTTATAGAGGAAGGTTTCCTTCGCTGTAGCCTCCTTGTCGCCAACGACGACGCGAATCTGACAGTTGTTGTCCAGTTCGCCGTTGACATACTTTCCTGGGAGTTTCGGTGCGAGGACGAGGATTTTGTTACCCGACGAGGAGATGATAGGTGCCTCCTTGTCGTTGAAGAACACATGAAGGTTTTCCTTGTCTGTTCCGAAATTGCTGCCGGAAATGATGACTTGTGTGGAAAGCATACCTTCAGTCGGGGCAAACGACTCGATGACAACAGGAAGCGACGGGTTGTAGGGCGTACCCTTCTTCTCGTCGTCATCGTTGCACGAGGTCATGCCGAAGGCCAATGTGAGGACTATCATGAGTCCCTTCATCAGCAGTGGTTTTCTTTTTTCCATTCTTTTCATTATTTATTTTTATTTGCTGCTTATTTGGTCTGTCAAAACAGTTTTTTATATTGAGTATAGTCTTCTAAAAGAAGCTAACAAGTACGGTTTTATATAAATAATGACGCATCGAAGGCTTGTTTCCACTAAAAGTTGTTCAACTTTTTGGTCATTTGGTCGTTTGGTCGTTTTTGGGGGTTAGGTTTTTAACATGTAATTACCATGTAATTGACCATTAATTATTTTAGTTGACAAGTTAACGAGTTGACGAGTAAACAAGTTATATGAATCATCAAACACAAATAACTTGTCAACTTGTTTACTTTTCAATTATTCACCTTTTCAATTATTCGTGTTCGTCTTAAACCCAAACTAACACGGAGAAGGTCAGCGACCAACGGGAGCCAATAATTAATGGTTAATTACATGGTAATTATATGTGAATAAAGAGAGATATTCGTGTTATTAGTGAAATTCGTGTTCGTCTTAAACCCAAACTAACACGGAGAAGGTCAGCGACCAACGGGAGCCAATAATTAATGGTTAATTACATGGTAATTATATGTGAATAAAGAGATATATTCGTGTTATTAGTGAAATTCGTGTTCGCCTTAAATTGGTAGTATGGGGGATTGGCAAAACTAAAAAAAACATAAACAAATTTCTGTTTTTTTGTTTTGCTCTCACTTATTCGTAACTTTAGATAAGTTACTCTCGCTCGGCAAAACATAAAAAAACATAAACAAGTTTCTGTTTTCTTTGTTTTGCGCTCGCTTAATCGTAACTTTGCACCTTGAAATGGAAAAGAAACTATATATCGAGACCTACGGGTGCCAGATGAATGTGGCTGATTCGGAGGTGGTGGCATCGGTCATGCAGATGGCGGGATATGAGCCTTGCGACTCTGCAGAAGAGGCCGATGCTGTCTTTCTGAATACTTGCTCCGTTCGCGAGAATGCCGAAAATAAAATCTATCATCGGCTGGCTGAGCTGAATGCGCTGAGAAAGAAGAAAACATCGTCAAATGCCCTCATCATCGGGGTTCTTGGCTGTATGGCTGAGCGTGTAAAGGAAAACCTTATCACCGACCATCATGTCGACTTGGTGGCAGGACCCGATGCCTATCTCGACCTGCCCAATCTTATTCTCGAGGTGGAAGCTGGAGGAAAGGCCATCAACACCGAACTCTCCACGACGGAGACCTATCGCGACATCGTGCCCCGTCGTGTGGCAGGCAACCGACTGAGCGGATATGTCAGTATCATGCGCGGGTGTAACAACTTCTGCCACTACTGTATCGTGCCTTATACGCGTGGCCGTGAGCGAAGCCGCGATGTGGAGAGCATTCTGCGTGAGGTGCGCGACCTGCGCGACCGAGGATATAAAGAGGTGACGCTGCTGGGACAGAATGTGAACAGCTACAAGGCTTCCACTGAGACTGGTGACATCTCGTTTGCCGCACTCCTCCGCCTTGTCGCCCGTGAGGCTCCACAGATGCGTATCCGCTTCACCACGAGTCATCCGAAGGACATGAGCGACGAGACGCTGCATGTCATCGCCGAAGAACCGAACGTTTGCCGGCAGATACACCTGCCCGTTCAGTCCGGGTCGGACAAAATACTGAAACTGATGAACCGGAAGTATACCCGAGAATGGTACCTCGACTGGGTGGCCGCCATCCGACGCATCATTCCCGACTGTGGGCTCTCAACCGACATTTTCGTGGGCTATCATGACGAGACGGAAGAAGACCATCAGCTGTCGTTGAGTCTGATGCGCGAGGTAGGCTACGACTCAGCCTTTATGTTCAAATATTCCGAACGGCCCGGTACTTATGCCTCAAAACATCTTCCCGACAACGTTCCCGAGGACGAGAAGATTCGCCGGTTGAACGAACTCATTCAATTGCAGACGGAGATGTCGGCCATTGCCAACAAACGTGATGAGGGCCGCGACTTTGAAGTGCTCGTAGAAGGCTATAGTAAGCGCAGCCGCGAACAGATGTGCGGACGCACCGAGCAGGGAAAGATGGTTGTCTTCGATAAGGGCAATGCCCACGTCGGCGATCTCATCAAGGTACATATCACCGGTTCTACCTCAGCCACGCTGTTTGGAGAAG